>FTKT01001131.1_pt1 | contig 25925 bp, 20 predicted proteins | sample 1658271 | NCBI WGS metagenome assembly FTKT01 (sample SAMEA3914811, study PRJEB12502) | metagenome | biome: forest; material: soil | place: Canada | collected 2011-08-04 | depth 0.3 m | reverse complement strand
CCCAGCTTGTGGAAGGGCAGCACGTCGACCCGGGTGACATTGCCCAGCGAGGCGGCGAAGGCGGCAACGCCCGCCACGTTCTCGGCCGGATCGGTCAGCCCGGGCACCAGCACGAAGCGCACCCAGACCTCCTTGCCCAGCTCCGCCAGCCGCCGCGCGAAGTCCAGCGTCGGGTCCAACGGACGCCCGGTGACCCGCCGGTAGAGCTCGCGGTCCCAGGACTTGATGTCCAGCAGCACCAGGTCCACGTCGGCCAGCAGCGCGTCGGTGGCCCGGGCGCCGAGGAAGCCGGAGGTGTCCAGCGCGGTGTGCAGGCCCAGTTCGTGCTTGTAGCGGTGGAACAGCTCACCGGCGAAGACCGGTTGGAGCAGCGGCTCGCCCCCGCTGATGGTGGCGCCGCCGCCGCTGGCCCGGATGAAGGCGGTGTACTTGGCCGCCTCCGCCACCATCGCGTCGGCCGTGGTGCGCTTGCCGTTGCGCATCCGCATGGTGTCGGGGTTGTGGCAGTAGAGGCAGTTCAGCGGGCAGCCGGCCAGGAAGGTGACGAACCGGGTGCCCGGGCCGTCCACGCCGGTGGACAGGTCCCAGGAGTGCACCGAGCCGGTGATCGGACGGCGGGTGGCGGCGCCCGCCGGGGTGGTGGCGCAGCCGGGTGCCAACGGCTGCTCCACGGTGGGATCAGCGGTGGGATCGGCGGTGGGATCGGCGGGCGGGCCGATCGGGATCTCGGTCCCGAGCAGGACGGCCATGGCGGGCCTCCTCTACAGCGATCCGTGGAAGGTGCGGCCCAGCACGTCCAACTGCTGCTCACGGGTGAGCCGGACGAAGTTGACCGCGTAGCCGCTGACCCGGATGGTCAGCTGCGGGTACTTCTCCGGGTGCTCCATCGCGTCGAGCAGGGTCTCCCGGTTGAGCACGTTGACGTTCATGTGGAACCCGTCGACGGCCGTGTAGCCGTCCAGCACGCCCGCCAGGTTGGTGATCCGCTCCTCGGGGGTGCGGCCCAGCGCGCCGGGCGTGACGGTGCTGGTCAGCGAGATGCCGTCCTCGGCGTACTCGTACGGCAGTTTGGCCACCGACAGCGCGGAGGTGACGTAGCCGTGGGTGTCGCGGCCGTTCATCGGGTTGGCGCCGGGGGAGAACGGCTCGCCGGCCCGGCGGCCGTCGGGGGTGTTGCCGGTCTTCTTGCCGTAGACCACGTTGGAGGTGATGGTCAGCACGGACTGGGTGTGCTCGGCGCCGCGGTAGGTCGGGTGCTTGCGCACCTTGCGCATGAACTCCTCGACCAGCTGGACCGCGATGGAGTCCACCCGGTCGTCGTTGTTGCCGAACGCGGGGTACTCGCCCTCGATCAGGTAGTCCACGACCAGCCCGCTCTCGTCGCGGACCGGCCGGACGACGGCGTGCCGGATGGCGGAGAGCGAGTCGGCCGCCACCGACAGCCCGGCGATCCCGCAGGCCATGGTGCGCCGGATCTCGGCGTCGTGCAGCGCCATCTCGATGCGCTCGTAGGCGTACTTGTCGTGCATGTAGTGGATCACGTTGAGGGCGTGCACATAGGTCTCGGCCAGCCACTCCAGCTGCCGGTCGAACTTGGCCGACACCTCCTCGTAGTCGAGGACTTCGGAGGTGATCGGGCCGCTCTCGGGCCCGACCTGGGCGCCGGACTTCTCGTCCCGGCCGCCGTTGATCGCGTAGAGCAGGGTCTTGGCGAGGTTGACCCGGGCGCCGAAGAACTGCATCTGCTTGCCGACCGCCATCGCCGAGACGCAGCAGGCGATCGCGGTGTCGTCGCCGAACCTGGGCCGCATCAGCTCGTCCGACTCGTACTGCACCGAGGAGGTGTCGATCGAGACCTTGGCGCAGAACTCCTTGAACCCCTGCGGCAGCGCGGGCGACCAGAAGACGGTCATGTTCGGCTCGGGGGCCGGGCCCAGGTTGTAGAGGGTCTGCAGGTAGCGGAAGGAGGTACGGGTGACCAGCGGGCGGCCGTCCTCGCCGATCCCGCCGATCGACTCGGTCACCCAGGTCGGGTCGCCGGAGAACAGCTCGTCGTAGTCGGGGGTGCGCAGGAACCGCACGATCCGCAGCTTGATGATGAAGTCGTCCACCAGCTCCTGTGCCTGACTCTCCGTCAGCACCCCTGCCGCGATGTCCCGTTGCAGGTAGACGTCGAGGAAGGTGGAGGTGCGGCCCAGCGACATCGCCGCGCCGTTCTGCTCCTTGACCGCCGCCAGGTAGGCGAAGTAAAGCCACTGGACGGCCTCGCGGCCGGTGCCGGCGGGGCCGGAGATGTCGAAGCCGTAGGAGGCGGCCATCCGGGCCAGTTCGCCGAGCGCCCGGATCTGCTCGGCGCTCTCCTCGCGGGCCCGGATCACCTCCTCCAGCCGGGCCGGGTCGGCGGGCACGGCGTCCAGCGCGGCCCGCTCCGCCCGCTTGCCCTCGATCAGTCGGTCCACGCCGTACAGCGCCACCCGGCGGTAGTCGCCGATGATCCGCCCGCGCCCGTAGGCGTCCGGCAGGCCGGTGATGATGCCGGCCTTGCGGGCGGCCCGGATCTCGGGGGTGTAGGCGTCGAAGACACCGGCGTTGTGGGTCTTGCGGTACTCGGTGAAGACCTTCGCCAACTCCGGGTCCACCGGGTAGCCGTAGGTCTCCAGCGCGCCGGCCACCATCCGCCAGCCGCCGTAGGGCATGATCGCGCGCTTCAGCGGCGCGTCGGTCTGCAGGCCCACGATCAGCTCGCGCGAGCGGTCGATGTACCCGGGGGCGTGCGCGGTGATAGTGGAGGGGATGTCGTACGCGACGTCGTAGACGCCCTTGGCGCGCTCCTCGGGGAACCGGTCGGTGATCTGCCGCCAGACCTCGGTGGTCCGCTCGGTGGGGCCGGCCAGGAAGGAGCCGTCGCCCAGGTAGGGCGTGTAGTTCTGCTGGATGAAGTCGCGGACGTCGATGGCGTCGCGCCACAGGCCGCCCTTGAAGCCGTCCCAGGCCCCTTGCCGGGTCTGCTCGATGTGCTGGGTGCTCATGATGGGTGCTCCCGCCTCGCCTGATTGCCTGCCCCTACATTGTGAATCAATTCACAAAGTCACAAGGGGTCGGAAAGTCCTGAGGGCGGGGGACCGAGGCCCCCCGCCCGGGGGCCGTCAGGCCCGGTCTCCGTAGTACGCCTGCCGCATCAGCTGCTGCATGTCCGCGATCATCGGCATCCGCGGGTTGGCGGGGGCGCACTGGTCCTCGTAGGCGTTCATCGCCTGCTGCGGCAGCGCCGCCAGGAAGTCCGCCTCGTTCACCCCGGCCTGCTTGAACGAGCCGGGGATGCCGACCCGCTCCCGCAGCTCCTCGACCGCCACGGCCAGCGACTCCACGCCCTGCTCCGGGCTGTCGGCCGGCAGCCCGAGCATCCTCGCGATGCTCTGGAACCGCTCCGGTGCCACGTAGCTGCGGTACTTGGGCCAGCTGGTCACCTTGGCGGGCGCGCCGCCGTTGTAGCGGATCACGTGCGGCAGCAGCACCGCGTTGGTCCGTCCGTGCGCCACGTGGAAGGTGCCGCCCAGCGTGTGCGCCATCGCGTGCACCACGCCGAGGAAGGCCGAGCCGAAGGCCATGCCGGCGATGGTCCCGGCGTTGTGCATCTTCTCCCGGGCCACCGGGTTGGTAGGCCCGTTCTCCACCGCCTCCTGGAGGTTCTCGAAGATCAGCCGGATCCCCTGCAGCGCCAGTCCGTCGGTGAAGTCGTTGGCGTAGACCGAGACATAGGTCTCGATGCAGTGGGTCAGCGCGTCGAAGCCGGAGTCGGCCGTGACGTCCTTCGGCAGCTGGGTGGTCAGCGCCGGGTCGCAGATCGCCACGCTCGGGGTGAGCGCGTAGTCCGCCAGCGGGAACTTCTGGCCGCTCGCGCTGTCGGTGATCACCGCGAACGGGGTGACCTCGCTGCCGGTGCCCGAGGTGGTCGGGATGCAGACCAGCTTGGCCTTCTCGCCGAGGTCGGGGAAGGTGAAGGCGCGCTTGCGGATGTCGAAGAACTTCTCCTTCAGGTCGGCGAAGTCCACCTCCGGGTGCTCGTACATCAGCCACATCACCTTGGCCGCGTCCATCGGCGAACCGCCGCCCAGCGCCACGATGGTGTCCGGCCGGAACTCGCTCATCAGCTCGGCGCCCCGGCGGACCGTGTCGATGCTCGGATTGGGTTCCACGAAGTCGACCACCCGCACCTCCACCGGCTCGCTGCGGCGGTCCAGGACGTTTCGGATCCGCTCCAGGTGGCCGATCTCCACCATGGTGCGGTCCGTGACGACGACGATCCGGTGGGCACCGGGCATGCTCGCCAGGTACTTGACCGAGTTGCGCTCGAAGAAGATCTTCGGCGGCACCTTGAACCACTGCATGTTGGTGTTGCGCCGTCCGATCCGCTTGATCGTGAGCAGGTTGAGCGCGGTCACGTTGCCGGAGACCGAGTTGTGCCCGTAGGAGCCGCAGCCGAGCGTCAGCGAGGGCATGAAGGCGTTGTAGACGTCGCCGATGCCGCCCTGCGAACTCGGCGCGTTCCAGATCACCCGGCAGGCCTTGACGGCGTGGCCGAACTCCTCGGCGAAGGCCGCGTCCTCGGTGTGCACGGCGGCCGAGTGGCCCAGGCCGTGGAACTCCACCATGGCGGTGGCCAGCCGCAGGCCCTCGGCCCGGCTGCCGGCCCTCAGGACGGCGAGCACCGGGCAGAGCTTCTCGCGGGTCAGCGGCTCGCGCTCGCCGACCTCCGCCACCTCGGCCAGGATCACCGAGGTGCCGGCCGGCACCTCGAAACCGGCCGCCTCGGCGATCGCGGCCGGCGAGCGGCCCACCACCGCGGCGTTCAGCTTCGCCCCCGCGCAGTCGGTGCCCGAGCCGACCCCGAAGACGTACCGCTCCAGCATCGCCTTCTCGGCCGGGGAGGCGAGGTACGCCCCCAGCCGGCCGAACTCGGCCATCGCCGGCCGGTAGATCTCCTCGTCCAGGATCACCGCCTGCTCGGAGGCGCAGATCATGCCGTGGTCGAAGGACTTGGAGAGCACCACGTCGTTCACGGCCTGCTTCAGGTCCGCGCTCTTCTCGATGTACGCCGGGACGTTGCCCGCGCCGACCCCGAGCGCCGGCTTGCCGCAGCTGTACGCCGCCCGGACCATCGCGTTGCCGCCGGTGGCCAGGATGGTGGCCACCCCGGGGTGGTTCATCAGCTCGCCGGTGGCCGCCATCGAGGGTTCCTCGATCCACTGCACGCAGTGCTCCGGGGCGCCCGCCGCCACCGCCGCGTCCCGGATCACCCGGGCCGCCTCGGCCGAGCAGCGCTGCGCCGCGGGGTGGAAGCCGAAGATGATCGGGTTGCGGGTCTTCAGCGCGATCAGGGCCTTGAACAGGGTGGTGGAGGTCGGATTGGTGACCGGGGTGATCCCGGCGACCACGCCGACCGGTTCGGCGATCTCCACGATCCCGTCGATCTCGTCGCGGCGGACCACCCCGACCGTCTTCATGCCGGCCATCGAGTGGGTGACGTGCTCGCAGGCGAAGATGTTCTTGACGGCCTTGTCCTCGAAGACGCCCCGGCCGGTCTCCTCCACCGCCAGCGTGGCGAGCCGGGTGTGCGCGGCGAGTCCGGCCAGGCTCGCCTTCTTGACGATGTGGTCGACCATCTCCTGCGAGTAGCCGGCGTAGGCGTCCAGCGCCCGCAACCCGTTCTCGACCAGGGTGTCGACGGCGCCGCCGGGGGTGGATTCGACGGTGGGTCCGTCGGCGGTGGATTCGGCGGGGGTCCTGGTGTCCGCCATGGGACTTCACCTCTGGGTCAGGGCTGCTGCGGGGTCGGCCCGGCGACGCTGCCGCAACCGGCTGACCTCTCCACCCTCCGTCGGTGCCGCGTGTGTCCGCTACGGCCCTTGGGCGGCAAGGCAAGGGACCAAAGACCCATCCGGTGGACGCCCCGCCCCGAATGCCTGGTGTGACTATCGAGACCGGCTCAGCGCCGGAGCCGACCGGGCCGGGCCGTCGGGGCCGTACGGCCTGGCTGCTCCGGCAGGCCGGTGCCGCGGTGGCCGGCTTGGCGGCCGCCGCGGCCGCGCTCGCGGCCGGCGAGCTGGTCTCGGCCTTCACCGGACCGGCCACCGCTCCGGCCCTCGCGGTCGGTTCGGCCGCCATCGACCTGACGCCGACCCCGCTCAAGGAGTACGCGATCCGGCAGTTCGGCACCAACGACAAGACGGTGCTGCTGACCGGGATCTACTCCGTGCTTGGCCTACTGGCGGTGGCGGCAGGGCTGTTGGCGGTCCGCCGGCGCTGGGCCGGGGTCGTGGTCTTCGCCCTCTTCGGCCTGCTCGGCGTCTGGGCGGAGCTGTCCCGGGCCGGGTCGAGCCGCTCGGCGGCGCTGCCCGCGATCGCGGCCGCGCTGGTCGGCGCGCTGGTGCTGAGCTGGCTGGCAGGCCGCCACCGGGCCGTCGACACGGCGGTGCGGCCGGGCACCAGCAGGCGGCAGTTCATCCTGGCCACCACCGGAACCCTGGCGCTGGCCGCGCTCGGCGGAATCGGCGGCCGGACCCTCTCGGCGGCCCGCAACAGCGTCACCGCCGCCCGCAACGCCGTCCGGCTGCCCGCCCCCGCCAAGGCCCTGCCCGCGCTGCCCGCCGCGGCGCACCCCGCGATCCCCGGACTCTCCCCGCTCTACACCCCCAACTCCGCCTTCTACCGGGTCGACATCGACCTGACGCTCCCGCAGATCGACCCGCGCGACTGGTCCCTGCGGATCCACGGCCAGGTCGACCACCCGATGACGCTCAGCTTCGACGAACTGCTGCGGCTGCCGCTGGAGGAGCTGGACCACACCCTGTCCTGCGTCTCCAACGAGGTCGGCGGCCCGTACGTCGGGACCACCCGCTGGCTCGGCGCCTCGCTGCCCGCCCTGCTGCGCCGGGCCGGGGTCCGCTCCGGCGCCGACCAGCTGGTCGGGCGCTCCCGGGACGGCATGAGCATCGGCAGCCCGCTGGACGCGGTGCTGGACGGGCGCACCGCCCTGCTGGCCGTCGCGATGGACGGCGAGGTGCTGCCGATCGCCCACGGCTTCCCCTGCCGCACCGTGATCCCCGGCCTCTACGGCTACACCTCGGCCACCAAATGGCTGGTCGACCTGGAGGTCACCACCTTCGCCGTCTACGACCCGTACTGGGTCAAGCGCGGCTGGGGACGCCAGGGCGTGGTGAAGACCGCCTCCCGGATCGAGGTCCCGGCCGGCTTCGCCAAGGTCCCCGCCGGCACCGTCACGGTGGCCGGCACCGCCTGGGCCACCCACCGCGGCATCGCCGCCGTGGAGGTCCGCGTCGACGGCGGCCCCTGGCAGCAGGCCAGGCTCGCCGCCGACGCCGGACCGGACGTCTGGCGCCAGTGGTCGCTGGACTGGCACAGCGCCCCGCCCGGCACCCACACCCTCCAGGTCAGGGTCACCGACGCGGGCGGCGCGGTACAGCCCGAGGCCCGGGCGACCCCGTTCCCGGACGGCGCCACCGGCTGGCACAGCGTGGTGGTCACCGTCGTCTGACCTCCGCACCCCCTCACCGCTTCCTGTTCGTCACCCCTTTGCCGATGGAGAGATCCCCCATGTCCAAGTCCATGTCCAAGTCCAAGAAGACCGTCACCGTCCTGTTCGTCAGCGGCGCGCTGGCCCTCGGCCTCACCGCCTGCGGCAGCAGCGGCAGCAAGACCGCCTCCTCCTCGCCGACCCCCGCTCCCGCCTCGTCCGCCTCGGCCACGCCGGGCACGGCCGCCGGCTCCCCGGCCTCGGCCCCCTTCGGCGCGGCCTGCGCGGCCGTGCCCGCGACCGGCTCCGGCAGCTTCACAGGCATGGCCCAGGACCCGGTGGCCACCGCCGCCTCGCACAACCCGCTGCTCTCCACCCTGGTCACCGCCGTACAGGCGGCCGGCCTGGTCGACACCCTGAACTCGGCCCAGCACATCACCGTCTTCGCGCCGACCAACGACGCCTTCGCCAAGATCCCCAAGGACACCCTGGACAAGCTGCTCGCCGACAAGGCCCAGCTCACCAAGGTGCTCACCTACCACGTCTCGCCGGACCGCCTGGCGCCCGACCGGCTGGCCGGAAGCCAGCAGACCCTGGAGGGCTCCACCGTCAACGTCACCGGCTCCGGCCAGGACTTCACCGTCAACACCAACGCCAAGGTGCTCTGCGGCAACGTCCAGACCGCCAACGCCACCGTCTACCTGATCGACACCGTGCTGATGCCGACCTCCTGACCGGCCGCGCCGCTCCCTCGACGTGCGAGGGCGGGTGACCGGTGACATGTTGGTCACAGCCCCATGCCCGACCAACCCGAGGAGGAGACATGGGCTTCTTCGACAAGTTCCGCAGCAAGACCGAGGAGCTCACCGAGCAGGCCAAGTCCGCGATGGGCGGCCACAAGGACAAGGCCGCGGACGCGATGTCCGACGCGAGCCAGAAGGCCGCCGAGCACATGCCCGGCCCGGCCGCCGACGCGATGGGCGACGCCACCAGCAAGGCCCAGGACGCCGGGACGCAGAGCATGGACCAGGCCGAGTCCGACATGATGGAGGAGGGCGGCCACGAGTGGCCGAAGTCCTAGCCTCACCGGCATCTTCCCCGGACGGAGGGGGCGCGCCCAGCAGGGCGCGCCCCCTCCGTCTGCCTGTCTGCCCCCTACGTCCGTCTGCCCGCCTCCTCGGTCCGTCTGCGCTGCTCTGTCAGGGCCGGGGCGGCAGCGGGGGGCGGCGCAGGTCCGGGCGCGGGGTGTCGGGCAGCGGGGGAGAGGCCGCCGGGGTGCGGGCCAGCAGCTCCAGGGCGAGCTTGACCGCCTCGGCCAGCTCCGGGTGGCGGCCGGCGGCCCAGTCCGCGGGGGTGCGCAGCACCGGGACGTCCGGCTCCACGCCGTGGTTCTCCACCGCGAAGCCGTAGCCGCCGGTGAACCAGGAGGCGTTGGTCGGCACCGAGATCTGCGTGCCGTCGCCGAGCAGGTGCCGGCCGGTGGTGCCGACCACGCCGCCCCAGGTGCGGTGGCCGACCACTGGGCCCAGGCCCAGCAGCTTCACGGCGGTGATGATCACGTCCCCGTCCGAGCTGGTCGCCTCGTCGGCCAGCGCGACCACCGGGCCGCGCGGGGCGTCCCTCGGGTAGCGCACCGGCTGGCGGCCGCGGGCCAGGTCCCAGCCCAGCACCCGGCGGCTGAGCTTCTCCAGCACCAGCTCCGAGACGTTGCCGCCGGCGTTGCCCCGCACGTCCAGTACCAGGGCGGGGCGGTCGAGTTCGCGGCGCAGGTCGCGGTTGAACTGGGCCCAGCCGGAGCCGCCGAGGTCCGGGATGTGCAGGTAGCCACAGAGTCCGTCGCTGAACTCCCTTACCAGCGACCGGCGTCGGCCCACCCAGTCCTGGTAGCGGATCGGCCGCTCGTCGGTCAGCGGGGTCACCGCCAGGCGCCGCACGGGGGCGGACTCGCCGCTGCGCAGGGCGAGTTCGATGGTGGTGCCGCCGGTGCCCGCGAGCAGCGGGGCGGGGCCGCGGAGCGGGTCCGGCGGGCGGCCGGCGACGGCGACCAACTCGTCGCCGTCGCACACCCCCTGGGTGGCCAGCGGGGCGCGGGCGCGCGGGTCGGAGGACTCGCCGGGCAGGATCCGGTCCACCAACCACCGTCCGTCCGGGGCCCGGTGGGCGTTGGCGCCGAGCAGGCCGAGCGGCTGCTGGACCGGGGCCGGGCCCTCGCCGCGCCGGGCCGGCGTCACCCAGGCGTGCGAGGTGCCCAGTTCGCCGAGGAGTTCGCGCAGCAGGTCGGCGAAGTCGTCGGGGGAGGCGATCCGGTCCAGCAGCGGCGCGTACTGCTCGGTCAGCTCCGGCCAGTCGAGGCCGCCGAGCGCCGGGTCCCAGAACTGGTCGCGGACGATCCGGGCGGCCTCGTGGTACGCCTGGCGCCACTCCGCGGCCGGGTGCACGGTGTGGGTCACCCGGCGCAGGTCCACGGTGACCGGGCTGCCGGGGAAGGAGAGCGTGAGCAGCTTGAGGCTGCCGCCGGCGTAGGTGGTCAGGGTGGAGCCGTCGCCGGAGACCGCGAAGCCCTCGATCTGCTCCTGGAGCGTGCTGCGGGTGGCGGTGGCCAGGTCGAAGTGCTCCAGCGCGGGCCGCCCCGAGACGTCGGTGGGACTGGCGAAGGTCTGCCCGAGCGCGCCGGAGATCGGCCAGCGCAGCCAGACCAGGCCGCCGCGGACCGCCGCGGGGGCGGAGTACTTGGAGGCGATCACCGGGAACGGCACCAGCCGGGTGGCCAGCCCCTGCGGGTCGACCGTCACCGTGCCGTCTCCGGTCGTCTCCGGCCGGTCCAGCCCGCCGCCGGCCGGGCGCCCGTCCACCGGCGCGGCGAACGGTGACGGCGTGTCGGCCGCCAGCGGCACCAGGTAGGGGCGGCAGCCGAGCGGGAAGGAGAGGTCGCCGGTGTGCACGTCGTGCACCGGGTCGAAGCCGCGCCAGGAGAGGAATACCAGGAAGCGGCCGTCCCGGGTGAAGACCGGCTGCTCGTCCTCGAACCGGCCCTCGGTCACGTCCACGACCTGCTCGGGAGCGTCGGTGCGAACCAGCCGGATCCGGCGCAGCGAGCGGCCGGCCACCGGGTGCGACCAGGCCAGCCAGCGCGAGTCGGGGGAGAAGGCCGGGCCGCGCACCGGACCGTAGCGGGACCGGGCCACCTCGCGGACCTCGCCGTCCTCGGCGCCGACCAGCAGCAGCCGCCCGTCCGTGGCGGTCACCGCCAGGGTCCGGCCGTCGGGGGCGGCGGCCAGCTCCAGCACCCGGCCGATCCGCCCGGCCGCGATCCGTCGCGGCGGCTGCCCGAGCGGCTCGCCGTCCGGGCGCCCGGGCAGTGCCGCGTGCTCGATCGCGTCCTCGCCCTCGGCGTCGGTGACCCAGGCGATCCGTCCGGCGTGGCCGAGCAGCACCGGCAGCCGGACCCGCACGCCCGGGGTGTCGGCCAGCACCCGGGTCGGGCCGTCCCGGTGGGTCAGCCAGTACAGGCTGCCGCGCACCCCGATCGCGCCGGACCGGCCGGTCGCGTCGCAGACCAGGTCGTTCAGGTGCCGGGCGGCGGTCACCTGGTACGGGCGCCGGCCGGCCCGGGCGCCGCCGAGCGGGATCTCCAGGCGGCGTGGCGCGGGGGCCTCCAGAGAGTCCAGCAGCCAGAGGTCCCCGGCGTGCTGGTAGACCACCCGCAGTCCGTCGGTGGCGGCCTCGCGGGCGTAGAAGGAGGCGTGGTCGGTGTGCCGGCGCAGGTCGCGGCCGTCGGGGCGGCAGGAGTAGAGGTTGCCGACGCCCTCGTGGTCGGAGAGGAAGGCCACCCGGCCGCCGACCAGCATCGGCGCGGCGAGGTGGCCCGCGAGGTCCGGCAGCAGCCGCTCGCCGTCCAGCCAGAGGCGGCCGGTGGCGCCGCCCCGGTAGCGCTTCCAGGCGGCCGGCTCGTGCGGGGCGGCGGCGGTCAGCAGCAGCGTGTGCCCGGCGCTCACCTGCGCGTCGCGGACCGGCCCCCAGGGCTGCCGCTCGCCGGGCGAGCCGTCCGGCGGCAGCGCGTGCGCCCAGGTGTAGTGGGCGAACGGCTCGTGGTACGAGCTGACCGCCAGCACCTCACCGCCCGGCAGCCAGCCGCGCACCCGGGTGTCCTGGCTGCCCCAGTAGGTCAGCCGGACGGACTCGCCGCCGGCGGCGGGCGCCGTCCAGACCTCGGGGGTCAGCGCGGCCCAACTGGTCCAGGCCACCGTGCCGCCGTCGGGGGAGAGCCGCGGGTGGCTGACCCGGGTCCGGTCGCAGCTGACCCGCCACGCGCGCCCCGGCGCCGCGCCGTCCAGCGGGGCCAGCCAGACGTCGTCCTCGGCGGTGAACACGAGCAGGTCGTCGCGCAGGTGCGGGAAGCGGAGATAGCCCCGCCGGTTCGCGGAGTTCGGAGCGGAGGCCGGATAGGAGCTCACCTTCTCCATCCTTCGGGGGGCCCGGGGGCCCGGCAACCCGGGGACGGCGGGGGCGGGGGAGCGGAACTGGTCGTTGACGGCTAACGGTGTTCGCCTTAGGATCGCGCTAACGGTGTTAGCCCCAGTCCGGGGGGACTGTCCGAGGAGGACACGATGAGCGCTGCAACCACCGATCGACCCGGCGACCGACCCGGCGCGCGTCCGACGGCCGCCGGTGTCCGGCGGACCGCCTGGTTCGCGCTGGCACTCTTCAGCTCGGCCTTCGCGGTCTTCGAGGTCTTCCAGCACGGCCTCTGGACGGCGATCGCGGCGCCGGCCCTGTTCCTGGCCCCGAGCCTGACCGAGCGCACCGGCCCGCGTGCCTACAACCTCACCCACCGCGCGGCCGTCCCGTTCGTCCTGCTGCTCGCCTACACCCTCTCGCCGCTCACCACGGCCTGGATGTTCAACGCCGGGCTCGGCTGGCTGGCCCGGATCGCCTGCGAGCGGACGGCCGGCCGGGGGCTCCGCCACGATGGCTGAACCGCAGCTGCGGCCCCGGGCCCGCCAGATCGTGGCGCAGGCCCGCGAGCTGCTCGAACAGCAGGGGGCGGAGGCCCTCACCATGCGGGCCCTGGCAGCCCGGCTGGGCATCCGCGCACCCTCCCTCTACAAGCACTTCCCCGACAAGTCGGCGATGGAGGCGGTCCTGATCGCCGAGGGCATGGCCGAACTCTCCGACGCCCTGACAGCGGCGGTGGAGTCCGCTCACGGCCCGGCCGCACTGCTCGCCCTGGCCGAGAGCTACCGGACCTACGCGCTCGAACACCCCGCGCTCTACCGCCTGATGACGGACCGCCCACTCCCGCGCGACCTGCTCCCCGAGGGCCTGGAGGAACGCGCCGGCGCAGCCGTCCTACAGGTCACGGGCGGCGACCACCACCTCGCACGGGCCGCCTGGGCCTTCGCCCACGGGATGGTGATGCTGGAACTCAACGGCCGCTTCCCAGACGGCGCCGACCTGGCGGCAACTTGGCGATCGGGTGTGCTGGCCCTGCTGAACCAGCCGTGACGGCTCGGCGCCCGCGCGCCCGGGAACGGCTCAGGGCCTCCCCGCCGAAGCGGGGAGGCCCTGAGCCCGATCTGGCGGAGGGGCTATTCGCTGCCGCCCTGGAACGATTGTTCTGCTCGGCGGCAGTACGGGGTGTTGCGCTGGTCCGGGGTGTGCAGGGCAGAGAGAAGGCCTTTCCGCTCGTCGGATGCGATCATCGCTGTTCGATTTCAGACGAATGCGAGTTGGCGGAAGGTGTTGCGGATCGCGGTCAGTGGCTCGCGGTCGCGGCTGTAGTAGAGCTTGTTGGTCAGCAAGACAGCCCAGGTGCCGCGCCTGGGCGAGATCCACATGCCAGTGCCGGTGAAGCCGTAGTGGACGTAGGTGCGGTCGGCGGGGTCGGTGTCGGGGGCGGGGTGCCAGAACAGACCGCGGACGGGGGCGAGATCGCGGGTCTGTACGGTCAGGGATTCCTCGGTCCAGTTTGGGCCGAAGCCGGGCGGTGTGGCTGCGGCGGTGGGGTCGAGCATGTACTGCAGGAAGCGGGCGAGGTCGTCGAGGGTGGAGAAGGCGCCGGCGATGCCGCACACACCGCCGAGGAGGCGGGCGGAGAAGTCGTGGGCGGTGCCTCGGATGTGGGCGCCGGTGTCCTGGTCGAGTTCGGTGGGTGCGCAGTCAGCCGCGACGCCGGCGGGGACTGGGCCGAAGCGGGTGCTGGTCATGCCGAGGGGTGTCCAGGTTCGCTGCTGGGCGAGTTGGTCGAGGGGCCGGCCGGAGAGGTGTTCGGCGAGGTAGCCGAGGATGAGGGCGGCTCGGTCGGTGTATTCGACGGCTTCGCCGGGTGGGCGATGCAGTTCCTCATGGAGGACGCCTGCGCGTACGGCGGCAGGGTCGGTGCCATAGAGGTTCTTGAGGTTGGCTCGCAGCGGTACACCTGCACTGTGGGTCAGGAGTTGACGTGCTGTCACCTCGCCGAGCGGGTGGCCGGTGACCTCGGGCCAGAAGGCGTCGAGTGGATCGTCGAGCGGGAGGCCGCCGTCCTCCCAAAGGGCGCCGATGGAGGACCAGACGGCGAGGATCTTGGTGAGGCTGGCGACGTCGAAGACGGTCTCCAGCCGCATCGGTACGTCCGGTTGGGCGGGGTCGAGGACGCCGACCGCGCCGCTGGCGTGGGTGCCGTGGGCGTCGCCGACAGCCCACACGGCGCCGGGGTAGACCTTGTCGTGGTAACCGTCGTGCAGGAGCTGCTCGATGCGGTCGGTGCTGAGCGCCATGGTCTCCCTGTTCGCCGTTGGGGTGTCCCGCCGTTCAGCGTAGTGACGTATCCGAGGCGGGGTCGGGTGCGGCACGGGTCGTCACCCGAACTGTGTGCCGAGGGTGTTGAGTGCAGCAGCGGTTGCGCTGAGTGGGTAGCGGGCCGCGTTGCGCAGGCCGGCGTCGCGTAGAGCGGTGATCAGACCCGGTTCCGTCCGCAGACGGGTGAGGTCCCGGGCCAGGGCGACGGGGTCGGCGAGGTCGGTGGCCAGGGCGGAGTCCGCGAGGACTTCGCGCAGGCCGGGGACCGGTTTGTAGAGGACTGGCAGGCCACAGGCCTGAGCTTCGAGGGCGACCAGGCCCATGGCCTCCAGGGTGGTGGAGGGCACCGCGAGAACGTCGTGTTCGGCGAACGCCTGCCAGAGCTGAGGGCGGGTCAGCCAGCCGAGATAGCGGCTATGGACGCCGAGTCGACGCAGCAGGGGAGTGAGGGCGTGGAACTGGACGGCCGGGGCGGCGATGCTCAGTTCGACACCATGCGCGAGGGTCAGGGCTTTGACCAGGGAGTCGACCCCCTTCTCGGCGCTGAGGCGTCCGGCGTAGAGCAGTCGCAGATGGCCGGTGCGGGTTCGCGTGGGCCTGGCGGGCGGGTGACTCAGGAGGCGGTCGGGGATCCCCCAGGGAATCCGGTTGATCTTCCGGCGGTCGATGGTGGGGGCGAGGCTGATCAGCTGGTCGGCCATCGCACCGGTGGGGACCACGATGGCGTTGGCTGCCTGTGCGATCTCTCGCAGGACACCGAGTTGGTCGCGGTGCGACTGCGCGAAGAGGAGATCGGTGCCATGGACCAGTGCGATGCGGGGGTGTCGGGGGAGAGCCCTGAGCAGGGCCGGACTGGCACCGAAGGCGAGGTGCTGGAGATGCAGCAGGTCGATCCGGCTCGGGTCGACCACGGCGGCGAGTGATCGCTGCAGGGCTCCGACATAGACGCTGAAGGCGGGGCCTTCGAGGCACTTGCCGGCGACCGCCAGCAGGTCGAGCCCGGCCGGGACGCATCGTCGGGGGCCGGCCGGTGCGAGCATGAACGCGCGGCCAGGGATGAGGGGTTGGGGGCCCGTGTAGAGGTCGAGGAAGAGTTCGACGCTGCCGCCGGGGCTACCGGCGGGCAGGTCGAGCGCGGTGGCGACCAGAGGCCCCGGTGTGGGGCTCACAGGGTGCCTCCCCGGATCTCCTCGTAGAGGCGGGAGATGTCGATGCCGTCGGTAGCCGTGTACTTGAGACCGAGAGTCTGATAGCTGGCCGGGGCGCCGAAAGTCTGCAGGAAGACGAGCTTGCCGAAGGTCATACCGGGATAGACACGTACCGGCTTGGCGGCGCGGATCTCCAGCGTCCAGCGGATCGCGTGTCCGGCATGGCCGAGTGGGGCGGAGACGTGGACCCAGATGCCGAGGGCGCCGGTGGTGCGGTCGCCGTTGAGCATCTGCGCATACCGCTCCGAGCCGGTTCGCTCCAGGGTGAGGCCGAGGTACAGCACACCCGGCCGCAGGACCAGGCCGCTGTCCGGGATCGTGACTTCCTCGAAGGTGGTCGGGGCGGCGGCGTCCAGGTGCCCGTCGCAGATGCGTAAGGTCGTGCCGAGCCGCCAGTCGTAGGCGTTCGGGGAGAGGCGGTTCGGGTCGAACGGTTCGATGGCGATCTCGCCCGACGTGACGGCGGCGGCGATCGCTGGACCGGTGAGGATCATGAAGCCACCGCCCGGACGGTGGTCTGGTCGCGCCAGTAGCCGGAGGGCTGCGGTCCCAGCGCTGACTGGTACTTGCCTGCGTACAGGTCGACAGGGCCGACGGAGACGAAGAACATGATCTGTCCGATCTTCATCCCCGGGTAGACCCGCAGCGGGAGGACCGGGTTGAGCATCAGCGTCCATTGGCCGTGGAAGCCGATGTCGCCGATGGGAGCGGTGATCTCGACGAACAGCCCGAGTCGACCGACCGAAGAGCGGCCGAACAGCAGCGGGACGAAGGTGTCCGAGCCGACCTCTTCGACGGTGTGGCCGAGGTAGAGCTCACCGGGTTGGAGGACGAGGCCGCCGTCGCCGATCTCGACCGTCTTCGTGGGGTTGGGGTGGTGGGCGTCGATGACCGGATCGCTGTAGGTCAGCAGGGTGCGGCCGAGACGGACGTTGTAGCTGTTGGGGTTGACCTGGTCTTCCTCGAACGGGGTGATCCGAACCCGCCCGTCACGGGCAGCGGCGGTGATCTCGGGTCCGGTGAGGATCACTCGGGCTCTCCTTGGTCGCAGTCGGTGAGGACGCTGTGGACGGCTTGGCCGAGCCGCAGGCCGGCCTCGTGCCCTTGGCCGTTCAGGAACGTCTCAGCGAGGTAGTCGGTGGTCAGCACGCTGCGGAGGTCCGTGGGGAGTGGGTCGGGGGCTGTGACGAGCGGACCGGCACGCTCGGCGAGGTGCGTCAGGAGGCCGGGTAGGTCGCGCGCGAGGGCGTCGGGCAGCGGCGCATGTACGAGCCGATTGTCGAACGGCTCGACGGTCAGCAGGTCGGACAGGTGCAGGGTCTCGCCCAGCTCGGTGGGTCGAAGGGCGGTCTCGTTGAGGATCACGGCGGCGGCTCCGAGACCGGTGCGCAGACGGTTGGCGGTCGCCGTCAGCAGCGCCCGCCGGTCGGGCACTCTGCTGCGCCACCGGTCGGCCACCCGTCCGGCTGATGAGGACAACTGCCCTCGGAGAGAGTCGATCTGACCGATGATCGCCGTCAGGTCCTCGGGCACCTGCGCGGTATCAGGGAAGCGGCAGGGGCGCGCGATCCAGCTCTCGTCGACGGGCTCGGCGACTGCGTACCCCTGTCCAAGCTCGGCACCCTTGACCACGAGGGTGGTGCCGACCGGCTCGGGTCCGTAGTGATCGCTGTGGCAGTGACCGGCGAAGACGATGTCCAGGAACGGGCAGGTGTCGGCGAGTTGCAGGTCCTCCTCGAAGCCTGAGTGGGACAGAAGGATCCAGGCGTCGACCTCGTGATGGTGGCTCAGCAGAAGTTCCACCAGTGCGCGGGCCGGGTCGGTGACACGGTGTCCGGCCCGCTCGCCGATCGGGATGGCAGCGAACGCCTGAGGGCCGATCACAGCGGTCACAGCCACCAGACGCCCATCGATCTCCGCCAGATGCAGGCGCCGGAACAGGTGCCGGCCGGTGGCGTCGTCGACCGCGTTCGCACAGACGGTCAACTCGCGTAACCCTGGCTCGAAGTGGTGGCGCCAGCCGTGGTTGCCCGGCGCGAGCACGTCGTAGAGGGAGAGCAGAATCTGGCGCTCCACACTGCCGCCGCCGAGACGGTAGTAGCCGGTGCCCTCGAAGAAGTCCCCGCAGTCCACCACGAGTGACGTCCTGCGCGCGTCGTGGAGGTGGGCGAGCAGCGGGGCTGGGTGAGCGAGGTTGGAGTGAACGTCTGTGGTCGCCACGATTCGCTGCAATGTCCGGGTGCCGCTCATCGGGTGACCATGGCGATGTCGGCGCCGAGAGCGCGGAGCTTGGCGGGGAGATCGGCGTGGCCCCGGCGCAGTTGGCGCAGGCCGGTCACCGTGGTGGTGCCGCGAGCGGTCAGCGCGGCGACCAGCAGGGCCGAGCCGGTTCGGATGTCGGTGGCCTCGACGGCGGCTCCGGTGAGCCGCTGTGGGCCGGTCAGTCGGCACTGGGTGGGCGAGAGGTCTTCGATCTCGGCGCCGAGGAGGGTGAGTTGGGGCAGCAGGTTGCCGTGGCGGCCGGGGTTGATGGAATCAGCGAACACGTGCGCGCCCGGCAGTCCGAGGGCCAGTGCCATCAGGGCAGGCTCGAAGTCGGCGTCCAGGCCGTCGGGGGCGAGCGAGGCGACCGCCCGGAGGGGCCGCCCGGTGGGCTGGGCGGCGCCGTGGACGACCAGGGCGCTGGGCCCGAAGGCGGCCGAGACTCCCAGCCGGTTCAGGGCCTCCACCACTGGGGCGACATCTGCGCCCCGGACGCCCTCGATCCTTCCGCTGCCGCCAGTGGCGGCGATCGCGCAAGCCAGCGTCCCGGCCTCGATCTTGTCACCTGGCACGGTCCACGCGACCGTCTCCACCGGGGCACAGGTCAACGGTTCGACGGTCAGCGTCGCCTCCCCGAAGTCGACCTGCCACCCGGCCTTGCTCAGCGACTCGCACATCCCGGTGAACTCCGGCGAGAGGTTGGGGTTGTCCAGCAGCAGAGCCTGGCCGCCGACCACCGCACGCAGGACGGCGGCCACGCTCGCGCCCCGGGAGCGGTACGGCAGGGAGATCCGCACCTCCTCGGGCTTCCTTCCACCTGCGGTCACGCGGTACCCGGCGTCGTCGACCAGGACCTTGTCGCCGAAGGCTTCGTAGACCTTGAAGTGCAGGTCCATGCCCCGGTCACCGATCGAGCAGCCGCCGGGCCAGGGCAGCATCGCTCGACCGCAGGCGCCCAGCAGAGCAGGTACGAGGTAGTAGGAGGCGCGGATCTGGGCGGCAGTGGGCAGATCGGGCGGCGCGATGTGGTCCGCTCGAGGCAGGATCGCCACTCCCGCGGGGTTGGTGACGGGCCGGGCGAGCTGGTAGCCGCACTCCTGGAGCAGGGTCAGCATGACCTGCACATCGATGCTGCGGGGCACGTTGTCCAGGTGGACCGGGCGGCGGGTGGCGGCAGCTGCCGCCAGCAGCGGCAGGGCGGCGTTCTTCGAGCCGTCCACCTGCACCGTGCCGGACAGGGGCCGGCCGGGGCGGACGGTGACGGCATCGGCTCTGGTCGGCGCGGGTGGGGTGATAGCCATGCGGATCCTCCGGGCGGTGCGTGGAATCGGACGGGGTGGAACCAGTCGTGCTGTGCTCAGGGGCGCAGAGGCGGGCCGATCAGACGGCGGGGAGCTTTCCGCGCGGGAGGACGCAGGTGATCTGCTTGCCGACCGGGGTGAGGTCGACCTGCCAGCCCGGCGCGAGGACGTCGAGGATCCACAGACCCCGTCCGGACTCGAACTGTGCGTTGTCCGGTGACTCGGCCTTGCGCTCGGGGACCGTCGAAGGTTCCGGGTCGTGCACCTGGACCGTCACGTGGGCCTCGCCGGTCGCCACCTGAACGACCACCGGCGCCCACGGACCGCACAGTCGTGCGGCGTTGGCTACCAGTTCGCTGGCCACCAGTCGGGCCGAGTCGGCCACGTGCTCGTCCGCTCCCGCGCCGGCCACGGCCTTGAACACATGGGTCCGCATCGCTTGCAGGTGCTCGGCGCTGACGCTCATGTGCACGGCGATGCCGCCGGGGCGGGGCACGAGGTAGAAGCCGCAGGCGGCCGCGTCGGCGGGGTCCGGGAGCAGGGCGTCGTGTGGGGTCGAGGCGGGTTCGGGGCGGACCTGGTCTTCGTACATGGCGTGCTCCCCAGTCGAAAATGCGGGGCACCGGCCCGAGTTCGTCGGGCGCGGCTCGCGCAGAGGGTCGGCAGGCGCGTCGGCCCCGGGGCGCATCCACCCCGGCAACCGGCGCAAGGCAACGGCATATGCCACGAAGTGCGATCACTCCATCACGCTTCGCTACCGATGGCCAGCATGCCTCTGGACTATCTGGTTGGGCAATATGCCCAACCAGATTTCCCCAGATTGGTTGTCCTGCCCTGCACGGCAGTGGACACTTGGCGCCATGACGTGGAAGAGGAACCCGGCTCCGCAGTCGGTGTATCGCCGTCAGCTCTCCTCTCGACTCAAGGAGTTGAGGGATCGAGCTGGGATGACGCTGACCGAGGTCGCCAGGACCGTCGAGGTCAACCAGGGGTCACTGAGCCGGATCGAGACCGGCGAGCGGGGCACCAGCCCGGTCCTGGTCAAGGCTCTGCTGGACTGCTACGAGGTCACCGACCCGGCCGTCCGGGAGGACATCCTGGACCTGGTCCGCGCCGACCAGGCCCAGCGTCAGCCGTGGTGGAAGAAGTACTCCGCCGTCATCAACACCACCCAGTACGGCGGTTACCTGGCCCTGGAGTCCAGCGCGACGACGTTCCGCTCCTACGAGCCGCAGCTGATGCCCGGCCTTCTGCAGACCCCGGACTACGCGCGGCAGGTCATCACCGAGATGCGCGTGGACCTGGATGCCAAGCAGGTGGACGCGCTGGTCGACGTGCGGATGCAGCGTCAGAAGCTGCTGGAGGGCGAGGGTGCCCCGAGGCTGTGGGCGGTGATCGACGAGGCAGCCATACGGCGGGTCGAGGGTTCGCCGGCAGTCTTGAAGGGCCAGTTGGAGCACCTGCTGGCGATCGAGCCGCGGACCAACGTCACGCTGCAACTGCTGCCGTTCGCGGCCGGGTTCCACCCTGGCTTGTACGGCTCCTTCATGCTCATGGGCTTCCCCGAACCCAACCCGGACGTGGTGTGGGTGGAGAATCTGACCAACTCGGTGTACTTCGAGGGATCAGCCGATGTGGACCGCTACACGGAGGTCTTCGACCACCTGCGGGCCCGTGCCCTCGGCCCGCCCGAGACCCGGAGCCTGATCAACAGCATCATCAAGGAGTTGTAAGTGAGCACCACCAAGCCCAACCCGGCCGAGCTGGACTTCTCCGGCATCACCTGGGAGAAGAGCCCATTCAGCGGCGGTAACGACAACTGCGTGGAGTTCGGCGCCATCGGCAACATGGTGGCCCTGCGTGACTCCAAGCGGCCCGAGCAGACCCCGCACGTCTACACCCGCGACGAGATCGCCGCATTCCTGGCCGGCGCGAAGGCCGGCGCCTTCGACCACTTGGCCTGACGCAGGTTCCCGAATGGCCGACGATTCCAGGTAGATCCTGTCGGTGGTGGCGGGCTCGATCTTCGTGCGGCCGGGCAGTTGCCGGAACGGGTGACTGTCCAGCCGCACGGTGCTCTGAGCTGACGGCGCGCTGATCGACACCACGTCCGGGTGGTCGGCCACGACTGATTCGGCAGCGGAGAGCCGCGAGGTGTCGGACGCAACTCCAGCGTGGCCGTCATCGGCGGCGGCGAAGTATCCGTGGAGCACACCCATGGCGGGGATCAGCGCACGGGCGACCGACAGTCGACGGGCCGGACGGGGGATGGCGGGATGCGCAGATCAGGGACAGCCGCGAGGGAAACGGCTCAGGGCCTCCCCGCCGAAGCGGGGAGGCCCTGAGCCGTACTGACTATCTGCTGTGCGCCGCCAGGGACTCGAACCCCGGACCCGCTGATTAAGAGTCAGCTGCTCTAACCAACTGAGCTAGCGGCGCCTGCTGACGGGGAGAACATTACCTGGTCAGCGGCCCCAAGTTCAAAACGCGGCCGTCAGGGCAGCAGCACCACCTTGCCGCGTACGTGGCCGTCCTCCACCAGGCGGTGGGCGTCGGCGGCGCGGGCCAGGGGGAAGGTTTCGGCGATCTCCAGGCGCAGGGTGCCGGCCTCCCAGAGGGCGAGGAGTTCGGTGAGGCGGGCGGCCGTGCGCTCGCCGCGCAGGGCGAGGGTGCCGAGGCGGGCGGCGCCCGGGTAGTCGATGATGGTGCCGATCCTGGAGCGGTCGGCGACCAGTTCGACGGAGGCGTCGAGCGCGCCGCGGCCGGCGCCGTCCAGGACCGCGTCGACCCCGCCCGGTGCCACCGCGCGGACCCGGTCCGCCAGGCCCTCGCCGTAGGTCACCGGGATCGCGCCGAGGTCGCGCAGGTAGGCGTGGTTGCGCTCGCCGGCGGTGCCGATCACGGTGGCGCCCCGGGCGAGGGCGAGCTGGACGGCGACGGTGCCGACGCCGCCGGCGGCCGCGTGGACCAGCAGGGTGTCGCCGGGGCCGACCCGCAGCTCGGCCAGCGCCACGTGGGCGGTCTGGCCGGAGGCGGAGAGCGAGCCGGCCTCGGGCCAGGGCATCGCGGCGGGCTTGACGGCCAGCCGGGCGGTGTCCACGGTGACGTACTCGGCGTAGCCGCCGAGGAAGCGGAAGCCGATCACCTGCTGGCCGAGCGACCAGTCCTCGACGCCGGGGCCGAGCCGGTCGATCACGCCGGCGAACTCGTTGCCGGGGATCGCGGGCAGCGTCACCTCCAGTCCGGCCATGCTCCGCCCGGCCCGGACCGCGGTGTCGGCGGGCTGGGCGCCGGCCGCGTGGACCCTGACCCGGACCTCGCCCGGGCCGGGCACCGGGTCCGGCACCTCGGCCAGGTGCAGCACCTCGGGGCCGCCGAACTCGGTGAACAGTGCTGCCTTCATGGAGTGCTCCTGCGTCGTCGGGCCTGCTGATGATCACTCTGCGACTTCAAGGGCACTTGAAGTCAAGCTGCCCGGGGCCTGTCGGCCGCCGTGCGACGATTTGTCATATCGTTGCCGGTTTCGACTCATTGGAGAGGATTCACCCGTGGGTCAGCTGTCGCTGTTCTTCCTGGTGCTGCTCGCCTCGGTGATCACCATGCCGCTGGCCCGGCGGACCGGGATCCCGCAGCCCGTCCTGATGACCGTGCTGGGACTGGCGATGGCGCTGATCCCGTGGATCCCCGACATCGCGCTCGACCCCGAGCTGATCCTGCCGCTGGTGCTGCCGCCACTGATCTTCGCGGTGGCCCGGCGCGCCTCGCTCTACTACTTCCGCGCCAACATCCGCTCGATCCTGCTGCTCGCCGTCGCGCTGGTGATCGTCACCACCACCATGGTGGCCACCGCCGCGCAGTGGCTGCTGCCGACCGTTCCGGTGGCCGCCGCGGTGGCGCTCGGGGCGCTGGTCTCGCCGCCGGACCCGGTGGCCGCGGTGGCGGTGGCCGGCAGCGTCGGACTGCCGCGCCGGCTGGTGTCGATGCTGGAGAGCGAGGGGCTGTTCAACGACGTGACGGCGATCGTGATCTACTCGCTGGCCGTCGAGGCGGTGGTCAGCGGGGACTTCTCGGTGCCGCACGCGCTGGTGCGCTTCGTGCTCTCGGCGGTGCTCGCGGTGGTGGTCGGCATCGGGCTCGGCTGGCTGAACGCCCGACTCGCCGGGCTGCTGGAGGACCCCACCCAGCAGGTCGCGCTCAACCTGCTGGTGCCGTTCGCCGCCTACGCGCTGGCCGAGGAGATCGAGGGCTCGGGCGTGCTGGCCGTGGTGGTCTGCGGGCTCTACCTGGCGGACCGCGCGGCGGACGCCGACGACGTCGGCTACCGGCTGGTCGGCAACGCCTTCTGGGAGATCGTCGAGATCCTGATCACCGGGGTGGCCTTCGGGCTGATCGGCCTGGAGCTGGCCACCGTGCTCAAGGACGTCGGCGCGGGCTGGCACTCGATGCTCGGCGACGCGGCGGTGGTGGTCGGCGTGGTGGTGCTGGTCCGGCTGATCTGGCTGCTGCCGGCGGCCTGGCTCTCGAAGCGGCTGAGCCGGGGCGAGGAGGACGTCCCGATCAGCTGGCGGGAGACGGTGGTGCTCTGGTGGTCGGGGATGCGCGGGGTGGCGACGGTCGCGCTGGCGCTCGGCATCCCGCTCAGCACGCACGCCGGGAACGCCTTCCCCGAGCGGGGCCGGATCATCTTCGTCGCCTTCTGCGTCGTGCTGTTCACCCTGCTGGTGCAGGGGCTCTCGCTGCCCTGGCTGGTGCGGCGGCTCGGCATCGACCCGCACCTGGACCTGCGCGAACAGGAGGAGCGGCAGCTGTGGTGGCGGGCGGCCAAGGCCGGGCTGGTGCGGCTCGGCGAGCTGGAGGAGGAGGACCGGCTGCCGCTGGAGGTGGTGGAGAAGCTGAGGTCCCGTCAGCACGACCGGATGGCCCGGCTCTGCCCCGAGCAGTACGAGGCGGAGGAGGCCGCCGAGGCCAAGGAGCGGGTCTCGCAGCTGCGCAAACTGCGCGAGGTCGAGCAGGAACTGCTCGCGGCCTCCCGGCGGGAGATGCTCACCGCGCGCTCGGAGCCGGGGATCGATCCGGAGGTGGTCGACCAGGTGATGCGGGGGCTGGACCTCCGCTCGGACCGGCGGTGACGGGCGGGGGACGTTCGCCCGGACCGGCGGTGAATGCGGCGGCTGGACCTTCGCATCGACCGGTGTGACCCGTGAACAGAAATCCACCACCATGTCAGCTCAGCGTGGCGCGGGAGGAGCTGACTCTTACGTAGGCTGAGCGAGGTCGAGCCGCCAACAGCGTCGGCGCCACCTGGGTCCGTCCCTCCGGACCCCAGCAACGCACCAGACCGATTCGAGGAGAAACCGATGCCGGAGAACCCCGCCAACGGACGTCCCCCGCTGGACCGCAGCCCGCAGTGGGCCGCCCTCGGGAAGCACCGGGCGGAACTCGGCGAGCTGCACCTGCGCGAGCTCTTCGCCGCCGACCCGCAGCGCGGCACCCGCTACACCCTGCAGGTCGGCGACCTGCACCTGGACTACTCAAAGCACCTGGTCACCGAGGAGACGCTGGACCTGCTGCGCACCCTGGCCCAGGCGCGCGGGGTGGCCGAGCTGCGGGACGCGATGTTCCGCGGCGAGAAGATCAACGTCACCGAGGACCGCGCCGTCCTGCACACCGCGCTGCGCGCCCCGCGCGGCGCGGTGATCGAGGTGGACGGTGTCGACGTGGTCCCCGCCGTGCACGCCGCGCTCGACAAGATGGCCGCCTTCTCGAACCGCGTGCGCAGCGGCGAGTGGAAGGGCCACACCGGCAAGCGGATCAGGACCGTCGTCAACATCGGCATCGGCGGCTCGGACCTGGGCCCCGCGATGGCCTACGAGGCGCTGCGCGCGTACTCTGACCGCGAGCTGGACTTCCGCTTCGTCTCCAACGTGGACGGCGCGGACCTGCACGAGGCGCTGCACGGACTGGACGCGGCCGAGACGCTCTTCATCGTCGCCTCCAAGACCTTCACCACCATCGAGACCATCACCAACGCCACCTCGGCGCGGAACTGGCTGCTCACCGAACTGCGGGCGGACACCGACGCGGTGGCCAAGCACTTCGTCGCGCTCTCCACCAACGCCGAGGGCGTGGCCGACTTCGGCATCGACGTCGCCAACATGTTCGAGTTCTGGGACTGGGTGGGCGGCCGCTACTCCTACGACTCGGCGATCGGCCTCTCGCTGATGATCGCCATCGGTCCGGAGCAGTTCGAGGAGATGCTCGGCGGCTTCCGCCTGGTGGACGAGCACTTCCGCACGGCCCCGGCCGAGCAGAACGTGCCGCTGCTGCTGGGCCTGCTCGGCGTCTGGTACGGCGCGTTCTTCGACGCGCAGTCGCACGCGGTGCTGCCCTACTCGCACTACCTGTCGAAGTTCACCGCCTACCTCCAGCAGCTGGACATGGAGTCCAACGGCAAGTCGGTGCAGCGCGACGGCACCCCGGTCGACTGGCAGACCGGCCCGGTGGTCTGGGGCACCCCCGGCACCAACGGCCAGCACGCCTACTACCAGCTGCTGCACCAGGGCACCAAGCTCATCCCGGCCGACCTGATCGGCTTCGCCAAGCCGGTGGCGGACCTGCTGCCGGGCCTGGCGGACCAGCACGACCTGCTGATGGCCAACTTCTTCGCGCAGGCGCAGGCCTTCGCCTTCGGCAAGACGGCCGAGGAGGTCGCCGCCGAGGGCGTGCCCGCCGCGCAGGTGCCGCACCGCACCTTCAAGGGCAACCACCCGACCACCGTGATCCTGGCCGGCGAGCTGACGCCCTCGGTGCTCGGCCAGCTGATCGCGCTCTACGAGCACA
>FTKT01000094.1_pt2 | contig 25934 bp, 22 predicted proteins | sample 1658271 | NCBI WGS metagenome assembly FTKT01 (sample SAMEA3914811, study PRJEB12502) | metagenome | biome: forest; material: soil | place: Canada | collected 2011-08-04 | depth 0.3 m | reverse complement strand
CGCGTCCACTGTGTTGTTCTGAAACAACGACCCCATGATCCCCCTTGGCCGGGGATCGTGGTGCGGTCACTGGTTTCACCGTGTTTCGGTGGTCATAGCATGAGGGAAACGCCCGGTCACATTCCGAACCCGGAAGCTAAGCCTCATAGCGCCGATGGTACTGCAGGGGGGACCCTGTGGGAGAGTAGGACGCCGCCGAACAATCATTCCAGATAACCCCCATCCGATTCATCGGATGGGGGTTATCTGCGTTATAGGGTCGACTCCATGGACGCAACGGCGGGGGCGAACCCCGAGCTCGAACCGGAACGGATCCACCAGGCGGCCCCGGACGCCGGAACGGGCGCGGCCGGCCAGGTGGTCGCGAGCGCGGCACTGCCGCCGCAGTGGCGCGAGGGCGTCCTGCGGGTGCTGGCGGCGGCGGCCGCCGAGGACGGCCGGGAGGCGGTCTCCGAGCAGGGACGACTCCGCCTGCGGACCCCGGGGGAGGTGCGGCCCGGCGTGACGCATCTCGTCCAGTTCCAGGAGCGTGCCGCCGAGCAGGCGGGCGCCGCGACGGAGGTTGGCTACGCACAGTTGGAGACGGGCGCGGCCGAGCTGGTGGTCGCCCCCGAGTTCCGCCGTTCGGGCCATGGCCGGCAGCTGATCGAGGCCGTCCTGGCCGAAGCGGCCCGGCCCGGGCCCGCGGAGTCCGCCGAGACGAACGGGACCGTCGACTTCTGGGCGCACGGCGGCCACCCGGCCGCCCGTCATCTGGCCGAGCGCTACGGCGCCGAGCTGGTGCGCGAACTGCGCCAGATGCGCCGCACCGGGCCGGCCCCGGAGCAGGCGCCGCTCCCCGAGGGCGTCACGCTGCGGACCTTCCGCCCCGGCGAGGACGACGAGGCCTGGCTGCGGCTGAACGCGCTGGCCTTCGCCCACCACCCCGAACAGGGCTCCTGGACCGGGCAGGACCTCGCGGACCGCCTGGCGGAGCCCTGGTTCGACCCGAACGGCTTCTTCCTCGCCGTCCGGGGTGAGCGGCTGGTCGGTTTCCACTGGACGAAGGTGCACCCGGTGAGCGCCGCCGAGCCGGAGCTCGGCGAGGTCTACGTGGTCGGCGTCGATCCGGCCGAGCAGGGCGGCGGCCTGGGCCGCGCCCTCACCGCGGCCGGACTGCGCCATCTGGACGCGGACCGCGGCCTGCGGACGGTGCTGCTCTACGTGGACGCCGACAACCCGGCCGCCGTACGGGTCTACGAGCGGCTGGGCTTCACCGTCCACGAGGTGGATCTGATGTACCGGGTCCGTTCCACGGGTCCGTGGGCGGCTCGGAGCACCGGAACCTGACCGCGGGGCCGACCGCCTCAGCTTTCCTCCTGGCCATGCGGTGTTTACCGTGGATTCAATTGCCGCCGCGAAGATCACAGGATGACGTCCGTAGTGTCTCGCTCCCGCAGCTCTGGCCACGCTGCCCGGCCCAGTCGTATAACGACCGCGCCGGGCGGCTGGTCCTACCCGCTGCCGGGTGCGGGAGGCTCGGAGCCCGAGGAGCACTCGGACCTCATCCCGCAGGAGGAGCTGTCGCCCATGAGCATCCCTCGCCCCGTGTCCGTCGGGTCCGGCCCGCTGGGCCTGCCGCTGGACCAGCTTGCCGTTCTGGCCGAGACCGAGGCCGACGAGCTTCCGCAGGGACGCTTCCTGGACCGCGAGCGCAGCTGGCTCGCCTTCAACGAGCGGGTGCTCGAACTCGCCGAGGATCCGCAGATCCCGCTGCTGGAGCGGACCAAGTTCCTGGCCATCTTCGCCAGCAACCTGGACGAGTTCTTCATGGTCCGGGTGGCCGGCCTCAAGCGCCGGATCGCCACCGGAGTGGCCCAGCGCAGCGCCTCGGGCCTGCAGCCGCGCGAGGTGCTGGACCTGATCTGGACCAGGACCCGCGAGCTGATGGCCCGCCACGCGGCCGCCTTCCAGCAGGACGTGCTGCCGGACCTGGCGCGCGAGGGCATCGAGCTGGTCCGCTGGGCGGAGCTGGCCGACAAGGAGCAGGCCCGCCTGCACACCCTGTTCCGCCAGCAGATCTTCCCGGTGCTGACCCCGCTGGCCGTCGACCCCGCGCACCCGTTCCCGTACATATCGGGACTGAGCCTCAATCTGGCGGTGGTGGTCCGCAACCCGGTCTCCGGGCACAAGCACTTCGCCCGGGTGAAGGTCCCGCAGTCCCTCTCGCGCTTCCTGGAGGCCTCCCCGCAGCGGTACGTGCCGCTGGAGGACGTGATGGGCGCGCACCTGGAGGAGCTCTTCCCGGGGATGGAGGTGCTCGCCCACCACGCGTTCCGGGTCACTCGCAACGAGGACCTGGAGGTCGAGGAGGACGACACCGAGAACATCCTCAAGGCGCTGGAGAAGGAGCTGATGCGCCGGCGGTTCGGCCCGCCGGTCCGGCTGGAGGTCGAGGAGTCGATCGACCCGTACATCCTCGACCTGCTGATCCGCGAGCTGAACATCACCGAGGCCGAGGTCTTCCCGCTGCCCGGGCCGCTCGACCTCACCGGGCTCTTCGGGATCGCCGGCCTGGACCGGCCGGAGCTGAAGTACACCAAGTTCGTGGCCGGCACCGCCCGCGGGCTCACCGATGTGGAGTCGGCCTCCCAGCCGGACATCTTCGCCGCGATGCGCGAGCGGGACGTGCTGCTGCACCACCCGTACGACAGCTTCTCCACCTCGGTGCAGGCCTTCCTGGAGCAGGCCGCCGCCGACCCGCACGTGCTGGCGATCAAGCAGACGCTCTACCGCACCTCCGGCGACTCGCCGATCGTGGACGCGCTGATCGACGCCGCCGAGTCGGGCAAGCAGGTGCTGGTGCTGGTCGAGATCAAGGCGCGCTTCGACGAGCAGGCCAACATCAAGTGGGCCCGCAAGCTGGAGGAGGCCGGCTGCCACGTGGTCTACGGCCTGGTCGGGCTGAAGACCCACTGCAAGCTCTCCCTGGTGGTCCGCCAGGAGGGCGACACGCTGCGCCGCTACGCGCACGTCGGCACCGGCAACTACCACCCCAAGACGGCCAGGCTGTACGAGGACCTCGGACTGCTCACCGCCGACCCGCAGGTCGGCGCGGACCTCTCCGACCTCTTCAACCGGCTCTCCGGCTACTCGCGGCGCGAGTCCTACCGGCGCCTGCTGACCGCCCCGCGCGGCCTGCGGGACGGCCTGGTGGCGCGGATCCAGAACGAGATCGCGCACCACCGGGCGGGCCGTCCGGCGTACGTGAAGCTCAAGGTCAACTCCATCGTGGACGAGACCCTGATCGACGCGCTCTACCGGGCCTCGCAGGCCGGCGTGCGGGTGGACGTCTGGGTCCGCGGGATCTGCGCGATCCGGCCGGGGGTGGAGGGCCTGAGCGAGAACATCCGGGTCCGCAGCATCCTAGGCCGCTTCCTGGAGCACTCCCGGATCTTCGTCTTCGGCAATGGCGGAGATCCCGAAGTCTGGTTCGGCAGCGCGGATATGATGCACCGTAACCTCGACCGGCGGATCGAGGCACTCGTGCGGGTGGCCGATCCGGCCCACCGGGCCGAGCTGTCCGGCCTGATCGATCTCGGCATGGCGGAGGACACCGCCTCCTGGCACCTGGGCGCGGACGGGGCGTGGTCCAGACACAGCGAGGACGCCGAGGGCCACCGGCTGCGTGACATCCAGGAACTGCTCATCGACTCACGCCAGCGCCGCCGGTCCTCCGCCGCCGCGCTCTGACCTTCCGTCGCCTGCCCTGGGGGAACGGGGAGTACCAACGACATGACTGACGCGCCCATGACGACCTCGGCGGCCACCGCTACCGCCGGGGAGGTCCTCTCCGGATATCTGACCGAGCAGGCGGGTGCGTTCCTGCGCGCCCTGCCGCAGGCGGTCGGCGAGGCGGGGGCCCGGCCCGGTGCCCTGCCCTCCGTCAACTCGCCCGCCGGGACCGCCGGCACGGGGGAGCTGCTGCGCGCGGTCCGCCGGATCGGCGGGGCCCTGCACACCTTCGACGCGCTCTTCGAGGAGAGCTGGGCGCAGGAGGCCCGCACCGAGCTGCGCTGGCTGCTCGCCCTGCTCGCCCAGGAGCCCGCCTACCTGCGGCGCTCGGCGCGGCTGCTGGCCGCGCTGGACTCGCTCAGCTCCACGGCGCCGGCCGGCGAGGCCGGCGGCCCGGGGATGCTGGCCGGGCACCAGGGGGCGCCCAAGGCCCGGGCACTGCTGGACCGCCAGCTGACCCTGGCCCGGACCCGGGCGCACAGCACCGTGCTCCAGGAGCTGCGCTCCTCGCGGCTGCACGCGCTGGCGGACCGGATGACGCTGCTGGTCGGCGAGGCGCCGCTGCTCGCGGCGGCCGCGGGTCCGGCCGGCGAGGTGCTGGGCCCGCAGGCCGCCGGCGCGCTGGGAGCGCTGGACGCCGCGGTCCAGGGGCTGCCCCTGCACCGGCACGCCGGCGCCTACCGGGGCGACGCGCTGCACCGGCTGGGCCCGGTCGGCCCGGCGCCGGTGCCGGCCCAGAGCCGCAGCACGCCGGTGGACGCGGACGCCGCGCTGGCGGCGGACGACGCGCCCTGGCACCGGGCGCGGATCCTGCTCAAGCGGGCCCGCTACGCGCTGGAGGTCTGCGGCCGCCCCACCGCGGAGGCGGACGCGCTCGACCAGGTGCTGGACCGCCACCAGGAGGCCGCGGACGCCGCGGTCACCGCCGCCACCGCGGCGCGCACCCCGCGGATCACCCCGGCCACCGCGTACGTGCTCGGCGTGGTGCATGCTGATCAGCGACTGGAGGTGGAGGCGGCTCGGTACGCCTTCGGCCGCCAGTGGCCGAACCCCCCGCACCACGGATGGCATGAATGGGCGAGCGCCTGAGTGCAGAGCAGCAGCAGGGCCACCCCGGTCCCCGGATGGCGGCGGCCGGCCGCACCCCGGACCGGCGGGCGGAGCGGCCGGCCCGGCAGGACGAGCGGGAGGCCGCCGAGCGCGCCGACCGCAAGAAGCTGCGCGAGGCCAAGAAGCAGGGCCCGTGGACGGGTCCGGGCCGGGGCGCGGCGAAGGCGGCGGGCGCCCACCGGGCGGCCGCGAAGAAGGGCGGCCAGGGCCGTACCGTCCTGGCGGCCGGCGCGGTGGTCTGGGTGCCCGGCGGCCCGCGCAAGGACGGCAGCGGCCGGCGCAAGCCGCGGATCGCGCTGATCCACCGTCCGAAGTACGACGACTGGAGCCTGCCCAAGGGCAAGCTGCGCCCGGGGGAGAGCCCGTGGGAGGCGGCGCTGCGCGAGGTGGAGGAGGAGACCGGGCTGGTCTGCCGGCTGGTCGCCCCGCTGCCCGCACAGCACTACCTGGCGCAGGGCCGGCCCAAGGAGGTCCGGTACTGGGCGGCGGTGCCGGTGAGCGGGGAGTTCCGGCCCAACCGCGAGGTGGACCGGATGAAGTGGCTCAAGCCGGCGCAGGCCCGGGCCAGGCTCACCCACGACCGGGACCGGGAGCTGATCGACGCGCTGCTCGCCTGGTGGGGCGAGGACCGTCCGTAGGCCGTTCGTAGCCCGTCCGTAGGCCGTTCGCAGGCGGCCCGGTGGCCGGGCCCGCAGGCCCGCGTGCTGCGGGGTTTGCGGGCCGTTAGGCCGTTGGAGCTCGTGTCTTGGCCGAACCCTTGCCGTGATGAAACCGTGACTACCGGCCGGTGTTTCCTGGCATCCGTTCGAGGTTCACTCTCCGTTCATTTGCGACCGGCTGACGCGTCACCTGCCCGGCTTAACTTCGGAGCTACCGGAGGGCCGAACAGGCCCCGGACCACAGCCAAGGTCCGCCCCCGCCCGCCCGTGCCTCGGTCGGGCAAGAGCGCGGATTGTGCCAAAGAAAGGGACACCCTGTGAAGCTCCAGCGGAACGGCCGCACCAAGGCCCTCGCGATCGGTGCCGTGGCGCTCGTCAGCTCGCTGTCGCTCGCGGCCTGCGGCTCCGACAACAACACCTCCAAGGCCAGCACCAGCAGCTCCGCCGGTGGCAGCGCCAGTGCCGCCGCGATCGCCTGTGCCAGCAAGCAGGCTCCGCTGCTCGGCGCCGGCTCGACCGCGCAGAACAACGCCGTCGACGTGTGGAAGAACGCCTTCGGCGCCGCCTGCTCCGGCAGCACCCTGAGCTACAACGGTGTCGGTTCCGGCGCCGGTGTCCAGCAGTTCAACCAGGGCAAGGTCACCTTCGCGGGCTCCGACTCGGCGCTCAAGCCCACCGAGGTCGACGCCTCCAAGGCGGTCTGCCCCGGTGGCCAGGGCATCGACCTGCCGATGGTCGGCGGTCTCGTCTCGATCGTCTTCAACGTCAGCGGCGTCGACAAGCTGACCCTGGACGGCCCGACCGTCGCGAAGATCTTCGACTCGCAGATCACCAAGTGGAACGACCCGGCGATCGCCGCCCTGAACCCGGGCGTGACCCTGCCGGCCGCCGACATCCAGGCGTTCCACCGCTCGGACGACTCCGGCACCACGCAGAACCTCACCGCGTACCTGGCGAAGACCTCCGCCGGCGCCTGGAGCTACCCGGCCAGCAAGACCTGGGCCGGTAAGGGCGGCCAGTCGGCCAGCGGCAGCGCGGGCGTCTCCTCGCAGGTCAAGACGGTCCCGAACTCGATCGGCTACGCCGAGCTGTCGTTCGCCCAGACCAACAACCTGAAGAGCGCCTCGATCAACACCGGTGCCAGCAAGCCGGTCGAGGCCACCGCCGCCAACGCCGCCACCACCATCGGCACCGCCAAGGTCGTCGGCACCGGCAGCGACCTGGCCCTCTCGCTCGACTACGGGACCAAGACCGAGGGTGCCTACCCGATCGTCCTGGTCACCTACGAGATCGCCTGCGACAAGGGCAACAAGGCCGACACGCTCGACACGCTGAAGTCCTTCCTGAACTACACCATCAGCGACGCCGGCCAGCAGGCCATCGGCGACAAGGGCTACGTCCCGCTGCCCGCCGTGGTCGCCGACAAGGTGAAGGCCGTCATCCCGACCCTCGCCTGACCGGGCCTCGGCTCCAGCACAGCTCCACCGATCCGGCAGGCGGTCCCGCTCAGGGGGGACGGGACCGCCGCCGGGTCACCGGGTGACCGCGGCGGCCGACCGCCGCGGCATCACGTAGACGACTCGTCCGGGGCACCGCCGCCAAGGTGCCGCCTCCCTCGGGGCGGTACCGCCAGACCGGAGTAGAACCTCATGACCTCAACACCCCCTGTCCCTTCCGAGGACAGGGCAGCCACGCCCAGGCGCAGCTCCTCCCTCACCGGGAACAGCCGCCGGGGCGACAGCCTTTTCTTCGGCGCGTCCGCCGGGTCCGGGATCCTGCTGCTGGTCATCATGGCCGCCATCGCGGGCTTCCTGGTCTGGCGCAGCGTCATTGCGATCAACGCCGACCAGAGCAACTTCTTCACCACCTTCGAGTGGGATCCCGACAACATCCTCAAGCCCAGCTTCGGCATCGCCGTGCTGGTCTTCGGCACGATCGTCAGCGCGCTCATCGCGATGGTGATCGCGGTGCCGGTGGCCGTCGGGATCGCGCTCTTCATCTCGCACTACGCGCCGCGGAAGATCGCCCAGCCGTTCGCCTACCTGGTGGACCTGCTGGCAGCGGTCCCCAGCATCGTCTACGGCCTGTGGGGCGCGCTCTTCCTGGTGCCGCACATGGCCGGGCTGACCAGCTGGCTGAACGACTACCTCGGCTGGACGTACATCTTCAAGGTGAGCCACCCGGGAGCGCCGGCGCGCAACCTGTTCGTCGTGGGCATCCTGCTGGCCATCATGGTCCTGCCGATCATCACCGCGGTCAGCCGCGAGGTCTTCCGGCAGGTGCCGCGGATGCACGAGGAGGCCGCGCTCGCCCTGGGCGCGACCCGCTGGGAGATGATCCGCACGGCGGTCCTGCCGTTCGGGCGACCCGGCATCATCTCGGCCTCGATGCTGGGCCTGGGCCGCGCGCTGGGCGAGACCATCGCGGTGGCCACCGTGCTCTCCGCCAGCAACGTCCTCTCGCTGCACATCCTGGACGCCGGCGGCGGCACCTTCGCGCAGAACATCGCGTTGAAGTTCGCCGAGGCCGGCGGGCCCGGCAAGGACGCGCTGATGGCCTCCGGCCTGGTGCTGTTCGTGATCACTCTGCTGGTGAACGGCGCGGCGCGAATCATCATCGCCCGCCGCAAGGAGTACTCGGGGGCGAACTCGTGAGCACCGCAACGACTACGGCGAGCCGTCCGCCGCTCCCGCAGCTGAACCGCCGGCTGACCACCGCCCGGCTGCCCAAGTGGGCCCCGGCCGGTGTGGCCGTGCTGTCCATCGCGCTCGGGTGCGCGATCGGCGCGGGCTTCGGCCTCGCCAGCCACCTGCAGTGGGGCCTGATCGCGGCGATCCTCTTCGTGGCGATCAGCTACGGCCTCTCGGTCAAGGTCGAGGGCGCCCGGCAGGCCAAGGACCGCCTGGCCACCTCGGTGGTCTGGGTGGCCTTCATCCTGGCCGTCGTCCCGCTGATCTCGCTGCTGGTCTACACCATCCAGCAGGGCGCCCACGTGGTCGACGTCAACTTCCTGACGCACTCCATGAAGGGTGTGCTCTCCGCGGGCCCCGGCGGCGGCATCTACCACGCGCTGCTCGGCACCCTGCAGCAGGTGGGCCTGGCCATCGCGATGGCCGCCCCGGTCGGTCTGCTGACCGCCGTCTACCTGGTCGAGTACGGCCGCGGCCGACTCGCCCAGGTGGTGACCTTCTTCGTCGACGTCATGACGGGTATCCCGTCCATCGTCGCCGGTCTGTTCATCCTCTCCGTCTGGAACCTGGCGCTGGGCTTCCAGTACTCCGGCTTCTCGGGCAGCCTGGCACTCGCCATCCTGATGATGCCGGTGGTCGTACGCTCGACCGAGGAGATGCTCAAGCTCGTCCCGAACGAGCTGCGCGAGGCCGCCTACGCACTCGGTCTGCCCAAGTGGAAGACGATCCTGCGGGTCGTCATCCCCACCGCGATCGGCGGTATCACCACCGGTGTGATGCTGGCGGTCGCCCGCATCACGGGCGAGACCGCCCCGGTGATGCTGCTGGTGTTCGTGACGGACTCGATCAACTCGAACCCGTTCGAGGGGCCGCAGATGTCGCTGCCGGTCTACATCTGGCAGCAGTACGCGCAGGTCAACAACGACTTCGGGTACGCCCGGGCCTGGGGCGCGGCCCTGGTGCTGATCGCCTTCGTGATGGGGCTCAACCTCATCGCGCGTGGCATCGCCCGCTGGCGCTCGCCCAAGTCCGGCCACTGACCGACCGACTGACGTACGTAACGAGAGAGACGAAAGATCATGGCGAAGCGCATCGACGTCAGCGGACTGTCGGCCTACTACGGTGCCACCAAGGCCATCGAGGACATCTCGATGACCGTCGAGCCCCGCTCGGTGACGGCCTTCATCGGCCCCTCCGGCTGCGGCAAGTCCACCTTCCTGCGGACCCTGAACCGGATGCACGAGGTGATCCCCGGCGCCCGCGTCGAGGGCAAGGTCCTGCTGGACGACGAGAACCTGTACGCGTCCAACGTCGACCCGGTGGCGGTGCGCCGCACCGTCGGGATGGTCTTCCAGCGGCCCAACCCGTTCCCGACCATGTCGATCTACGACAACGTCGCGGCCGGGCTCAAGCTCGCGGGCGTGAAGAAGAAGTCCGTGCTGGACGGCGTGGTGGAGAGCTCGCTGCAGGGGGCCAACCTCTGGAAGGAGGTCAAGGACCGGCTGAACAAGCCGGGCGCCGGCCTCTCCGGCGGCCAGCAGCAGCGGCTCTGCATCGCCCGCGCGATCGCGGTCGAGCCGCAGGTGCTGCTGATGGACGAGCCCTGCTCGGCCCTGGACCCGATCTCCACGCTGGCCATCGAGGACCTGATCGGCGAGCTCAAGTCGCGGTTCACCATCGTGATCGTGACGCACAACATGCAGCAGGCGGCGCGGGTCAGCGACCGTACGGCCTTCTTCAACCTGGCCGGCGTCGGCCAGCCGGGCAAGCTGGTCGAGCTCGACGACACCCAGCGGATCTTCTCCAACCCGTCGGTGCAGGCGACCGAGGACTACATCTCCGGCCGCTTCGGCTGAGTCGCGGTTCCCACCGCTCGCCGCCGGGCGCTCCGCGCGACCGGCGGCGGGTCTCCTCGCTCCGGCGCTCCACCGCCGCCGGCCGCTCCGCGCGGCGGCCACCGGGGCGGGGCCGGGCGGCGAGGACCACCTGCTGCTCCGTGGTGCTGCATGGCGGTGCCGCCGCGGAGCATGAGAAGGGCCCGCCCCCGGGACGTGGGGGCGGGCCCTTCTTCTCTGCGTCTCTTCTCTGTGTCCGGGCCGGGGCCGCGGTGGCCGTCGTGGCCGTTGTGGTGGCCCGGGCTGGGTCAGCCGAAGATCAGGTGGGTGATCCAGTAGGCCAGCGCCGCCACCAGCGCGGCGGCCGGCATGGTGATGAACCAGCCGAGCACGATGTTCTTGGCCACGCCCCAGCGGACCGCGCGGACCCGCTTGGTGGCTCCGACACCCATGATCGCCGAGGTGATCACGTGGGTGGTGGAGATCGGCGCCTTGAAGACGTACGAGGTGATGTACATGATCGTCGCCGCGGTGCTCTCGGCGGCGAAGCCCTGCGGCGGGTCCAGCTCGATGATCTTGCGGCCCAGGGTGCGCATGATCCGCCAGCCGCCCGCGTAGGTGCCGAGCGACAGCATGGTGGCGCAGGAGATCTTGACCCAGATCGGGATGCCGTTCCCGGTGTGGTGGCCGGAGATGGTGAGCGCGAGCACCACGATGCCCATCGTCTTCTGGGCGTCCTGCAGGCCGTGCGCGAGGGCCATGGCGGCGGCCGAGGCGGTCTGCGCGACCCGGAAGTTGCGCTTGGCGCGGTGCGGGTTGGCCCGCCGGAAGATCCACAGGATCGCCAGCATCACCAGGTAGCCGGCCACCAGGCCGACGATCGGCGAGATGATCATCGGAATGATGATCTTGTCGAGCGCGCCCTTCCAGATCACCTCGGTGCCGCCGGCCAGCGCCGCGCCCACCATGCCGCCGAAGAGCGCGTGCGAGGAGGAGGAGGGGAGGCCGAAGTACCAGGTGGTCAGGTTCCAGGCGATCGCGCCGACCAGCGCGCCGAACAGGATGGCCATCCCCTGGCTGCCGCTCGGGGTCTCGATGATCCCCTTGGAGACGGTGTTCGCCACCCCGCTGCCGAGGAAGGCACCCGCCAGGTTCATCACCGCGGCCATCGCCAGCGCGGCCTTCGGGGTCAGCGCCCGGGTGGAGACCGAGGTGGCGATGGCGTTCGCCGAGTCGTGGAAGCCGTTGGTGTACGTGAAGAAGAAGGCCACGCCGAGGACGGCGATGAGTGCTGCCATGTCCACGCTGGTCAGGACTCCTTGACGGCGATGGTCTCCACCGTGTTGGCGACGTGCTCGAAGGCGTCGGCGGCCTCCTCCAGGACGTCCACCACCTGCTTGAGCTTGAGCACCTCGATCGCCTCGTACTGCCCGCTGAACAGGTGGGCCAGCAGCTTGCGGTGGATCTGGTCCGCCTGGTTCTCCAGCCGGTTGACCTCGATCCAGTACTCGTTCAGGCCCGACATGCTGCGCAGGTTCGGCATCGCCTCGGCGGTCAGCTCGGCCGCCCGGGCCAGCACCTCGATCTGCTGCTCGACACCCTTGGGGAGGGTCTGGATGTCGTAGAGCACGACCAGGTCGACGGCCTCCTCCATGTAGTCCATGATGTCGTCCAGCGAGGAGGCCAGGTTGTAGATGTCCTCGCGGTCGAAGGGCGTGATGAACGAGGAGTTCAGCTGGTGGAAGACCGCATGGGTGGTGTCGTCCCCCGCGTGCTCGGCGGCGCGCATGCGCTCGACGATCTCCGCGCGGGCTGACACGTCTGAGCCCAGCAGTTCCAGCAGGAGCTTCGATCCGACGACCAGGTTCTCCGCTGCCGCGGCGAACATGTCGTAGAAGCTCGTCTCCTTCGGGGTCAGGCTAAAACGCACGGAAATCTCCGATGTGCGGGGTACGGACTGAACGATGCTAGGCGCTGGTCGTCAAGATTGTGCAAACGGGGTGTGCAACAGGGAACCGGATGCTCCCCTTCCGGACAACTCGTGTCCGGAACCTGTCGGCTCCGTACGGCGGCGTGCGGGCGTGAAGCCCCAGTCTGACGGAACCTCGGCCCGATTGCCCCCGCTCTGCGCACGATGATCCGGCCACTCCGCCCGGACGGGGTAACACCACGGCGCGGTCCGGTGCGGGACACTGGGCCGTAGGACCTTGACGAGAGCGGGGCACACCGTTGACCACCGAGACTTCTGACGCCGCGGAAGCCACCGGCACCGCCGCGCACCACGGACCGCACGGCTACAGCTCGCACAAGGCCGACCATCTCAAGCGGCTGCGCCGGATCGAGGGGCAGGTCCGGGGGCTGCAGCGGATGGTCGAGGAGGACGTCTACTGCATCGACATCCTCACCCAGGTCTCGGCGAGCACCAAGGCGCTGCAGTCCTTCGCGCTGGCGCTGCTGGAGGAGCACGTCAAGCACTGCGTCGCGGCGGCCGCCGAGGAGGGCGGGCCGGAGCTGGACGCCAAGGTGAGCGAGGCGATGGCGGCGGTCAGCCGGCTGCTGCGGACCTGAGCGCGGTTCGCGGCTGCGGCTGCGGCGGCTGCTGCTGGTGCGCGTTGCCTGCCCGCTGCTGCGGGGTACCGGGCGCTGCCAACTGCTACGGCGCGGTGCCGGGCGTTCAGGTGCCGCCGTTGGTCTCCGGCGTGCGGGCGTCCGGGTGTGCGGCGGGCCGGGGCGGGTGGTCCGGGTCCGCGGGCGGTGCCTGTAGGAGCAGCACCTCGTCGATCCGGGCCGTCGGCAGCCGGTCGCCGCTGCTGGCGGTCGCGGCGATCATCAACTCACCGGCCAGCTCGATCTCGTCGAGGGCCGCGCTTTCGTGGCCGACCGCTCGGTCCGTGGAGGACGACACCTGCACCACCCCTTCAGCGCCCGCACCCCGGGGCGGCAGCCACCCGTCCTTCAGCGTAGGGACTGCCCGGCCCGGCCACATGGCACGGACGGGCCATCTCTGCCGCCGAAACGGGTGGCTGCGACCCGCCGTGGCTCCGGCGGAGCCGGTGTCCGGGCCCGTTTCCCGCAGGGTTTCCCCTGAGGGTTTCCCTGGGGTTTCCCCAGCGGGAAACCCCTTCGGCTCCGGCTTCCTGGCGGACTGTCACTTCTGCGGGCTCGAGTCCTTCATCTGGAAGACGTCGGCCGCCGCGGGCTCGGCGGCCTCCACCGGTTGGCCGAACGCGGACAGTTCGAGCGTCGAGGTGACCTTCACCTGGTCCTTGGCCTCCTTGGACCCGGCCACCGCGGCGAAGGTGAACACCTCGGTCACCTTGTGCAGCCTGCCCTGGGCGTCCAGCCAGACGTCGAACGGGATGTCCTTGACGGTGAAGGTGCCGGCCGCCGTGCGCAGACCGTAGGCCGCGTTGCCGCCGGTGTCGTCGGCCGCTTTGCCCAGGTCCAGGGTGCCCCGGAAGTGAGTGAGGGCGACCCCGTCCACCGTCTCGTCGCCGACCTTGACGGCCTGCTTGGCGCCCCGCAGCGCGCCCGCGGCACTCGCCGGGTCGGTGGCGCCGTTGCTGATCAGGTTGCCGTCGGCGAGCTGCCGGACGTCCAGCTTGACCCACTTGCCGGCGGGGACCTTGGCGCCGCTGTTCTGCAGGTAGACGGTGCCGGGCATGACCACCTCGACCACCTTGCCGGTGGTCGAGGCCCCCGGTGGCACGGCCACCTCCAGCTTCCCGATCCGCTTGACGTAGTCGTAGCCGCCGCTGCCGGTGAAGGAGGCCTTCTTGTCACCGGACTCGGTGGTCAGCTGGGTGGCGGCCTGGGCGGAGCCGGCGCGGCCGGTGGCGTCCGCCGCGTTGCGGACGGCCGTCAGCGGATCGTCGGGCAGCCGGTCGGCGGCGGAGCCCCGGGCACTGGCGGCGGTGGCGTCGGCCGATCCGCCGCCGCCACCGGAGCAGCCGGCCAGCGAGGTGCCCAGTACGGCGGCGAGCAGCGCGTACGCCGCCGCTGAGCCGAGACGTCGCGCGGCAGGACGCTGCGACTGAATCATGGTGAACTCAACCCCCTCGGGCCGGATGCCCGGCAGACCGCCGCCCCTGCTGGGCGGAGCCGTCATTGCGAGAACGACTGCCCGGCCGAGGGGTTACGCCGGAACCGGCGCGCACCGGGCGTCGCGCGCCGGGGGTGGCGCGCGTTACCGTGAACCACGTGCACCCGGAGCTGTCGGCCTCGCCCGACCCCCCTGCCGTTTCCGACTCCGACCATCAGGTGGAGGTCACCGAGCGGGGGGCCTTCGCCTTCGCCACCTGTAGCTGCGGCTGGTTCGCCCCGGCGCGCCGCTCCCGCGACCGGGCCAGACGCGACGCGGCCGAGCACCGGGCGGATCCGGCCTGAGGCGCGGATCCGTTTCCAGACGCGGGGGCCTGCGTGAAGCGCGGATCCGTGTTCCGAGGCGCGTGATCCTGCCGGTTGAGGCAGAGCCGTCTTCTTGTTGTTGAGCGGCGGACCCAGGGAGCTGAGCAGCCGTCAGGCCGCGAGGTCGGACTCCGGCGTCCGCTCCGGGACGGGGGCGGACGACCCGGCCCGGCGACGGCCCCGGCCGCTCTTCGCGCCCGTGGCGCTCCGGCCGGGCCCGGCGGTCACCAGCGGCGCGGCGGCCGTCCTGGTGACGGCGTGGCAGAGCGGCACCAGCACGGCCATCGCGATCGGCGCGAGCAGCAGCACCACCGCGGTGGCCAGCGCATAGCCGCCGATCACGTCCGTCGGGTAGTGCACCCCCATGAAGACCCGGCAGAAGCCCTGCAGCAGGGCCAGGCCGCCGGCGATCCAGCCCAGCCGCCGGTTCACCAGGAAGAGGGCCACCGCGATGCCCATCGACATGGTCGAGTGGTCGCTGACGAAGGAGTGGGTGCCGGCCTTGCCCGCCACCAGCACGTCCAGTCCGGGATGGCTCACGAAGGGGCGCGGCCGGTCGACGATGGAGGCGATCGGCAGGTTGGCGAGCTCGGCGACGGCCACCGCGAGCGGCGCCCAGAGCAGTCCGGCCACCGCCACCGGGGCGTCCGGCCGTCGGCGGGCCTGCAGCCAGCCGATCGTGCAGAGCGTCAGCAGGCCCAGCAGGATGCCGTACTCGCCGATCCAGGCGACCAGACCGTCCAGCCAGGACGGGGCCGACCTGGCCCAGCCGTTGACGGTGTAGAGCAGACCGAGGTCCGGGTTGCCGGTGTCGGCCAACGGCGTCGACACGTCATACCTCCAGGGATCCGCTGCGTGATGGCCTGCTTCAGGTTCAGTAACGACACCCGTGGGGCACAGCGTTCCACGAGAAGCCGCTGATACGGAAACTTGACCGGAACGCGCCCGCCGGTGACGGGCCGCCGATCTGTCGGTCCGTCACCCGTTGCCTGTTTCCTCGCCTGTTTCCCGGCTCGTTTCCCAGGCTGTTTCCCCGCCCGGCTCCTTCTGCCGGGTCGACGGTCCGTCAGGTCCCGGGTGGCGGTACCGAGCCGCCGGTGATGTTCCCGTCGGTACCGCGGACCGGCAGTGCGTTGGCGCCGTCCTGGGTGACCCGGGTGGCGCCGATGTATTCCTTCTGGTCGATCGTGTCGTAGCGGACCACCGCGTTGGTGTGCGGCGCGTCGATCATGTAGCCGCCGCCGACGTAGATCCCCACGTGGTGGATCGAGCGCGGGTCGGTCAGGTCGGTGGCGAAGAAGACCAGGTCGCCCGGGCGCAGCTGGTCCCGGGACGGGTGCTGCCCGGCGTACCACTGGTCGTTGGCCACCCGGGGGAGGGTGATGCCGACCGAGGCGTAGGCGACCTGGGTCAGGCCCGAGCAGTCGAACCGTCCGTCCTGCGAGGGCAGTCCGACACCGCCCCACTGGTAGGGCGTGCCGAGCTTGGTCTGGGCGAAGTAGATGGCGCCGGAGGCCTGCTGGGAGACGGCCACCGCGGCGACCGGCGCGCTGAAGCTCTGGGTGAGCGCCTTGATCGAGCGGACGTAGCCCTGGGTCTCCGCGATCGCGGGCACCCCATGGGCGGTGAGCACCCGGTCCGGGCCGGCGTTGTAGGCGGCGAGCAGGTTGGCCTGCGGGTCGCCGGGCACGCCGGCGGTGGCCCGGGCCATCGCGCAGTCGTAGGTGGCCGCGGTGGGGATGGCGTCGGCCGGATCCCAGGGGTCCTTCTTGCCGTCGCCGTTGCCGTCCACCGCGTACTCGGCCCAGGTGCCCGGGATGAACTGGGCGATGCCGAGGGCGCCGGCGCCGCTGCGGGCCGAGGGGTCGAAGCCGCTCTCCTGGTAGAGCTGCGCGGCCAGCATCGGAGGGGAGATCTGCGGGCAGAGGACGCCCCAGCGCTGGATCAGATCCTGGTAGGCGGCGGGCACGGTACCGGGGGCCAGCGCCACGTTCGAGCGCGCGCCGGAGGACTGCGCGGCACCGCTGGCGGCATACGTGCCGACCCCCAGCAGACCCACGAAGCCGAATGCAACAGCTCCCGCAGCGACAGCCGCCGTGCGGCCTTTCCGGAGTACCATCAGCACCATCCCGATGCAGTGTCAGAGTGCTTGTCTCCCAAGGGCGGGGCTGTCGGCACGGCATCGGTACGCATATGCCCCCCGCACGCGCCAGGTCGATCGGCTGACACCCCGCCAGTCTGCTGGACGGCGTTGCTCAGCGCAATCATCGGAGATACAAAGAGTGAGCGCTATCCTTCGTACGGTGGACATCCTCGCGTACGTGTCCCATGCCTCACGACCAATCCACGAGAAGTAGCCAAGTCGACATCAGATCTGGCCAAGAATGGGTCCCAGCCCTTCGCTTGAGCCTGCTGCGGGGCCTTGAATTTGCCTGATCGGGCGGTGAGACAGGAATGCACTTGAACAACGTAGTCAGCAGTGTGAGCAGCACCATGAGCGGCTATGCGAGCGGCCCCCTGGCCGCGGACCCGCCCAAGAAGGGCAATATCGACACCATTATCGGCGGCATCGCCCCGGATTGGGGTCCTTTCGCCACGCTCGGCTCGGAGGCCCGGATCATGGTCGAGGTCGTGATGGCGGTCGCCATCCTGGCCTGCCTGGCGATCGCGGTCTGGGGTGCGGCCAAGCAGCGGATCGGCGCCACCGCGATGCGGGACACCTTCGGCGCCGAACAGGGCAAGGGGCTGATCGTCGCCGGGCTGACCGGCGTGTTCATCATCGGATCGCTGGGCACTCTGTTCACCATTGTTTACGGCATGGCCATCTGACGATCAGAAAGTAGGCCCGGTGGGTTCGGGTCGACTCGAAGCCGGGGCGTCCCGAAGCCGGGGTGGCCCGGGCCGTGACCGCCGGGCGGTCGCGGGCCCCGTCTACCCGCTACCGTCACCCGTTGCCTGCTCGCCGCTCCCCGTCCCACCGCGCTTCTCGTCCCACCGCGACTCCCCGTCCGGGCCCGTTCGCCCGGACCGTGTCGACCCGGATCCGCCACCCCAGCCCGAACCGCCGGAGCGTAACCCCGGAGCCGCCAACCGGCTCCCCGTCCCAGGAGGGCCGCCGTGCCGTTGCCCGACGACCAGCCGCACACCCGAACGCGGCTGCCGGTCGGCGAACAGGCATCCCTCCAGCCGGCGGGCCGTCAGGCCAGGCCGCTGCGGAACCTGTTGACGGTCCTCGTGGTGGTCACCCTGCTGGTGCTCGCCATCTCGATCGCCAACCGGGGCAAGACCGTCCCGTCCCCCGGCGCGGGACCGTCCGACTCCCAGGCGGCCGGCGCGCCACCGCCCGCGGCCACCGCCACCGCGCCCAGCGGCGACCAGCCCGTCAGCACCACCAGCAACGGCGTCGGCACCGGCTACCCGCACACCGAGCAGGGTGCCCAGTCGGCCGCCGCCAACTACGCCGTGGCACTCGGCGGTACCGACATGTTCCGGCCCGACGGGCGGCGGACCATACTGGCCACCATCGCCGACCCCGCCGCGATCGGGGCCCTGCAGACCCGCCTCGACCAGGCCATCACCCCCGAGGTGCTGACCGGCTACGGCCTGGACGCCCAGGGCAAGGCCCCCAAGGACCTGACCTTCGTCAGCCGCGCGACACCCGTCGGCACCAGGACGGACGGCTACACCGCGGACTCCACGAAGGCGCTGGTCTGGTGCGTGGGCCTCGGCGGACTGGCCGGCGCCTCCTCCACCAAGCCGGTGGCCGAGAACTGGTACACCCTCACCCTCACGCTGCGCTGGACCGGCACCGACTGGAAGCTCACCGACTTCAGCCGCCAGTCCGGCCCCGCACCCGTCCCCGCCGACCAACAGGCCGCCAACGCCCAGGAGATCACCGGCGCCGTCCAGCAATTCGGAGGCTTCCGCTATGCCCGCTGACGGTTCCACCACGAGTACCGGCCTCCTCCGCCGGGCGGGGCGCCTCGGGACCGCGCTGGCGGTGATGCAGCTGGGGGCGCTGCTGACCGCGCAGCGGGTGTTCGCGGCGCCGACCGCACCGCCTTCGGGGAGCCCGAGCCCGAGTGCTTCGCCGACTGGCGGGGACTGCCCGAATCTCCCGGTCGCGGGGAACGGAATCCTCTGCGTCAACGGATCCGGCTCCACCCTCCCCGGCTCCTCCACCGTAGGCTCCGTCGCCGACCCCCTCGGCTCCCTCGCCAAGGGCTGCGCGCAGGCCGCCGCCTGGATCGTGCGGCAGCTCTCCGGGGCGATCGACGGCACCACCCAGGTGGACTTCACCAACGCCTCCTTCCTCCAGCAGTACGCCGTGGTCTTCGCCGGCTCCACCGTGGTCACCCTGGTGCTCTGGCTGCTCGCCGTCACCAAGCGCGCCGTGCGCGGCGCGACGCTGTCGCAGGCGATCTCAGAGGCGATCGGGTTCCTCTGGCTGACCGTCATCGCCTCCGCGTTCACGCCGCTGATCCTCTACACCCTGGTCAGCGCGACCGACGGGGTGACCGCGGCGATCGGGGCGGGGACCAAGTCGGACACCGGGACGTATCTGGGCGGGTTCGCCGACACCCTGGAGAAGGGGACGATCGGCGGCGGGCCGCTGATCCTGATCATCGTCTCGCTGGTGGCCGTGCTGGCCGCCGCCGTGCTCTGGATCGAGTTGCTGATGCGCGCGGCGATGCTCTACGTGGGCGCGCTGCTGGGCACCGCGGTCTACGCCGGGCTGGTCGACAAGCAGCTGTGGAAGCACGTCCGCCGCTGGGCCGGTCTGATGGCCGCCGTGGACCTGGCCAAGCCGGTGATCGTGATCATCCTGGGGCTGGCCGGGGCGGTGTCGACCACGGCGGGGGCCTCGGAGGACTTCTCCCGGGTGCTCTCCGGTCTGGCCATCCTCGGCCTCTCGATCTTCTCGAGCGCCGCGATCTACCGCTTCGTGCCGGGCTTCGGCGACGAGATGGTGCATATGCGGCAGGCCCGGGCGAGCGCCGTCTCGGCGGGTTCGGCGATGATCAACGGCCCGGCGAACATGGTCAAGCAGGGCATCTCCACCCACGGTTCGCGCGGTGGGCCGGAGGGTGCCGGCGGCGGCAGCGGTTCGGCGGGTGGCGGTTCGGCCGCCGCCGGTATCGCCGCGCACGGCTCGCGCACCCCGGCGCCGCCGGCCAAGCCGGCCGCGGCTCCGGCACAGAACCCAGCGAAGGGAGGATGACCGCAGCATGAGCAGCGAACCACTCGGCCAGTACGGGGGCCAGTACGGTCAGTCGTACGTGCACCAGCGCCGCACCTATCTGATCGGCAAGGCCAGGCCCAACGCGCCGATCGGGCGCAACCGGGAGTCCGGCGAGATCGTGCTGATCATCTTCGGCGCGTTCCTGGGGATGCTCTGGGGCCTCCTCATGCCGATTCTGCCGTTGCGGATCGCGGGCCTGATCGGCCTGCCGCTGCTGGCCATCGCCGCCGTGTACATCCCCTACCGGCGCCGGACGTTCTACAAGTGGCTGGAGATCAACCGGACGTACCGCCGTACCGTGCGCGGCGGGCGGGCGCTCTGGCAGTCCACCGCGATGGACTCCGGCACCCGGATGGACGGCCGGGAGATCGAGGTCGGCCCGCCCCCGGGCGTCGGCCGGCTGCGCTGGCTGAGCGCCCCGTTCGGCCCGGACGAGGTCGGCGTGCTGATGCACCTGGAACGCCGTACCGTGACGGCCGCGATCGAGATCGAGGGCCCGGGCGTGGGCCTGCGCGACTCCGAGGACCAGGAGGCGCTGGTCGACCGCTTCGGCACGCTGCTCAAGCACGTCGCCAACGGGGACGGCTTCGTGACGCGGCTGCAGATCCTGGCCCGCACGCTGCCGGCCGATCCGGACGCGCACGCCAAGGACGTCGAGCGGCGCGGCGACCACAACGCCCCGCGCTGGTTGCAGGACTCCTACGACCAGTTGCAGTCGATGGTCTCCACCTCCTCCGAGCAGCACCGCGCCTATCTGGTCGCCTGCATGCACTACAACCGCGACCTGGCCTCCGAGGCGCACGCGATGGGCCGTACCGCGACCGGCGAGCGGGCCCGTGACGACGACGGCCTGGCGGCCGTGATGGCCCGTGAACTCACCGACATCTGCGCCCGGTTGGCCGAGGCCGACATCCGGGTCCGGCAGCCGCTGGGCCAGGCCCGGCTCTCCTCGCTGCTGCACTCGATGTACGACCCGGACCACCCGATCGACCACATCCAGGCGATGAGCCGGCGCAACGCCTGGCCGGCCGAGCTGGACGCCACCCACCCGCAGTACCTGCAGGCGAAGACCCGCGAGTCGCAGACCCGCGAGCCCTGGTGCCACGCCACCGCCTGGATCAAGGAGTGGCCGCTCACCCCGGTGGGCGTCAACTTCCTTGCCCCGCTGCTGGTGCACACCCCGGACGTGATCCGCACGGTGGCCGTCACGATGGACCTGGAGCCGACCGACGTCGCCATCGAGCGGATGCTCACCGAGAAGACCAACGACGAGGCCGAGGCCAGCCGGGCCGCCAAGATGAACCGCACCGTCGACCCGCGCGACCTGGCCCACACCGGCCGGGTCGACCAGCGCGGCGACGACCTGGCCTCGGGCGCCGCCGGGGTGAACCTGGTCGGCTACATCACGGTCTCCTCGCGCAACCCCGAGGCGCTGGCCCGCGACAAGCGGACCATCCGGGCCTCGGCCGGCAAGAGCTACCTCAAGCTGGAGTGGTGCGACCGCGAGCACCACCGGGCCTTCGTCAACACCCTCCCGTTCGCCACCGGCATCCGCCGCTGACCCCAGGGGCTCCGATGGCATCTCCGCTCAACTCCCTCACCGACTCCTTCGCCAGCCTGATGTTCGGCAAGGTGGAGACCGCCCGGCTGCCGGTCCGGACCTCCACCGGCCAGGCCCAGGCGGTCTACCTGCCCACCGCCGCACCGGGGTTGGGCGACTCCGGGGTGATCATCGGCCGCGAGGTCTACAGCGGCAAGGGGTACGTCTACGACCCGTTCCAGCTGTACGGGCAGCAGCTGCCGGCCCCGCACTGGCTGGTCCTCGGCGAGTCCGGCAACGGCAAGTCGGCGCTCGAGAAGACCTATGTGCTGCGCCAGTTGAGGTTCCGCGACCGGCAGGTCGTGGTGCTCGACGCGCAGGGTGAGGACGGGGTGGGCGAGTGGAACCTGATCGCCAACGCGCTGGGGATAAAGTCCATCCGGCTCGACCCGATGGCCGCCCGCGACCTCGGCGTCAAGCTCAACCCGCTCGACCCGGCGATCACCACCACGGGCCAGCTCTCGCTGCTGCGCACCATCATCGAGGTGGCGATGGGGCGCGGCCTGGACGAGCGGGCCGGCTTCGCGCTGAAGGCCGCGCACGCCCATGTCCGGGCCACGGTGACGGAGCGTCAGCCGATCCTCGGTGACATCATCGACACGCTGCGCCGACCCGACCTCTCCTCGGTGGAGTCGCTGGGTGTGGCGCCGGACGAGGTGCAGTCCTGGGGCCTGGACGTGGCGCTGGTGCTCGACCGGCTGGTCGACGGCGACCTGCGCGGCATGTTCGACGGCCCGACCAGCATCGGCATCGACCTGGACGCGCCGCTGATCGTCTTCGACCTCTCGCACATCGACCGCAACTCGATCGCGATGCCGATCCTGATGGCGATCGTCGGCGTCTGGCTGGAGCACACCTGGATCCGCCCCGACCGGAAGAAGCGGATCTTCCTGGTGGAGGAGGCCTGGCACATCATCAACAGCCCGTTCGTCGCCCAGCTCTTCCAGCGGCTGCTGAAGTTCGGCCGGCGCCTCGGGCTCTCCTTCGTGGCGGTGGTCCACCACCTCTCGGACGTGGTGGACGGGGCCGCCGCCAAGGAGGCCTCGGCGATCCTCAAGATGGCCTCCACCCGCACCATTTACATGCAGAAGGCCGACGAGGCCAGAGCCACCGGCCGAGTACTGGGCCTGCCCCGCTGGGCGGTGGAGATCATCCCGACCCTCTCACCCGGCATCGCCGTCTGGGACGTCAACGGCAACGTCCAAGTGGTCAAGCACATCATCACCGAGGCGGAGCGCCCCCTGGTCTACACCGACCGCGCGATGACCGAGGACGCGGTGGCCGAACGCATCCGCGCCGAGCGGCAGTTGGAGGCCGAGCCGGGGGTGTGAGTGCGGCCCCCGCCGCCGGGCGGCGGGGGCCGAGTACGGCTACTCAGCCGGGCGCTCAGTCGCTCCGGGCAGTAGGACGGAGGCCAGTGTGCCGGGCCCGCCGTCCTGGGCCGGGCCGAGGGCGACCTCGCCGCCCGCGTCTCTGATGGTCTGTGCGACGATCGACAAACCAAGTCCGGAGCCCGGGAGTTGGCGGGAGGACGGGGAGCGCCAGAAGCGGTCGAAGACGTACTGCAGTTCGTCGGAGGGGATCCCCGGTCCGTGATCGCGGACGGTCAGCCGTCCGCCCCGCAGCGCGATGTCGACGGTGCCGGCCGGCGGGCTGTACTTCACGGCGTTGTCGAGCAGGTTCATCACGGCCCGCTCCAGGGCGGCCGGATCGGCCCGTACGTACCAGGATTCCAGCGCCACCTGGAAGTTCAGCCCGGGGCCGCGCAACTTGGCTCGCTCGACGGCCCGTTCGGCGATGTCGTGCAGTGCGACGATGGCCACGTTCTGCCCGGGCCGGGGTGTGTCCGGCCGGGAGAGCTGGAGCAGGTCGCCGATCAGCAGGGTCAGTTCCTGCATCTGCGCCTTCATGCTGGCGAGCAGCTTGGAGCGGGTGGCGGGAGGCAGCGGGCGGCCGGTGTCGTCACTGCGGATCAGCAGGTCGACGTTGGTGCGCAGCGAGGTGAGCGGGGTGCGCAGTTCGTGTCCGGCGTCGGCGATCAGGCGGGTCTGGCGGTCCCGCGAGTTGGCGAGCGCGGTGCTCATCGAGTTGAAGGAGTCGGAGAGCCGGGCGATCTCGTCGTTCCCGCGCACCGGGATGGTGGTGCCGACCTCTTCGGTGCGGGCGATGTGCTCGACCACGTCGGTGAGTTCGTCCACGGGCTTGAGGGCGGTACGGGCGACGAGGCGGCCGGTGAAGCCGGCGCCGATCGTGCCGATACCGACCACGCCAGCCAGGATCAGGGCCAGTTGGCGGAGAGACTCGTCGACTTTCGAGAGGGAGCTGGCGGTTATCAGAACGCCACTGCTGCCGTTGAGGTCGATCTGGGTCAGCCGGATCATCGCGGGTTCCCCGTTGGTGTAGCTCCCGATGCGGAAGCTCGCCTTCGGTGGTTCGTTCGGGCTCGTCGGGCGGGGTTGGTTCAGGACGTCCAGGTAGCTCGGCTCCACGTCGATGGCTCGCGGGTTCTGGCTGGGTGGGATGCAGATCTGCGAGCCGTCGCCGCTGATGACTTCGGTGTCCCAGCGGTTCGGTGGGCTTCCCTTGGGCACGTACTGGTCCTGTGCGGCCTTCGCCGCGGCCTGCGGTGTCGTGCCACAGGCCACGCCGACACTGTGCGGGATAAGGGCGGTGCCCAGAGTGCTCCGTTGCAGTTCATAGGAGTTCGCCCGCACGATGAACCAGGCCGCCACCGAGCAGGCGGTGATCGCCACCGCCACCGCCGCGGCCGTCAGTATCGCCAGTCGGCTGCGCAGGGATCTGCCGTGGTACCAGCGGGAGATCCGTCCCCGTCGGGCAAGAGCCTTGCTCATCCTGGTCAGGCCGCCGTACCGCTCGGTGCGCGCAGTGCGTAGCCGACGCCGCGGACCGTCTGGATCAGGCGGGGCATGCCGCCCTGCTCGGTCTTGCGGCGCAGGTACATGACGTACACGTCCAGCGAGTTGGAGGACGGTTCGAAGTCGAAGCCCCAGACCGCCTTGAGGATCTGCTCGCGGGTGAGGACCTGCCGGGGGTGGGCCAGGAACATCTCCAGCAGCATGAACTCGGTGCGGGTGAGTTCGACCGGCTTGCCGTCCCGGGTGACCTCCCGGGTGGCGATGTTCATCCGCAGGTCGGCGAAGGCGAGCACCTCGGAGTCGTCCTCGGGCACGGTGGCGCGGGCGGCGGCTTCGGTGGCCAGGGCGTTGCGGCGCAGCAGGGCGCGGACCCGGGCGAGCAGTTCGTCGAGTTCGAAGGGCTTGGCGAGGTAGTCGTCGGCGCCGACGTCCAGTCCGGTGACCCGGTCGCCGACGGCGTCGCGGGCGGTGAGCATCAGCACCGGCGCGGTGTCCCCGCGCGAGCGCATCCGGCGGACCGCGGTGAGGCCGTCCATCCGCGGCATCATGATGTCGAGCAGCACCAGGTCGGGGTGCTCGCGTTCGACGGCGTCGAGCGCCTCGTACCCGTCGGTGGCGGTGGTGACCTCGTAGCCCTCGAAGGCGAGGCTGCTCTCCAGGGCGTCCCGCAGCGCGGGTTCGTCGTCGACCACGAGCAGTCGGGCGGGGGAGCCGGCCTGCTCGGCAGGGGTGCGGTCGTCGGCGGGGGGAGTCATCGGCGGTGTGGCCCTCTCTGGGTCCGGGACAAGTCACGAGGGGTCGGAACGGGTACGGAGCAGGGGTGGTACTGCGGGGAGCGGGTGGTGACGCACGGGTCCAGGCCCATTGTGCGCCGCCCCGCCGCCTCAGAGCTGCTGACCGGCCTGCATCTTGGGCAGCACCTGCTTGACGCTGTTGATCGGGATGGCGAAGCCGAGGCCGACGCTGCCGGCCTGGCTGGAGCTGGCACTGGAGCTGGAACCGCTGCCGGAGTACATCGCGGAGTTGATCCCGATCACCTGCCCGTTGGCGTTGATCAGCGGGCCGCCGGAGTTGCCGGGGTTGAGCGCGGCGTCGGTCTGCAGCGCCTGGTAGGTGGCGGTGTCGCCGGTAGAGGTGGACTGCCGGCCGAGTCCGGGCAGGTTCGGGAAGCCGAAGCCGCCGTTGGCCTGCGTGGAGCCCTCGTCCACCTGCACGGTGACCTGGCGGTTCTCGGCGCTGATGATGCCCGAGGTGACGGTGCCGGTGAGGCCCTCGGGGTTGCCGATCGCGACCACCGAGTCGCCGACCACCATCGAACTCGAGTCGCCGAGGACGGCGGGGGTGAGGCCGCTGACGCCGCTCGCGGTGATCACCGCGACGTCCAGCGACTTGTCCGTGCCGGTGACCTTGGCGCCGGCCTTGGAGCCGTCGTGGAAGGTGACGGTCACCGTGCCGCTGTCGCTGACGGCGCCGGAGATGACGTGGTAGTTGGTCAGGATCTGGCCGGTCGCGGTGAGGACCACGCCGGTGCCGGTGGCGGTTCCGCTGCTGGTCTGCACGGTGATCTGGACGACGCTGGGGGAGAGGGCGGCGGCGATGGCGGCGACGTTGGCGGTGCCGTCGGACTTCGCGGAGACCGGGCTGACCACGGTCGTCGAGGCGGCGCCGGCGCTGCTGTGCTGGTTTCCGGCGACGGCGCCGCCGGCCACTCCGCCGAGGACCGCGGCGACCGCCGCGACGG
>FTKT01404788.1_pt1 | contig 26093 bp, 22 predicted proteins | sample 1658271 | NCBI WGS metagenome assembly FTKT01 (sample SAMEA3914811, study PRJEB12502) | metagenome | biome: forest; material: soil | place: Canada | collected 2011-08-04 | depth 0.3 m | reverse complement strand
ACGGTGAAGCTCGACGCCGATCTCAAGGTCACCAACTTGGTGCTCGGCTCTCCGACGGCCAATTCCAACGGCACGTGGACGATTCCCGTTTCCTACACGGTCACCAACGCGGGTGCGACCACGATCGCCAACCCGACTTGGTACGACGTGGGCTTCTTGTCGTCCAACGGCGTCCTGGACAACACGTCCCAGAGCAACGGTGGCTTTCTCAACGCGCAGAGGACGCCGCTGGCGCCCGGGGCGAGCTATCCCGTGAGCACAGGCTTCACGACTTACCCAGGCGTCGCAGCCGGCACGTACACGTTTTTCGTCAAGGCCGATGGCCACAACGACTATACGGGCGGCTCCAATACCGACAACGGCGCGCTGCCCGATGCGAACAAGGCCAACAATGTGGCCTCGGCCACGGTGAAGCTCGACGCCGATCTCAAGGTCACCAACTTGGTGCTCGGCTCTCCGACGGCCAATTCCAACGGCACGTGGACGATTCCCGTTTCCTACACGGTCACCAACGCGGGTGCGACCACGATCGCCAACCCGACTTGGTACGACGTGGGCTTCTTGTCGTCCAACGGCGTCCTGGACAACACGTCCCAGAGCAACGGTGGCTTTCTCAACGCGCAGAGGACGCCGCTGGCGCCCGGGGCGAGCTATCCCGTGAGCACAGGCTTCACGACTTACCCAGGCGTCGCAGCCGGCACGTACACGTTTTTCGTCAAGGCCGATGGCCACAACGACTATACGGGCGGCTCCAATACCGACAACGGCGCGCTGCCCGATGCGAACAAGGCCAACAATGTGGCCTCGGCAAGCGTCACGCTGCATTGATATGCGGACCCGATCTCGCACGAGGCGGGGATGCGCACAGCAGTCGAAGAATACATCTGCAGACAGGCGTTCAAACAGAACGGCCGGGCGCGTCTAGAGCATTTCACGCCACCAATTTCAGGGATCAAACATGAGCTTGTTCACAATGGCGGATATCAATAGCGCAGCGAGTTGGCACAGAAAGAGTGTCGTCGTGTCCGGGCTTCTTTTCGGGCTGCTTTGCGCCGCGAACGTATCGTTGGCAAGCGCTGCCGTTAGTACGGGTACGACACCCACAACCATCGCGGCGCAGCTGTCTCAAGTTCCGCCGCAACTTGCACTGTCCACGGGCCAGAGTTCGACCCTGCTTCCTGACGGCACATGGCTTGTTAGTGGCGGGTCGGCGGGGCGTTCGGGCGTAAGCAGCCAGTTGCAGGTCTTCAACCCGGCTACCGGCCGAATGTCGCAGCTGGCGGCGCATTTGCTGGTAGCCCGCTCGTCGCATTCAGCCACCTTGCTGGCCGACGGCACTGTCTTGATTCACGGGGGTGTGGACGCAAGCGGCGCGGCCATCGCCCAAAGTGAAATCTTCGATCCCAAGAGCGGCCTAAGCACTTCGCTCGGCCCCACGGGGCTGCTTGAACGATCTCATCATGCAGCAACGGTGTTGAGCGATGGCCGTGTCTTCATCACGGGCGGTGTCGACTCCCGCGGTACACCGATTGTGGCTGCGGAGATCTACAACCCGATGACTGCCCAAGTCGAAGTTTCGAACGCGGGCGTCGATGTCGCGCGACTGGATGCAAACGTATCGTTGCTGCCAAGCGGGCAGGTCGTCGTTACCGGGGGGGTGGATCCACAGGGCAAGCCTTTGCTTGTAAACAGCCTGTACGATCCAACGGCGCAAGCGTTTTCGAGCGTCAACGCGGCGGCGACTCAATCGCTTGTCACGCCCCTGAGAGTGGGCGGCACGGCGCCTTCGGTGGCCACGAGCCTGCCGGTTGCGAACGCACTTGACGTGGGCGTCGGCGCGCAACTGATGGTGCGCTTTAGCACGCGGCTCAATGTGGCTACGCTCAACGCGGCGACGGTGACGTTGATAGGGCCGAGCGGTGCGACGCCGCTGAAGGCGGTCGGCGTCGACTCGGGCGTGCTGCTGTTCGTGACGCCAAGCCAGCAATTGCTGCCGGCGAGCCAATACACCCTTTTCGTACAGGGCGCGCAAGACTATGCCAAGCGTGCGCTGCCCTTGTTCAGCGTCGGCTTCAAGACGCAGACGATACAGGCCGCGACCAGCAGCGGTGGGACAGCCGGCGCAAGCGGATCGGCTGCTGCTAGTCAGATGATCGGCAATGCCGCAGTCACGCACACCAAGGCGGCGCTATCGGGCATCGACGAGGAATGGATTCCCGAGGAGCGTCACCGCCACGGCGCGTGGATGAGCCATCGAGCTTATCTGGCGCAAAGCAGCCTGCCCCAACAACCCGAGCTGCGCCAATTGATCCAGAGCCGCACGCCCACGGTGCCCGATCCTATCTCGCTCGTCACCGCGCAAGCCGTCAGTGAACAGACGCCACGCATCCAGCGGGCCAGTTGGAGCGATATCGACACACAGGCCAAAGCCGTCAACGCCCGAGCCACGGTGCAGTCGCTGAGTGCTGCGAACGGCGTGACCGCCTTGACGGGTCAGGTGCTTCGCCTGAACGGCCTGCCGTTGGCGCGTGTGTCGATGCAAATTGGCACGGTCTCGACCTTCACCGACGCGAACGGCGAGTTCCTACTCAGTAGCATCGCCTCGGGCAACCAGGTCATCACCATAAACGCGGCAACCGCAAACCGAGCGGACGCCACATATGGGCGCTTCCAGTACTTGTTCAATGTCGTGGCGGGCAAGACCAACATGTTGCCGTTCACGATTTGGATGCCCAAGCTGGACACCAGGCATGCTGTGCACATCAGCTCACCGACGCAGCAAGACACGGTCATCACCAACCCGACGATGCCCGGGTTGAGCATCACCTTGCCTGCGGGCACGGTGGTACGGGACGTGGATGGCAAGATTGTCACCGAGGTCAGCCTGACGCCGATTCCAGTCGATCAACCTCCCTATCCGATGCCGTACGCGGGGGTTCCGCTGCACTATACGATCCAGCCCGGCGGCGCGGTCATCGAAAGCGTCGACGGCAAACCCAGGGGCGCTGTGGTGCGCTACCCGAACTACACCAGCTACGCGCCGGGCACGCCTGTGCAACTCTTCGACTATGACCCCAAAGGCCGCGGCTGGTACGTGTATGCGAATGCGAAAGTCGCCAGCAATGGCGCTAATATCACTTCGGATCGAGACTTTCTAATCTACCAGTTCGGGACGACTAGCTATTCTTCTGGAGGGGTATCCAGGCCAGGGCACCCCAATACGTGTTCCGCGCCACCGCCCGGATCAACTCCGCCGCCGAGCCAAGGCGGAGGTTATGGGAAGCAATCGACTGGTGCGGCTAGCGGATGTGGCGCCAAAGGAGGCGATCCCGTCGATCTGCAATCGGGACTTTTCTCCCTCGCCGAGCGAGATATGTATGTGGCTGATGTCATTCCCATTGATTTCACCCGAGTCTATACCTTTAACTCCTACAACGGCATTCAGAAAAATGTCGCTCATATCGCGGGAAGCTTCGGCTCAGACACCTCTAATCCCTATGAGTCATACCTGACTTTCGACCAATCTGGTACCGAGATTCGGATGGTGATGGGCGACGGCAGCATCGTTAGCTTTGAAAATCCCAACGGTACCAGTTCCTCAGTTCCTTACGACGTTTTTACGTATCAGAATCTGAATGATCAAGGGAGCTATCGCAGCGCCTACATAGCTAAGGACTTTGCAAATTCTCAGTTCACCGTGACGTTTAAGGACGGTAGGCACTGGGGGTACTCTGCTTTCTCCGCCCGCTTGATTTGGGTGGAAGATCGCATCGGCAATCGACTGACTCTGTCTCGGCCTAACGTAAACCAGTACGTGACTCAAGTCGTTTCTCCCAACGGGAGATATGTGAATGTTGGCTACAACACCAACAATCTGATTGGCAGCCTCACGGACAATGTCGGGAGAGGTTTTACCTACAGCTACGTGATGGGGGGTGGCTATAACGACCTGCAAACCGTCACAGATCCCGCAGGTAAGACACGGCACTACGGCTGGGATACACAAGACTTCATGACGCAGGTCACTGATCCAAACGGCACCGTCATGGTCAAGAATACCCTCGAAAGTGGGGCGGCAAGTTATCAACCGACGGGGGGTAACACGGCGGTGACAGCATATTGGGAATCCGGCCGTGTGCTTAGCCAACAACTCGCAGACGGCAGCACCTTTTCATACAGCTATAACACTCAGCCGGTGGCCGATGGCAGCGGTAACGTCACCACTCCCGCGTCCACGCAAACGCAAATCACCGATCGACGAGGCGTCATACGGAAAGTTATCCTTGACGGCAACGACAACGTCACAAGCGATACCATGGCGCTGGGCAAGCCCGAGCAGCAAATCACCACGTCTGTCTACGATGCTGCGACCAATTTGCTGAGCTCGAGTACGGACGCGCTGGGTCGTCAAACGACGCTCCAATACGATGCCAACGGGAATGTGACGCAAATGACGCGGCTTGCGGGAACGCCCAACGCTGTCACGACTAAGGCGACCTACGATCCGGTGTTCAATCAGCCGTTAACGATCATCGACGGCAACAACAACTCCACCACTCTGGGCTACGACCTGCAAGGCAACCTGACCAGCGTCAAGGACGCGCTGGGACACGCGACGATCCTCGGACGCGAAGCCCAGGGACGGGTCAGTAGCATCATGAACGCGCTGGGCAAGACGGCGACGCTGACCTATAGCGGTGCAGACCTAGCGAGCATCAAAGATCCGCTGGGGCGTCAGACCCAGTTCCTCACCGATGCAGTAGGACGCGTTATGACCCAGATCGATGGCATGGGCAATCGGACCTACCAAAGCTGGGACTCGCTCAATCGGCTGACCCAGATCACCGACTCGCTGGGAGGTCTGACCAAGTTCGGTTACGACAACAACGGCAACGTGTTGACGCAGACCGATGCCAATAATCACACTACGACCTTCACGTATAACGGGATCGGTCAAGTGGCAACCAAGCAGGACGCGCTGCTCAACATGGAGTCGAGCCTGTACGAGCCTGGAGGCTTGCTTAAGCAGCGCACGGACCGCAAGGGTCAGGTTTCGGGTGTGACCTATGACAACCTCGGGCGGGTAGCGACGATCGGATTCGGCGCCACCGCGGCGAGCCCGACGGCCTACACAAGCACGGCGACGCTGACGTGGGACGCCGGCAACCGGCTGACCAAGATCGTCGACGTGCAGGCCGGCAAGACGACCACCATCACGCGCACCTTCGATGGCCTGAACCGCATGACCAGCGAAGTGACGGAGCAGGGCGAAGTCGACTACGCCTACGACAACGGCGGGCGACGCACCGCCATGACGATCAAGAACGGGCCGAGCACGGCGCAAGTGGTCACGCAAAGCGTGGGCTACGCTTTCGACAATGCCAATCGCCTGATCAAGATCGTTCAGTACGCCGGCCCTGCCAACGCGAGCGTTGCGCAGACCCTCGGCTTTTCCTACGACAACGCCAATCGGCTGACGCTTCGTACTGAGCCGACCGGCTTGAGCGCCAACTACGTATACACGGACGCGGGCGAAGTCAGCAGCATCACCTACAAAGGGCCCACCGGCGCCGTGATCGCCACCGGCAGCTATACCTACGACGCCGCGGGGCACCGCACCAGCGTCAGCGGAGACCTCGCCACCTTCGTGCAAGCCTCGGGATCTGACATCACCGATGCGGCCTACAACGCCAATAACCAACTGACCACCTGGAGCGGCAAGAGCTACGCCTACGACAAGAACGGCAGCATGACTAGCGACGGCATCAACACCTACACGTGGGACGCACGCGGCCAGCTCACAGGCGTCACGGGTGGCATGACCGCGACGTTCCAGTACGACACGCAACGCCGACGCTTGGCTAAAACCGTCGGGGGTGCGACGACGGCTTATCTGTACGACGGCGACAACTTCGTGCAGGAACTGGCGGGCTTGGGCAACACCTCGGCGGTCAACGCCAATCTACTCACGGGCGGAACCGACCAGACATTCCTCCGCAGCACGGGAACGGGCAGTGCGGCGACGCTGCACTGGGTGCAGACTGAGGCCAACAACAACGTGATCGCGCTGACGGACTCCACCGGCGCGGTGCAGAAGTCGTATGCTTACGATGCGTATGGAAACACGACGCCCGGCGCGGGGACCGATGCCAATAGCCAGCAGTACACCGGTCGTGAGAACGACGGCAATGGGCTGTATTTCTACCGCAATCGGTATTACATGTCCGGGTGCATGCGCTTTATCAGCGAAGACCCTATCGGCTGGGCTTCCGGCCAGACGGACAACTACGCGTACGTCGGCGACAACCCTATCCAATTTGTTGACCCGCAGGGCACTGCGAGTTGGCAAGGGGCGGTGGGCGGTGGTTTTTTTGGCGGACTTGCCAACGGGTTCTCTTATTCCGCGCAGGGCTGTAGCTTCGGAAAAGGCTTTAAAAATGGCTTTGTTGGTGGAGCAGTCGCGGGAGGTTTTGGCAATTTTCCTGCACTTATTGCGGGCTTGGCAGCCACGGAATATCTAAATCAGAAGGACGGAGTTATGAACGTCCCTGATCCCAATAATACATCAGGTCAAAATTTGACGCCCTCAGAGCAATCATGGTTATGGGCGTCCACGTTTGGTCTCGTTCTTGGGGCACTCGGCTATCACATGTCGCCAGGCGCTGGCGGGGCGTTTGGCATGGGGTCGGGAGGGTTGCTGACTGCAGTACAGTCTATCGGTACAACCATGAATGGCAGTCCTCCGCCTGCTTCCTGCCAATAGTCGAGGATAAGACCATGAAAATTAATCTGCGTGCAAAGATTTTTGAATCACCCTTCGCTATCGTCGTAATTTCTATAGTTACCGGCTTTGCCATTTACATGGCTATCCAGCAGCTAGAGAATCATGCGTTCGGCGCATGGTTGTATTTTATTCCAATTGGTGTTTTTGCGTTGATTCTCGAATTGCGTAAGCCATGGGGCGTTTCTATTGAAAATGATCATGCGAGAATTTCATGGTTATTCGGGGGCATATCAAAAGATTTTCATCTGAGTTCAATTGAACTTGGTGCGAGAGCTTTTCTATGGCCGGCTATCTGCCTAAAGTTCACCGATGGCAGCTCGCTCAAAATTCGAAAGAATGGATACAACGGGATAGAAAATCTTGATATGAAGAGTCCGAATTCCAAGTCAGCTTGAGTTGCCGTGCTTACGCCATCTTCTAAGACGCTCCATCAGCGAAGACCGTTCGGCTGTTGGTCTGATTTCAGACTACTTGGAGTGGATATTTGTTGCTAGAGTTTATTTTCTGTGGATCGCCGATGTATCTTGGTTTGCAACTACGGGGTTCTGTTGGAAATTGATTGCGACAGAAGGTGACCTTTCGGCGCGATTGCCCTTCGCGTCGAGTGGCAACGACCCAGCAGCCGTCCATGCTTGCATAGGGCACAGAAGACCGATGCGATGAGATTTATCGGCCATAGATTCGTTCTATCGCTGTCGGCCGCGCTCTTATTGGCCGCCTCAGGCTCAATTCGTGCTGACGCTTCAGCGCGAGTAGGCGTCTTGCTCAGCCTTGGCCGTCTGCTCTTCTTCGACACCCGCCTGAGCGCCGATGCCAAAGTGTCGTGTGCCACCTGCCACCAACCGGCCCACGCTTTCCAGGATGGTCTGCGTTCTGCGCGCGGATCGTTTGGCCAATTGGGAACGCGCAACACGCCAAGTCTTTTGCGCGTCTCATCCGAGAAGGCCCTTTTCTGGGATGGGCGTCGCCAGCAGCTGGACGAGCAAGCACTTGATCCGTTGCTCAACCCGCGCGAGCATGGCTTCAAGGACGTGAACGCGCTGCTGGCGAAGCTCGAGTCGCTGCCCGAGTACGCTCCGCTCTTCGATGCCGCGAACACGGAGCTTGGCGAAGTCGGCGAACGTCGGATCAACCAGCGCACACTCGCGGAGTCGTTGGTGGCCTTCGAAAGCCAACTCACCGACGGCGAGTCTCCGTTCGAGACATATCGGTATGGTGGCGATTCCAAGGCGATCTCTCCGGCAGCGCAGAAGGGCTGGGCCTTGTTCTCCGGCCGCGCGCAGTGCACGGCCTGCCATGAGGTGGCCGCCAAGCCGCCGGCGCTCTTCACCGATCATGATTTCCATGCGATGCCGTCCAGTAGTCGCCCGGCAGGACAGGCACTCGCCGACCTGGTCGGCCGATTCATGGCGGCGCGTCAAGCCGGGTCGTCCCTCGATGCAATCCTGTTGTCGGATGCGAACATGTCGGAACTCGGTCGCTTCGTCGTGACCCAATCGCCGGCTGACATCGGCAAGTTCAAGACGCCGAGCCTGCGCAACGTGGCGATCACGGCGCCCTACATGCATGACGGCAGCGTCGCCACGCTCCGAGAGGCGGTAGACCTCGAGATCTACTACCGGGGCACCCAGGACGGACACCCGCTGATCCTCACCGAACAGGAAAAGGGCGAGCTGATGGCGTTCCTGAACACATTGACCTCCTTCAAGCCTCCCGCCAAGTAGCGCTCAGCCCTTGCCGGCGCGGCATCGACCAACGACATGATCTTCGTACCCTCCCGATCCAAGAGCACCTCCCGCGCTGGCTTCACGCTGCTGGAATTGCTCGTCGTGCTTGTCATCATCGGGCTGCTGGCCGCCTATGTCGGGCCGAAGTATTTTCAGCAGATCGGCAAATCCGAGACGAAGGTCGCCAAAGCCCAGTTGGACAGTTTGCAGAAGGCGCTCGATCAGTACCGGATCGATACGGGGCACTTCCCTAACTCCCAGCAAGGGCTGACCGCGTTGAATACGGCCCCGAGCGGCGAGCCACAGTGGCAAGGTCCCTACCTGAGCAAGCAGGTGCCCAAGGATCCCTGGGGCCGCGACTACCTCTATCGCAGCCCGGGCGAACACGGTGAGTACGACCTGTGGACGTTCGGCAAGGACGGGCGCGAGGGTGGCACCGGCGACGACCAGGACGTCACCAACTGGTGATGTGGCGGAGCTCACCTTGCCGCGCTTTCATGTCCGCTACATCGCCGCCTCGGGGATCTCCACCGAAGCCACTGTCGACGCGCCGCGGTCTCAGACTGTTGCATCGACCCTGGGGGTGCGCGAGTGCGACATCGTCGTGCTGCGCGAGCTGGAGAGTGAAGGGGCGGGATCGACCCGTCGCACCGCTCAGATCTCCAAGCCAGTCGGGGGCCGCGCATTCCCTTTGCGAACGTTTTGCCAGGAGCTGTCCGTGCTGCTCGATTCGGGCATCCCGCTCTACGAAGCGCTGCAGACACTCCAAGAAAAGGAATCCTCGGCAGAGGTTGTTCGAGTACTCAGGGACATCACGACGCACCTTTCCCAGGGTCAGACGTTTGGCCAGGCGTTGCAGTCGAGGCAAGACGTGTTCGGCGCGTTGTTCGTCGCCACCATCGACGCGAGCCAGCGAACTGGCCAGGTCGCCGGGGCGCTGCGCCGTCACGGCGAGTACCTCGCCTGGCTGCACGGCCTGCGCGACCGCCTGGTCACGGCCACCATCTATCCGGTGATCCTGATCGTCGCGAGCTTTCTGGTGATGGGGTTCCTGACTGTCTTCGTGATTCCGCGCTTCGCGCAGATCTATGCGGACATCGGCGGTGACCTACCTTTGCTGTCTCGACTATTGCTCGACTTCGGGCAGACGGTGGACAACCATTCGTTCATGGTGGCAGCGCTTGCGGTAGTCGCGGTCATGGCGACGGTTGCCGCATGGCGAATGAATGAGGTGAGGCGGGCGTTTGTAGCGCTGGTGTGGCGGCTGCCGCAGATTGGCGCGCGCGTCAGGCTGATGGAGCTCGCTGGCTTCTACCGGACACTCGGTCTGTTGCTCGAGGCGGGGGTGCCGATGGTGACGGCGCTCGAGACCTGCACCGGCGTAGTGGGCGCCGGTCTCGGTGTCGGCGTGACGGGGGCGACCGCACGCGTGCGAGAAGGCCAGCGGCTGTCCGACAGTCTGGAGTCCGAGGGATTGACAACGCCGGTGTCGCTGCGAATGGTGCGTGTGGGTGAGCACAGCGGCCAGCTCGGGCCGATGCTGGAACGCGCCGCGGCCTTTTACGATGAAGAGCTGGCGCGCTTCGCGGAGTGGATTGGCAAAGTGGTGAACCCGGTGCTGATGCTGGTCATGGGGGTGGTCATCGGCGGTGTCGTGATCTTGATGTACCTGCCAATCTTCCAGATTGCGGATCAGATCCAATGACGACAATGCCGTTGGATACGCTGTCGATGTGGCAGCCCGACTGGAGCCTGTGGCCCATTGCGGACGCGATGCGACTGGGGGTCGTGGTCGGGCGGCAGGCCGATGGACAGCTGCTGGCGATGACCACCACGCCTGAGGACGACCTTCTGCGGCGTGCCGTGCGTCTGCGGGTCGCGGAGCGTTTGATGTGGCGGGCAGTTGATGCGCACACCCTCGCAGGATGGCTCGCAATCGGCGAGCGCGACTACGAGGCGATGGCTGGATTGGAGCAGTCGTCGGTCGCAGCGGCTGACGACGAGGACGATGCGGAACTCTCGATCCAGTCGCTCAGTGGCGAGACTAGCCAAGTCGTTCGGCTGCTGGATGCGACGCTGTATGAGGCGCTCAAGTCTCGCGCGAGCGACTTGCATCTGGAGTCCACCGCGCTCGGTCTGACGGTGCGCCATCGACTCGATGGCGTCATGGTGGAGGCGGGCGAGGTGACGGGCCGTGACGTGTCTGAGCAACTCGTCTCACGCCTGAAGGTGATGGCCAAGCTCGACATCGGCGAACGCCGACTCCCTCAGGACGGCCGCTTCAAACGACGCGTCGGCACCGCAGCCGAGGCACGCGACGTCGATTTCCGCGTGTCCATCATGCCCACGACCTTCGGCGAAGACGCGGTAGTGCGGATCCTTGATCGCAGCAAGCTTGCCGAGGACCACACCGGCCTGACCTTGAGCAAGCTCGGCTTCGACGCGGCGGACGCAGCCCAGATCCTGAAACTCGCCTCGCGCCCCTACGGCATGTTGCTGGTGACTGGCCCCACGGGGAGCGGAAAGACGACCACCCTTTACGCGGTGATTGGCCAGACCTACGACGGCAGCGACAAGCTGATCACGATCGAGGATCCGGTCGAATACCAGCTGCCAGGCATCGTGCAGATCCCCGTCAACGAAAAGAAGGGGCTGACGTTTGCGCGTGGCCTGCGCTCGGTGCTGCGCCACGATCCCGACAAGATCATGGTGGGCGAGATCCGCGACACCGAGACGGCGCAGATCGCGACCCAGGCCGCGCTGACCGGTCACGTCGTACTGACCACGGTGCACGCCAACAATGCGATCGACGTCGTCGGCCGCTTCATGCACATGGGGTTGGACCTGTACAACGTGATGTCGTCGCTCAATGGCGTCGTCGCCCAGCGGCTGATGCGAAAGCTGTGTCCGCACTGCGCGCAGCCGTTCGAACCCAGTGCCGCTCAGCGCGAGTTGGCGGGCTTGGGGTCGAGGCAAGGACAGTTTCGAGCGGCGGTCGGTTGCGCGTCCTGCCGCGGCACCGGCTATCGAGGGCGGCGAGCCATCGCCGAGATTTTGCTGATCGACGACGTTCTGCGCGCCCTCGTCGTCTCGCGCAGGCCTCCGATAGAGGTCAAGGCACGCGCCCAAGCCATGGGCACGCGATTCCTGCGGGAAGCGGCTCTCGATTGCGTCTTGCGGGGCGAGACAACGCTGGAGGAGCTCGACCGTGTCACGCAAGCCGATTGATCTGGCCCGTGTCGCCACGATCGCATTCAGGCGGCTGGCGACTTGGCTCAAACCCCAGACGGTGTTTCTTGGGGAAGCGGGCGGAGACGTGGAGCTCGCCGTCAACGCCTTTGAAGCTTGGTGCGCCGCGCATCCGGGCGCCATCTGCGAGTTGGCTCTGTCGAGCCGCTGGATCGTGTGTTGCGTGCCCCCCGTCGGTGCCGGAGCGATGACCGGGCGAGAGTTGCGGCGGTATGCGCAACGCCAGATCGCCCACTACCTTGACGACGCACGCGCGTCGGAAGATTCGCACTGGGCGATTGCAGTGTCGCAGAGGCCGGACGCGCCGATTGCCTGCGCCGCCGCCGGCGAGCTGATCGATCGGTTGAAGCGCGCGGCAAAGGCCCATCGTGTATCCATCCGACGCGCGTTCCCTTGGTGGCTCGCCGCGGCCTCGCCAACGTCAGATGCGACGAATCGGGTCGTCGTTGCCGAACCAGGCCTCGTGACTTCGCTCCATTTTGCGCAGGGGCGCCTGCACCGCGTCGAGACGGACTTTGATGCCGACCGAGTCGAGCCCGGCGCGGTTCTCTTGTGGCCCAGGAACGACTCCATGCCGGTTGTGTGCGACGCCGCACCCGTGGCCGACGTCATTGCCGGGCTGTCACGACGCCGCAGCATCGATCTGGATCTTCTGGGAACGCCGCCGCGCGCATGGTGGGGATCTTGGGCGCTGATGCTTGTCGCGGTGATCTGTGCCCTCGGTGAGGCACGTCGCGAAGACAGCCTCTTGTCAACCCAGGCACGCGAACAGGCGCTCCTGGAGCGCGTGCAGGCCAGCCGCGCACGCGTGAGACCGACGGCGAGTGCGTCGATGATTCCGACCGGCCCGGCGGCTGCGCCGGATATCCGAATGCTGGAGGCCGCGGCTGACATGCTGGCGCTGCAGCAACACCCCTGGGCCGACGTGTTCACAGGCGTCGAAGCCGCCTCTGGAAACGTGGCGCTATTGAGTCTCCAGCACGATGCCAACCGACCCGTCGTCGATATCGAGGTCGCCGTGCCGAATGACGGGGCGGCCTGGGGCTTCGCGGAGCGCATGTCGGCTGATTCGGCGCGGTTCAAATCGGCGACCTTGTTGACCCGGCAGCCGCTGTCGCCGCCCATCGGGACACTGACAGGTCTTGCGCGTGTACAGGCGCTCTTGGCGGGCGTGTCGGCCAACGCCCCAGGGAAGTTGCCATGACGCTCGATATGGATCGGCTCGCGTTTGCTCTGCGACGGGTTGGTTGGCCTGGGTTCGCGGCCCTTGCGATCCTGGCTGCCACTGCGTGGGGCCAATGGGTCAATGCGCCAGCGATCGAGACCGAGACGGCGGCACTTCATGCGCAGGCGCTACAAGAACGTGATCGTAAGGCTCTGGCGAGCCCCATTGACGGGCGGAGGGCAACATTGGCGGCAGCTTATGCGCGGCTACAGGACGACCGCCTGTCGAACACGACCTTGGCGGCCCTTCTTCAAGCTGCCAAGGGGCAGGGCCTCGTGGTCGACGCCGTCCAGTTCCGCACCGAACCTTCGCGGCTGCCTGATGTGGTTCGCCACCAGCTGCAGGTTCCGATCAAAGGGCGCTACGACGCCCTGCGCGCTTGGCTGTCGACAACCCTGCGCGATCATTCCAGCGTCTCGCTCGATTCTCTTGAGATCAAGCGCAAGGATGCGTTGACCAGCGAGCTGGAGGCGGAGGTGACGCTGTCGCTGTGGGCCAGCACGTTGCAACCTGCGCAAATGACCGGGGCGCGCCATGTCAATTGACCTGCCGACAGCGCCGAACCAGATGCGTCGGCGTGCGCTGTGGGGCACGCTCGGGCTGGTATTGATGCTGTGCGCCTGGTTCGCCGTCCACGGCGACCAAGACGCCACGGCCGACATCGCGCGGCCCCTGACGCACACGGCCAGCGGGGCACCGCCGCCCGCCCATGCCAGCTCATCAGGAGCTGACACGATGCGGGAACATCGGATCATTGACTCGATCGCTCAGGCCGTGAGGGCATCATCCGCGCGCGCGGACTTTCCCCCGCTGACGGACGCTGGACGCCGTGCCTGGACGGGTGCCGAGCAACCTGCTGCGGCTGCATCAGCAAGCCCAGCTGCCGTGGCAGCTGTAGCGCCGACCGCCTTCCCGTATCAATGGGTGGGGCTCTGGACAGAGCCTTCCAGCGCTGCGGACGGCCACGGTTCACAGCCGGCTGCGGGGCCAACGACGCAGCCGACGGCCATCATCGCCGGCCCGCACTCCACGTGGATGGTCAAGCAAGGCGACCTGCTGGATGAGGACTGGAAGATCGCCTCGATTTCAGCCAGCCAGCTCCAGGTGATTTATCTCCCTTCGATGGCTCGCGAGACCATCTCGATGAGCAAGCAATGACCCTTATTCGAACTATCAGCCCAGCAGTACGGGCCGCCCTGGGCGTGCTGGCGTTGGCGCTCCTGGCCGCTTGCGCGACGCCGCAACGCGAAGCGGAACAGCTGTCGCAAGCGGGTCAGCCCGACGCGGCATTGACCCTGCTGCTTCAAGCACACGCCGACAAGTCGGCAGATACCCAATTGAGGGCGGCTTATCTCAAGCAACGTGAGCTGGTCATTCGCCAGTGGCTGGATCAGGCCGAGATCGCTCGCCGTGCCGGGCATGCGGACGATGTTCGTTCGGCTCTTGACCACATCCAGGGCATCGCCCCTGGCGATGATCGAATCACATGGATGCGTGACCAAGTCGCACGCGACGCGCGACATCGCAAGCTCCTTGCGGAAGCTCAGGCCGACATCGACCAGCAGCAATGGAGCAAGGCGGAGGGCCTGGCGCGCAGCGTCCTCGAAGAAGATCCGGGCGACACGCCTGCACGTGTCCTGCTGACCCGTGTCTCGGAACGCCAGGCCGCGCGTACGCGCGAAGAGCCGGTGCTCAGTGGTGGCGACAAGCCTGTTTCCATTGAACTGCGCGACGCCTCTCTTCGCAACGTTTTCGACCTGCTCGCACGTGCAGGTGGCATCAACTTCGTCTTCGACAAGGACGTGCATTCTGATGCGAAGGTCTCCCTGTCGTTGCGCAATACGACGGTCGACGACGCGATGCGCATCGTGCTCGCGACGCAGCAGCTCGAGCGCAAGTTGCTCAACGGCAACTCTGTCCTGATCTACCAAAACAACGCCCAGAAGCAGCGGGACTATCAGGAGACCATCACCCGCAGCTTCTATCTCGTCAACGCCGATGCCAAGCAGGTTCAGACCTTGGTGCGCACGATGGTCAAGACCAAGGATCTGCACGTCGATGAACGCCTGAACGTGCTGGTGGTCCGCGACACGCCTGACGCCGTTCGGATGATCGAGCGGCTGATCGAATCCGTGGACGTGCCAGAAGCCGAGGTCATGATGGAGGTCGAGGTCATGGAGGTGTCAACCGACCTCCTGCGCCAAGCGGGACTGACTTGGCCGACCAGCATCAGCTACGGCATCGTTCCCCAGGCGAGCAGCACCGGGGCCGCCAGCAGCTACATCTCCAAGGTGGGCAGAGGCGACCTGAGTGCCTACATCGCCAACCCGATGGTCACTGCTACGCTCAATGGAACCAGCGGATCGAGCAACCTTTTGGCCAATCCCCGTATTCGGGCGCGTAACCATGAAAAGGCGCACGTTCAACTCGGCAACAAGCTGCCCGTCTTCACGACCACGACGACCGGTGCCGGCAGTGTGACTGGGTTCATCGCCTCATCGGTCAGCTACCTGGACGTTGGCCTGAAACTGGACATCGAACCTTCGGTGCTGCTTGACAACGACATCATCCTGAAGGTCGGGCTGGAGGTCAGCAGCGTCGCCAACCAGGTGACAGGCCCGGACGGGTCGATCGCGTACAACGTGGGCACGCGTCAGACCTCGACGTCGATCCGGCTCAAGGACGGCGAGACCGAGGTACTGGCCGGGCTGATCCAAGATGACGATCGCAAGACTGCAGCGGGTGTTCCCGGACTCAGCGAGGTACCCTTCCTGGGCGCATTGTTTGGCGTTCGCGGCGATACCAAAGACAAAACCGAGATCGTCATGTTGATCACGCCACACATCGTTCGCAACGTCTCGTTGCCGCCCGTGGCCTCCGCGTCGATCGAGTCGGGCACCGATTCCCAGCCAGGCATGCCCCAGCTCCGCCTCGCCAGCAATGAAGCCCAAGTCAAGATCGCTCTTGGCAACGAGGACACCGCCACCCGCAGCACGGGTACACCTGCGGCCTCGAGCGCAATCGAGCCAGTGCCGTCCGCTCCGCCGGCCCCGCTCTCGACGCCTTCGCTGGGCGGCCCGCAGGATGCGACTGCCGGGTCTATCGTCGCATTGACGGTCAACAATCCTGATGCGCAGGTTCTCGATGCGCAACTGTCTTACGATGCAGCCGTCTTGGAACCGACGGCCTCGCCGGCCGAATCCGGAAAGATATCGGTTCAGGTGGCCGCAAACGGATCACAGCCGGTCTCGTTCCGCGTGAAGCCCCAAGTCAGCGGCGGCTCGACGACCGTCTCGCTCAATGCCGGTGGCTCGCTCACGATCAACCTGCATCCCGCAGCCGTGGCAACGGTGCCGGGTGCTTCCAAGTAGGTGCTCGAGTGAGGAGATTGCGCGGCTTCACGTTGATCGAGATGCTGGTGGTCTTGCTGATCATGAGCATCCTGGCCACCGCGGCGGTCCCGTTAGCGCGCATCAACCAGCGGCGAATCAAGGAAACGGAGCTGCGCGCTGCCCTTCGCACGTTGCGGGGAGCCATCGACTCGTACAAGCAGCAATGGAACACCGGGCACATCGAGAAAAAGCCCGACGACACGGGCTATCCGCCCGATCTCCAGAGCCTGGTGTCGGGCGTCGTCGACGTAGCGGATCCAAAGGGTCGCAAGATCTACTTCCTGAGGCGGATTCCACGAGATCCGTTTGTAGATCCAAACTTGCCTGCCGAACAAACCTGGGCTCTTCGCAGCTATGACAGCCCAGTCGGCGCGCCGGCAGCGGGGCGAGACGTCTTCGACGTCACCTCCGCAGCCCCAGGCACCGGATTGGACGGCGAGCCGTATCGCCAATGGTGACCTCTCCCCCAGCAACCTCTGCGTCGCGCGGTTTCACGCTGATCGAACTGCTAGTCGTCCTCGCGATCATCGCCTTGCTCGTGGCGATCGTCTCGCCACGATATTTCCGAAGCATCGATCGCGCGCGCGAAAGCAGTCTGCATACGTCGCTGGCCACGCTCCGAGATGCCATCGACAAGTTCGATGGTGACCTCGGACGCTATCCAGAGTCGCTCGAAGAGTTGACGCAGAGGCAATACATCCGCGAGATTCCGTTGGACCCGATCACTGGTCGCCGAGACACCTGGGTGACCTCCTCGCCGCCCTCAGATGCCGTCGTGGTCGACGGCGTCGCCGATGTGCACAGCGGAGCGTCTGGCGCCGGTCTCGACGGCACGCCGTACCAGTCCTATTGAGGCCAAACGTGCAACGGGGCTTCAGCTATCTCGTTCTCCTGCTGTGGCTGGCGATCGGAAGCGCTCTGCTGACGGCACTGGCCTCTCGCTGGTCTTTCGAAGCAAGACGCGAGCGCGAGACGGAGTTCGTCTTTCGAGCGGAGCAATACCGGCTGGCCATCGAAAGCTACGCGGCCCCGATCAACCTCAATGGATGCTCGAACGTGCAGCAGCTACCGGTGTCCTTGAACGACTTGGTGACGGATTCGCGTTGCGGCCTCACGCGACATCATCTTCGGACGCTCTATACCGACCCCATCACGCGCTCGCCTCAGTGGGGCCTCGTGCAAAGCTTTGGCGCGATCCAAGGCGTCTTCAGCATGTCGGAACTTCCGCCGGTGCGCCATGTCGATGGTGTGAAGGCCTACCGGGACTGGAAATTCCTGGCAAATCCCGGTGGCATACTTCCTGCCACAGTACCGAGCGCTGCCGCTGGCGCTGTTTCAGACCGATAGTCGGACTTCGGCGGCCTCGTGAGCAGTTAGAACACGATCGCGAGCGCGACCGCCAACACGATGTCAGCCAGGCCGAGGCGCCGGCTCATGGCCGCGCAACCTTCGCCAATGCGGTCTTGTTGTCCGCGCAGTCGTAGTACTCCTGCCCGATCTCGGTAAGCGCGCGGCCATCCTTTCAATTTCCCACAGTTTCTGCCCCGAGTTGCATTCCGAGACGATGTCAGTCAGTCGGGTGAGGCCGCGCCACATAACGGTAAGCAATGGGATGGACGCCCCCACCCGCGGTCGGCATCGATGTGCCAGAGTGGAAGTGTCAGCCACCACCCGACACGGAAGGAGCGTCCACCATGCAGATTACGACAATCGGAATCGACCTGGCCAAGAACATGTTCCAGGTACACGGTGCCAACGAGCACGGCAGGCTCATGTTGACAGGGGACTCCAGGGCCCTCGGTAGGCTTCGCGTCAATATCGGCGCGTCTGGTCGGGAAGACGCTCGACAGTATTTGGATATGCTGTCGGAACTCCTTCGGAGTTTGGGAAGACATACATGGCCTTGACACTGGAAGCGGCTCGCTCGCTTCGGGACGGTTGCATTGATGCTGCTGCAGCACTGGACGCGGCTCTGAGCAGCGCTTTGAAGGCGCTGGAATGCTCCGACGGCACTAGCCCGAGATAGCCCATCAGTCGGCGTGCCGAGTCAAAGCGGTTGATGTCGCCGATCTCGGCGACCAGGCCGATGGCGCTGACGACGTCGATGCCCCGCAAGCCACGCAGCGCCGCCACGACCGCCTCGAAGCGCCAGCCCTTGATCGCCTCGCCCAATGCATCGGTCATCCAAACCAACGAAGAACTTGATACGCTCGTCCATGGCTCGTCTCCTGCTGTTGCGCCTGGCTCGTCCAGTCGCATGTGGCTCGGCACACCTCGGTGCGCAACCCACGTTACTGGAGACGAGCTCTTTGCGCTCTGCGAGCGGCCATGATGTCTAGCTCGCCGTCTGCGTGGCGCAAACCTGCAGGTACGCGCTGGCCCGTCCAGGGCGATGAATCAACTGAACGACATGACGCGCGCGCGAGACGGCAACATAGAACAGGTTGCGCTCATCTTCGCTTTGTCCATCGAACTCGCCTTCGTCGAGGCCTGGAATGACGACGTGCTCGAACTCCAGGCCCTTCGCGCGGTCGATCGTCGAGAGCACGATGCGCTCTTTGGACGACCAGCTTCGCATGTTGTCTTCCTGCAGCCGGATGACGCGCAGAAGTTCGAGGATCGATCCGAAGTTGTTCGACGACGCCATCCGAGCAATTGCGTGCATCGAATCTTCGGTATCTTCGACGGCCTCGGCATTCACAAACACGTGCTTAGCCAACTCGCGAATGTCCAGCGTTTCTAGCGCTGGCGCGAGCTGGCCGATTTGGTCGGAAGTTGCCAGCGTCATGGCCGCTTGCGCGCGTTGAGCGCCTTGCTTGCGATCCGTCCATTTCAGGAATTCAGGGATCGCTCGCGACCTGAAGCCATCGAACGTCATGGCGTTGATCTTTTCAGCGCTCTTGGCATCCCTCAGTCCATCATTGGGCAGGTAGCCGCCGATAAACTCCCACGTGGCTCTTTTAGCCGCCATAAAAGACTCATCCGTGAACGCATCGTTATAGCCGATCGCCACGGCGAGGATCATGCGAACGAACAGCACCTCGGGCCGGCTCATATAAGCCGTGAATCCCACCGTTTCGTAGCTGATGCCGAGGCTCAGCAAATGGAATTCCAGATCCAAGGCCGCGTTCGGGTGCCGCAATAGCACAGCCACTTCGCTATTGTTCCTGGCGGGTCGAGCGCGTGCTCGCTCGTCAAGCACCTGCTTGATGTGTTCGGTCTGTGCCTTTGCACCGTCGAGGGCGATGACATGCAGGTCGCTGCCGCGGCTGGGATTCCACGCGTAATGCTTTCGGGCAAAGACGGCCAGTGGCCGGGCGATGGCTTCGCCGAATCGTTGCGTCACCGTCAAGGTCATGCGCCTGACTGCGCCAAATTCCACCTCGAACCCGCTGCGCAGGAAATATGACTCCGCTCCGCTGGCGGCGTGGATGACCTGATCAATGTCGCCGACGCCCGCAAAGCCAGCCTCCGGGTGCATCTCCAGAAGCTTCTTGAGAACCGTCGCCATGGCCCAGTTCATGTCGTGGAACTCGTCGACGACGATCGCTTGCAGCGGAGCCATTCGCAGGGGGTGATTCTCGTACGTGAACACCGGGTCGTCGGAAACGAGCATGCAAGCCAGGTCGTAGGTCGCATCACCAACGTAGCGGAATCGAACTTGCTGTCCGTCCCCGCCGACGAACGCAAGGCGCGCGCGTTCATAGGCCTGGAAGATTGCGAGCGTGGTGAAGTCACAATTCGCCTCAGCCGCGAGCGTTGGTGTGACTCGCGTGGGGCCCAGCAGTCGCTCCTTGACCATCGTTCCCTTGTAGCGCTCGAACTCCTGCAAGAGCATTTCGACGCTCATCTCCCCGGTGCCCCTGAGGCCAAACTCTCCCGGATACCGCGCGTCCGCGTCGGCGCGCGCCTGCTCGATCGCCTTGAGCACGAAGGGCCGTACCTGTTCGGGGCGATCAAAGCGCTGTACCTTGAGGTTCTCGAAGCGGGCGAGTTGGTCAGCGCAGAAATCGTCGAACGTGCCGCCGCAAAACTTCTTTCGTATTGGCGCCAGAGCGCCGTGTTTCGTCAGCGTTCGGCGGATCGCTTCCTTGCCTGGTGCGGAATACGCCAACAATAGGATCCGCGATGCGTCCGCGCCCTCGTCGATCATGCGGAGCACCCGCATGCACAAGACGGTCGTCTTGCCGACGCCAGCATTGGCTTCAATCAGGATTCGCGGCGCGGGCTCTTCCACGATGCGCGCTTGCTCGCGCGTGGGCATGAAGGGCGATGCGTGGGCCATGTCAGATCTCATTGGGCGAGTCGAGTGTCGAATGGTACGACGTCCACCGAGATCAATCGCCCGGCACGTCGTCAGAGCCGATTGCAGATCTTTTCGAACCTATATGACGCCTCCGAACGCAGAACTGGCTGCGCTCGCTCACTACCAGAGGTAAGCATCATGATCATTCCTTCTCCCATGGCCTACGTCCGAGCATTCGGCGTGGTCTTCATCACCGGCGTGGTCGCCGGACTTGCTGTCGGTAGCGGGTGGTTGCGCAATCGCGACCGCCCGTGGTTTTAACCGTCCGAACCCTTCTCACTCCACTTGCCGCAGCGGCGCGACCGCCAACCTCGAGGCCCGGGGTTGGTGGTCGCGCCGTTTCCATTTTTAGAAAGGAGCCGCAATGGCTCATTTGATCGAACGCATGGCCTACGTCGGCGAGACGCCTTGGCACGGCCTGGGCAATCCACTGCCGCCCAAGCAACCCATCGAAGTCTGGGCTAAGCAGGCCGGCATGGACTGGTCGATCCGCGAGACGCCGGTCTGCTACCGCACGGACGGCATCCACGTCGACCACGCTATGCTCACCTACGAGGAGCAACGGGTGCTGTACCGCAGCGACACGGGCGCGGCGCTGTCGGTCGTCGGTGACCGCTACAAGGTCGTCCAGCCCCGCGAGGTGCTGGAGTTCTACCGCGATCTGACCGAGGTCTTCGGTTACGAGCTGGAGACGGCCGGCGTTCTCAAGGACGGACGCAAACTCTGGGCGCTCGCACGCACCGGCCAAGATGCGATGCTCAAGAATCAGGACGCCGTCTGCAGTTACTTACTGCTGGCGACTTCCTGCGACGGCACACTTGCCACCATGGCGACGCCTACGACCGTGCGCGTGGTGTGCAACAACACGCTAGCCGTCGCCCTCAAGGGCGCCAACAACGCGGTCAAGGTGCCGCACAGCCGGACGTTCGACCCGGTCGCGGTCAAGAAGCAACTCGGTATCGCCACTTCGCAGTGGGCAGCGTTCCTGTACCGGATCCAGCTCATGGCGAATCGCAAGGTCAAGAGCGCCGACGCCATGTTCTTCTTCGAAAGCGCCCTGTCTCTTCCGGCGAACGTCTCGGCATCGACAGAGCCCACCAACGGGCGCGCGCTCAAACGCATGCAGGAACTGTTCGACGGCCAGGGGCGTGGTGCAGAGCTGTCGACTGCCAAGGGAACAACCTGGGGCCTGCTGAACGCCGTCACGGAGTTCGTCGACCACGAGCGCCGGGCGCGTAGCCGGGAGTACCGCCTCGACAGCGCCTGGTTCGGACAGGGAGCGGCCATTAAGCAACGGGCGTTCGATCGGGCGCTCGACATGCTGGAATGAGCGGCGTACACCGCCCCGGCGCGCCGAGAAGCGGACGTGTGCATCGGTACGTCCGTGGGCTGCGATTCAACAGCCAACTGCAATACCAGGTGTTCGATGCACGCCATCGAAGGGCCTGGGCGGCTCTGCCTATGCCCTGGCTGTACTCTCCGCCGGGAGACGATGGCGGTCGGCTCTGCGTATTGCAGGCCGCCTCCGTGCTCACCAAGACTCGAGCGTACGAATTGCCCGGCCCCGTTCCCGCGCCGTCCGACGCGCGGGAACTGGCCGATTGGTGTTCCCGTCTTGAGTTCTCGATCAGCGCCTGCGTCCAAGAAGTGCTGGCGGCAACGCTTGGGAAGATGGTCGGAAACGTCATCCGCGCGGGAGGCGCCTGCGGCTTGCAGTTGGAGGCCGATGGCGAGTCACGCTGGGTGTTTGTGAGCGGGATCGAAGACGCTGCCGGAGAGGATGTTGGCGGAGCCCGAGCGCTGCTGTTGATCGATCCGAAGGTACCCTCAGCGTGGATCGCAGGCTACAACGCCCGTATCGAACTACGGGCGCGCCCCGCGCGAGACGCTCCGCACGGATCAGCGCGGTACTGGCAATCAATTCATGGCGGACAACTGCTCGCCAGGCCGACGACGCTGCTCACCGTCCTGCCGTCAGGCGTCTAGCAGTCTTTCAACACGCAGGATCAGCTCTGAGGCGGGCACTTCCAACGCAGCGGCGAGCGGGAACAGGGCAGCGATGCTCACGCTGTTCTCACCCAGTTCCAAGAGGCTGACGTAGTTGCGTGAAATCCCCGCGACATGCGCCAACGCCTCTTGCGAGAAGCCGCGCTCCTTGCGCAGTTCCCGTAGCACCTGTCCGAAAGCAGCTTCGACCTTCAAAGTTCACGCCCGTGATGAAGGGCGTGAGATTCGCGGTTTGTAAGCGGCTTGTCTTCCAAGTATATTGGTCACACCGGATTGACCAATATGTTGGTCGATCTGGAAACCCGCCCGCGACCCGTACTCCCAAGAGAGGGTGTCGTGGGCTTCTCATGCGCGCTCCGTGGGGAGCGCGCTCGTTCATCCATGTCTAAATCCCCAAGGAGGGAGGGAACTTGAAAAAGCAATCCATCGCGGCGCGCGTCGCCGCATCGTGCGGCCTCGCCGCGGCCCTGGTCGGGTGCGGCGGTGGCTCCTCGAATTCATCGGTGCCGGCGCCCAACGCCGTCACGATCGGTGTGCAGAACGGCATCTACACGGCCGTCGGCCAAACTGTGACGGTGAGTTGGTCGAATAGTCAGCGAGCGGCCTGTTCGGGCTCCGGCGCCTTGGCCGGCGCTCTCGCGGCCAGCGGCACGCAGGCTGTTGTACCGACCGCAGAGGGCGCCGATACGTTCACAGTGACGTGCGGCGGTACCGTGCAGTCGGCCACCATCACCGTACTGCCGCAGTACACGACGATCAAGGACGCGGTGTTCGAGCAGGCGCTCGTGACGCTGGGTGTAGACGACGTTCTCGACGGCAAGGTGCTGACCGCTAGCATCCTTAAGGTCAAGAAGCTCGCCATCTACGGCGGCGCGCCCTACCAGATGGCCTCGGACGTGCAAGCGGTCACGACAGGCTCGGCCTACATCACCGACGCGACGGGCCTGGAGAACTTCCGCAACCTCACGTGGCTGCGGTTCGACAACCAGAAGGTCGCCTCGTTCGACCTCTCCCGGCTCACCGGGCTGACTTGGTTGTCGCTCTGGCAAGAACCTATCACGACGCTGGATCTCTCGCACAACCTAGCCCTCGAAACGGTGGGGCTGTCCGAGACGTCTCTGTCGGCGGTGGACCTGTCGGCGCTGAGCAACCTCACCGACCTGGAGATTCAGGAAGACGAGGCCATGCAAGGCGCGGTCTACACGCTGGCAAACGGCACGGTGGTCACCGGCTTCACGAGCCTGGATGTGTCGCACAACTCGCAACTGGACCATATCCTGGCGTTCGGCAACCATCTGACGACGCTCGATTTGAGCCACAACTTCGTCTTCACGTCAGCAAGTCTGTCGTACAACCGTCTGACCTCGATGACGATAGCCGGTGACAAGAAGATCGATTCGCTCGTCGTCGATCACAACCAGCTCACATCGCTGGACATCGCAGGCAGCGCCATCGGTCAGATCGTCGGACCGCAAGGCCTGATCAGCAATGGCAACCCGGGACTGACCTCGATCACCGTAACCAATGCCGCCCAGATGACGACTTGGTGCAGCAACGCGGTGGCGGCGACTGCAAAGAACTCGACGGACTACGGCGTTTGCACCGTTGATGCCGGGACAGTCTTCGTCTCCGGAACCTGAGCTGCGGCGATCTTGCCGCGCCAGCCGCTCCGGCGCATGAAGCCGTCCGAGCATTCCTTCATACATCAACTTCTCCGAGGAAGGAGAAAACTATGGCTGCCAACAACCCACTCAAGCAATCCGCCATCGTCTGGAGCATCGCCGCCGCTACCGTCTCGATTTTCACCTGCTTCTTTACCCATTCCGTCCCGGTTGAAGTCGCGAGCGTATTCATGAAGATCCTCGCCGCGCTGGCTGGCACGATTGCCGGTGTCGTCTGCGCTTTGATCGGCGACGCATTGCGGCGTGCGGTTCATCCCGACGTGGTGATCACCAACGGCGGCTTCTTCAGCCTCCTGGGCACAAAGCTCTTCTGGGCTGTCGGCCCCCAGCTGGTCGGGCTTGGCATTGGCGTGTTCTTCGCCATCGCCATCGTCCTGCGATGAGCGGCGCACGGCGCTCGCGCGCGGAGGTCGCCATCGCCGTGACGGTGGCGAGCCTCCTGGCCTGCTCCAGCGAAGAGTCCCGCGCCAAGAAGTCCTATCTGATCGTCTGCAACCTCGCACTTCGCAACCAAGAAATCTGCACCTGCACCTACAACAGGCTTCGGAAGAAGCATAGTGCGGAGGAGCTGCGGCAAGCGTCGACAAATGGCGACATGCCCTCGCCAGAATTGGCGCGCGACATGGCGCAGGCGACGTTGGCGTGTGTCAAGCAAGCTCAGGCTGCCCGTTAGGTAGCGACGGCATAGAGTACGCGGGTCTCCTCGCGTACTCTATGTCATCAGTTTTTTTTCTCCGGCAGACACCGTCCTGTGACTCGACTGCCCCGAACGCTTGAGCCATCCACGGGCGCAATGCTCCGGGCCGCAGAGGCTGCCTTTAGCAGCGCGAAGGCAGGGGAATCGTCTCAAGACGTCCATGCGCGTCCGCTGAGGTTCTTACTGACTTTTTACCGCCAGGAGCGCAAAGGCCACCCGAAGGTGGCCTAAGTGCTTGTTTTAAATGGTGCGCCCGACACGGTTCGAACGTGCGACCCCTGCCTTCGGAGGGCAGTACTCTATCCAGCTGAGCTACGGGCGCGAAGTCTTGCAGTTTATCCGATCGAAGCCGGCTCGCTGTCATCCGCGCACCTTAGACTGCCTTGATGACGCAACACTCGTGGCCTGCCATCGCGCTGGCGCGGGCCTGTGACGGGCCGGCGCGGATCCCGTTCCTCCTCGAACGGGACGGCGGTCCGGTGCTGGGTTCGGTCGCGATCCGCGACCTCGAGGTACTGCGCGAGTGGTCCGATGCCTTCGATTGGCTGGCCGCGCCCGACGGGTCGGCGCGCGCGCTCGTGCTGCGCCTGCCCGCGGGCGCGCGCGACGCGCGTCTCGCGCGGATCCACGCGCGCCTGCGCGAGCAGGGCCGCATCGTGGCCTGGCGCGACGAGCCCTATCCCCTGCGCGACCGCGCGGGCGGCGAGCACGCCACGATCGAGCGGGCCGCGAGCCGGTTCTGGGGCACTCTGACGCTGGGCGCGCACTGCAACGGCTACGTGGCCGACGCGTCGGGGCGGCCGACGCACCTGTGGATCGCTCGCCGTTCCGAGACCAAGGCCACCGACCCGGGCCGGCTCGACAACGTGATCGGCTGCGGCGTGCCGCTGGGGCAGTCGCCGCGCGAGGCCGTCGTGCGCGAGGGTTGGGAAGAGGCCGGGCTCGTGCCGGATCAGATGACCGCCCTCCAGGTAGGCGGCCTGGTCGACCTGGAGTGCGACATCCCCGAGGGGCGCCAGCACGA
>FTKT01000405.1_pt2 | contig 26185 bp, 24 predicted proteins | sample 1658271 | NCBI WGS metagenome assembly FTKT01 (sample SAMEA3914811, study PRJEB12502) | metagenome | biome: forest; material: soil | place: Canada | collected 2011-08-04 | depth 0.3 m | reverse complement strand
CCCCCACCCCGGCGCGCGCCGAACTCCCCATCGCCACCGGCACGCTGGACTGGGGCGTCAAGCAGAGCTTCCGCGACTACCTGCTCAGCCCCGCCGCCGCCGGCCGGGCCGAGGCGACCGCCGGTGCCACCGCGACCGGCGCCGGCTTCCGCTTCCCGGACGCCACCGGCACCTACAACACCGCCACCCACTCCGTCGCCGCCTCCTTCACCGGCGCCGTCCGCTTCCAGGGCCACCCGCAGGGCGGCGGCTACGCGCTCGACATGACGTTCTCCCGGCTCGGCCTGACCCTCGGCAAGGACGGCGCCTTCCTGACCGCCGACGTCAGCTCACGGGACGTCAACGGCCGGACGACCACCCTCTCCGCCGTCAACCTCGCCGCGCTCGACCTCTCCGGCGCCGCCCTCGCGCCGGTCGGCGGCGTGGTCACGCTGAACCGCGTGCCGGCCACCCTGACCGCCGCGGGCGCTCCGGCGTTCGGCGGGTTCTACCGGGCGGGCGATGCGCTGGACCCGGTGACGGCGGCGCTCGCCTTCGACCGGAAGGCCGAACTCCCGCCGCCCGCACCGGCTGTCTCCGCCCCGGCCTCCGCCACCGTCGCCCCGACCGCCGGCACCACGACCGGTGGCCCCACGCTCACCAGTGGCGGCACCGCGGTGTCCGGCACGCTCGCGTCCACGGGGATGGACACCCCGCTCCTCCCGCTGGCCGCGACAGCCGCGGGCCTGCTCGCCCTGGGCGGCACCACCCTCTTCCTGCGCCGCCGGTCCGCCGACCGCCCCGAGTAGCGGCCACCCGCGCACAGCAAGTGGCGGCCATCCCGGGTGGGATGGCCGCCGCCCGTCGCGCCGTCAGGAGCTCAACTGGAAACCTGTCACTCCGTTAGGCACTCAGTGGATACCGGGTGTTGAGGTCGGCGAAGACGGCCCCGTTCAGCGTGAAGGCCCGCTTGCACTCCTCCACCACCCGGCGGCGCTCCATCTCGTCGAGGGCGAGTCCGGCGGTGTCCAGGCGGGTCCGGTAGTCGCGCTTGAAGGCGGCCGGGTTGCCCACCTGGTCGAAGACGTAGAAGTGCACGCCGGCTCCCTTGCGTTCGAAGCCCCAGGTCTTCTCGGCTATGCCGCGGATGATCTGACCGCCCGACAGGTCGCCCAGGTAGCGGGTGTAGTGGTGGGCGAGGTAGCCGGTCGGCCAGGTCCGGGCCAGTTCGGTCACCCGGGTCGCGTAGGCGGCGGTGGCGGGCAGCGGGGTGAGGCGGTCGCGCCAGTCGTCGCCGTGCAGGTGGTGCAGGTCGCGTTCGAGTGCGGGGGTGCGCAGCAGTGCCGGGTCGATGAAGGGGCCGACCACCGGATGTTCCGCCAGTGCGGCTGCCGGGGCCTCCAGGGCCTGGTAGACGAACCAGAGCTGGCCGGTCAGTTCAGCGTAGGCCTCGATGCCGAGCCGGCCGCCGAGCAGGTGTCCCATGAACGGTGACTGCTCGGCCTGCTCGTGCTCCCGGCTGCTGGCGGTGCGCAGCACGGTGGAGAACGCGGTGGGCTGCTCGGGGGTGGACATGCGGGGGCCTCCGGGGAAGAGTGATCAGCCGTAAGTATGGTTAGGCTAACCTAATAAAAATCATTCCGACAGAGTGTCGGCACCCCCCCGGCCCACCTCGCCCCGCAACCCCGCCCCCGGACACGCCGGAGGCCGGGACCGGTGGAGTGATCCACCAGCCCCGGCCTCCAGGTCGAACAGCCGTCAGGGAGCCTCGAAAGAACGAGAACGACCAGCCTCGACGTCACCCGTCAGTGGGCGTCGCCGGACTCCTGCAGACGCTTGATCGAGGCGACGATCTCGGCCTCGGCCTCGACCCGGCCGACCCACGCCGCGCCCTCGACCGACTTGCCGGGCTCCAGGTCCTTGTAGACCTCGAAGAAGTGCTGGATCTCCAGGCGGTCGAACTCCGACACGTGGTGGATGTCCCGCAGGTGCTCCCAGCGCGGGTCGGTCGCCGGGACGCAGAGCAGCTTGTCGTCGCCGCCGGCCTCGTCCGTCATCTGGAACATGCCGATCGCGCGGCACTTGATCAGGCAGCCGGGGAAGGTCGGCTCCTCCAGGATCACCAGCGCGTCCAGCGGGTCGCCGTCGTCCGCCAGGGTGCCCTCGACGTAACCGTAGTCGGCCGGGTAGCGAGTCGACGTGAAGAGCATCCGGTCAAGCCGAAGGCGACCGGTCTCGTGGTCGACCTCGTACTTGTTGCGCGAGCCCTTCGGGATTTCGATAAGGACGTCGAACTCCAACGGTTCCTCCAAGGTAGGGACTGACAGAATCCAAGTGTCTCCTACGGGAGGGAGTGCTGTGGAAAGGGGTTGGGCAGTGGCAGGTGCAGGGACACGCAGAGGTGGCTGGGCGGTGCTGACGGCAGGTCTGGGGGCCGTCGCGTTGCTGGCCTCCACCGGCGGGGCGTCGGCGACGGCAGGGGCCCAGGGCGCGGCGCCGGGGCCCGCGCCGGAGGTGCTCAAGCCCGCGGTCAGCACCGGCGCCGACGGCCTGCCGACCACCGACGGGCTGCAGCGGGCGCTGGCCCAGCTGGTCCAGGACAAGGCGCTCGGCACCCTGACCTTCGCGATAGCGGACGGCGGCACCGGCAAGCTGCTGCTCGGCTCCGGCGAGGGCGCCCCCGCCACCCCGGCCTCCACCACCAAGCTGGCCACCTCGGTCGCCGCGCTCAGCCTGCTGCCCCCGGACACCAGGATCGCCACCAAGGTGGTCAAGGGCGCCACGCCGCAGGACATCACCCTGGTCGGCGGCGGCGACCCGACGCTGACCGGGCTGCCGGTGGACCAGATCCGGATCGGCCGCGCCCCGGTGGACGTCGACTCGGCCCCCGCCTCGCTGCCGGAGCTGGCGCGGCAGACCGCGGCGGCGCTCAAGGCGGCCGGCGTCGGCACCGTCCGCCTCGGCTACGACGGCTCGCTCTACACGGGCGCCGCGGCGCACAAGTACAACGACGGCACCAACATCGGCCCGATGTCGGCGCTGATGGTGGACGAGGGCCGGGTGGACGCCCGGCAGGACGTCGACGCCCCGGTCCGGGTCGCCGACCCGGCCGGACAGGCGGCGGCCAAGTTCGCCGACCTGCTGGCCGCCCAGGGCGTCAAGGTGGACGGCAAGCCGAAGGAGGGCGCGGCCGCGGCGGGCGCCGCGCAGCTCGCCCAGGTGCAGTCGCCGGTGCTGCCCCGGCTGGTGGAGCGGCTGCTCACCAACTCCGACAACACGCTGGCCGAGGCCGTGGCCCGGCAGGTGGCCATCGCCTCGCACGGCCCGGTCAGCTACGAGGGGGCCGCCGCCGCGGTCACCGCCGAGCTGACCAGCCTGGGCATCCCGATGGCGGGGGTCTCGCTCAACGACGGCAGCGGCCTGCACCTGCAGAACACCATCCCGCCGCTGGTGCTGGCCGATCTGCTGGCCCTGGCCTCCTCGCCCGACCACCCGCAGCTGCGCCCGGTCCTGACGGGCCTTCCGATCGGCTCCTTCAGCGGCACCCTGGTCAACCGGTTCACCGCGGCCCAGGGCACCGCGGACGGTGCCGGCATCGTCCGGGCCAAGACCGGCACCCTCAGCGGCGTCAACACGCTGGCCGGCACGGTGGTGGACGCGGACGGCCGGCTGCTGGTCTTCGCCCTGATGACCAAGACCCCGGCCGGCGCCGACCTGGCGCGCGCCGCGATGGACCGCATTGTCGCCAAACTCGCCTCCTGCGGCTGCAAGTAGCCGAGCGGCGGGCCAAACACTGGGGGACGGGCGCGCGGAGCACGTACGGTGAGTGCATGACGAGCGCGAGTGGCGGTGCGGACATGGTCGACTGGGATCTCGCGGTCGCGACGGCGACCCGGCTGGCCCGGCCGGGCCCGCAGGTGACCCGGGACGAGGCGCGCACGGTGGTGGCCGAGCTGCGCCGGCACGCGCTGGAGGCCGAGGGCGCGGTGCGCGAGTACACCGGGATGCGCTCGACCAGCCTGACGGCCGACGGCGCGGCGCCGGTGCTGATCGTGGACCGCCCGGGCTGGGTGCGCGCCAACGTGGCCGGGTTCCGCACCGTGATCCGCCCACTGGTGCGCAAGCTCTCCGCCCGCCGGGCCGAGACGCCCGGCGGCGCGATGCTCTCCGCGGTCGGCGAGAAGGTCACCGGGGTGGAGATCGGCGCGGTGCTGGCGCTGCTCTCCGGCAAGGTGCTCGGTCAGTACGAGACCTTCGCGGCCGCGGAGCCCGCCGAGCGCACCGCCCCGCAGGCCCCGGACAGCCCGGCCGGCCTCTTCGACCAGCCGCGGCTGGGCCCCGACCAGTCGGGCCCGGGCCGGCTGCTGCTGGTCGCCCCGAACATCGTCCAGGTGGAGCGGGAGCTGGACGTAGACCCGCACGACTTCCGGCTCTGGGTCTGCCTGCACGAGGAGACCCACCGCACCCAGTTCACCGCCGTGCCCTGGCTGCGCGACCACGTGCAGTCCGAGGTGCAGTCCTTCCTCGCCGAGACGGACGTGGAGCCGACGGCGCTGCTCTCCCGGTTGCGCGAGGCGCTGGCCCCCGGCGACCGGCCGGGGCGCGACTCGCTGCTGGAGGTGGTCCAGACGCCCGGCCAGCGCGAGATCCTGAACCGGCTGACGGCCGTGATGTCGCTGCTGGAGGGCCACGCCGACGTGGTGATGGACGGGGTGGGCCCCTCGGTGGTGCCGAGCGTGGGCGAGATCCGGGAGAAGTTCCAGCGCCGCCGGGACAAGGGCGCGAACCGGCTGGACCTGATGCTGCGCAAGCTGCTCGGGATGGACGCCAAGCTGCGCCAGTACCAGGACGGCGCGGTCTTCGTGCGCGGGGTGGTGGACCGGATCGGGATGGACGGCTTCAACCGGGTCTGGACCTCCCCGAACACGCTGCCGACCAAGGAGGAGATCCACCAGCCGGCCGCCTGGGTCGCCAGGGTCGGACGCCAGTCCTAGCCGATGCCCCCGTACGAGTGAGGGGAACGCGCGAATGAACGTTTCTCCATTCACCCGTCCGTGGGACCGTGGTCGTACCGGTGGCGCGGGTGTGCCGGGCGCCGCCCGCTTTCTGCGACGATCTGTGAGCAGTCGGTAACGGGCAGCCACCGGTACCCCGGTCACGCGCCCGCCCTCCCCCCAGCAGAGGAGCTGCTCCACCGTGGGCCCACACCCCGCAGTCGCCGCGATACGCCTGGCCGTCCGCCGTGCCCTCGCCGACCTCGTCGCCGAGGCCGGCACCACCTACATCGCCCCCGCGCGCGCCCAGCGCCAGCCCGTCCCGGCCGCCGCCGGCAGCGCGCCCGCCACCGTGCTGATCGGCAACGCCCGCCGCCACCCGTCCGGCTTGCCGCGCACCCCCGCCGCCCCCGGCTCCCCGCTGGTGCTGGTCGCCGTCAGCGGCGGCGCGGACTCCATGGCGCTGGCCACCGCCACCGCCTTCGAGGCCCCCAAGCTCGGCCTTCGGGTCGGCGCGGTCACCGTCGACCACGGCCTGCAGGACGGCTCCGCCGACCGCGCCCAGCAGGTCGCCACCCGGCTGCGCGCGCTCGGCCTGGACCCGGTGGAGGCCGTCCCGGTCCGGGTCGGCCGCCAGGGCGGGCCGGAGGCCGCCGCCCGCGACGCCCGCTACGCCGCCCTGGACGAGGCCGCCGAGCGCCTTGAGGCGCTGGCCGTCTTCCTCGGCCACACCCGCGACGACCAGGCCGAGACGGTGCTGCTGGGCCTGGCCCGCGGCTCCGGCTCCCGCTCGCTCGCCGGGATGCCCGCGCAGAAGGGCCGCTACCGCCGGCCGCTGCTCGAACTCGACCGGTCCGCCACCCGGCAGGCCTGCACCGCGCAGTCCATCCCGGTCTGGGACGACCCGCACAACGCCGACCCCGCCTACACCCGCGCCCGGGTGCGGCACGAGGTGCTGCCGGTGCTGGAGAAGCACCTGGGCGGCGGCGTGGTCGAGGCGCTGGCCCGCACCGCGCGGCTCTTCCGCGACGACGCGGACGCCCTCGACCAGTGGGCCGCGCTCGCCGAGAAGGACCTCTACCGACGTGATCTGCGCGACGGTGACGGCTCGCTGGACGCCGTCCGGCTCGCCGAGCTGCCCTCCGCGGTCCGCCGCCGGGTGCTGCGCCGGGCCGCGCTGCGCGCGGGCTGCCCGGCCGGTGATCTCTTCGCCCGCCACCTGGAAAGCGTGGATCTGCTGGTCACCGGCTGGCGCGGCCAGGGACCGCTGCACCTACCCGGAGGCGTCGAGGTCACCCGAAGGTGTGGCAACCTGGTGTTTCGGCGGCAGGGCGACTGACGCCGACACAGGACCCAAGAACACTTGAGGACGTACTCCCGGTGGACGACAAGGACATGGGCGCCGACCTGGCGAAGGTGCTCATCAGCAAGGACGAGATCGACGCGAAGCTCGCGGAGCTGGCGGAGCGGATCGACCGGGACTACGCCGGGAAGGACCTGCTGATCGTCGGCGTCCTCAAGGGCGCCGTGATGGTCATGGCGGACCTCGCCCGGGCCCTGCACACCCAGGTGACCATGGACTGGATGGCGGTCTCCTCCTACGGGATGGGCACCAAGTCCTCCGGCGTGGTGCGGATCCTCAAGGACCTGGACACCGACATCGCCGGCCGGGACGTGCTGATCGTCGAGGACATCATCGACTCCGGCCTGACCCTCTCCTGGCTGCTCGGCAACCTCGGCTCGCGCGGCCCGGCCTCGCTGGAGGTCTGCACCCTGCTGCGCAAGCCGGACGCGGCCAAGGTGGAGATCGACGTCAAGTACGTCGGCTTCGACATCCCGAACGAGTTCGTGGTCGGCTACGGCCTGGACTACGCGGAGAAGCTCCGGAATCTCCCGTTCATCGGTACGCTCGCCCCACACGTCTACGGCGGCTGAGCGCAGAAGCCGTAGGAACAGGGAACAGTCCGCCGGCCTCACCCGTTGGAGTCGGCGGATGAACAACTCCACAGACCGCACCGTCGCGCTGCCGCAGAGCGGGGCATAGCTGCTGTACGGTCAAATTACCCGCTCTTCGTACGACTCCCGGTCGAACCGGGGGGCGGGGCGGGGTGCACACGCACATACCGGATGCGCCGACGGCCGAGAGCCGTGCAGCGCCGTTGAGTGGCAGGAGGGACGGGGCGGCAACGCCCCGCATGGATGGACGTCAAGCGATACTTCCGCGCGCCGATCGCATGGATCCTCCTGGCCGTCGTCGCCGTCATTGTGCTGATGCAGGTCGTTTCGGATTCGAACGGCTACAAGACGGTGGACACCGGCCAGGTAGTTTCAGCGATCGATGCTGGCCAGGTTCAGCAGGCCCAACTCACCACCGGTGACTCCAACACCGTCAAGATCCAACTGAAGCCGGGCGTCTCGCTCTCCACCGCGGGGTCGAACGGCAAGGCCCCCTCGGGCAGCAAGTTCCAGGCCTCCTACATCGGGGAGATCGGCCAGGGCACCAGCATCGCGACCGAGCTGCAGAAGCAGCAGGACGCGGGCAACCTGCCGCAGGGCTACACCATCAGCCCGGAGAAGCAGTCGACCCTGGTCAGCCTGCTCCTGTCGATGCTGCCGATCGTCATCATCGTGCTGGTCTTCCTCTTCCTGATGAACCAGATGCAGGGTGGCGGCTCGCGGGTCATGCAGTTCGGCAAGTCCAAGGCCAAGCTGCTCACCAAGGACACCCCGAAGACCACCTTCGCGGATGTCGCCGGTGCGGACGAGGCGGTGGAGGAGCTCCACGAGATCAAGGAGTTCCTGCAGGAGCCCGCCAAGTTCCAGGCCGTCGGGGCCAAGATCCCCAAGGGTGTGCTGCTCTACGGCCCGCCCGGTACCGGCAAGACCCTGCTGGCCCGCGCCGTCGCGGGTGAGGCCGGCGTGCCGTTCTACTCGATCTCCGGCTCGGACTTCGTGGAGATGTTCGTCGGTGTCGGCGCCAGCCGGGTCCGCGACCTCTTCGAGCAGGCCAAGGCGAACGCCCCGGCGATCGTCTTCGTCGACGAGATCGACGCCGTCGGCCGGCACCGCGGTGCGGGTCTGGGCGGCGGTCACGACGAGCGCGAGCAGACCCTCAACCAGCTGCTGGTCGAGATGGACGGCTTCGACGTCAAGGGCGGCGTCATCCTGATCGCCGCCACCAACCGCCCGGATATCCTGGACCCGGCGCTGCTGCGCCCGGGCCGCTTCGACCGCCAGATCGCGGTCGAGCGCCCCGACCTGCAGGGCCGCCTGGACATCCTCAAGGTGCACCAGAAGGGCAAGCCCGTCGCGCCCGACGTCGACCTGCGGGCCGTCGCCAAGCGCACCCCGGGCTTCACCGGCGCCGACCTCGCGAACGTGCTCAACGAGGCCGCGCTGTTGACCGCCCGCTCCGACAAGAAGCTGGTCGACAACTTCACCCTCGACGAGGCGATCGACCGCGTGGTGGCCGGTCCGCAGAAGCGCACTCGGATCATGTCCGAGAAGGAGAAGAAGATCACCGCGTACCACGAGGGCGGTCACGCCCTGGTCGCCGCGGCTTCTCCGAACAGCGACCCGGTGCACAAGATCACCATCCTCTCCCGCGGCCGCGCCCTCGGGTACACGATGGTGCTCCCGGACGAGGACAAGTACTCGACCACCCGCAACGAGATGCTCGACCAGCTCGCCTACATGCTGGGCGGCCGTGCGGCGGAGGAACTGGTCTTCCACGACCCGACCACCGGCGCCTCGAACGACATCGAGAAGGCCACCGCCACGGCTCGCGCCATGGTGACCCAGTACGGCATGACCGAGCGCCTCGGTGCGATCAAGTTCGGCTCCAGCGACTCCGAGCCGTTCCTGGGCCGCGAGATGGGCCACCAGCGCGACTACTCGGAAGAGGTCGCCGGGCTGGTCGACGAAGAGGTCAAGAAGCTCATCGAGAACGCGCACAACGAGGCCTGGGAGATCCTGGTCGAGAACCGCGACGTGCTCGACAACCTGGTTCTGGAGCTCCTGGAGAAGGAGACCCTGAACAAGGAGCAGATCGCCGAGATCTTCTCGACCATCGTCAAGCGCCCGGCCCGGCCGGCCTGGACGGGTTCCTCCCGTCGTACGCCGTCCACCCGGCCGCCGGTGCAGTCCCCGAAGGAGCTGGCGCTCACCAACGGTGCCGCCGCCTCGATCGAGACCACCCAGGTCGACATCGTGAAGCTCCCGCCGGTCGGCGGCGCCACCGAGGGCTGACCAGCGCAGTAGTACGGAATGGATGCCGCGCCCCCTGGGTTTGTACCCTGGAGGCGCGGCATCCGTGCTGCTCAGCCACTTCTGTTCCCTCAAGCACATGAGCGAGGCTCGCATGATCGACCCGGTGACGCTCGACGGCCCGTCCGCCATCGGCACCTTCGACCAGAAGCGCGCCGAGAACGCCGTTCGCGAGCTGCTGATCGCCGTCGGCGAGGATCCGGACCGCGAGGGCCTGCTGGACACCCCGGCCCGGGTGGCCAGGGCCTACCAGGAGATATTCGCCGGGCTCTGGCAGCAGCCCGAGGACGTCCTGACCACCACCTTCGACCTCGGCCACGACGAGATGGTGCTGGTGAAGGACATCGAGGTCTTCTCGACCTGCGAGCACCACCTGGTCCCGTTCCGCGGGGTCGCGCACGTGGGGTACATCCCGTCCGCCAACGGCAAGATCACCGGTCTGTCCAAGCTGGCCCGGCTGGTCGACGTCTTCGCCCGGCGTCCGCAGGTGCAGGAGCGGCTGACCAGCCAGGTCGCGGACTCGCTGATGCGGATCCTGGAGCCGCGCGGCGCCATCGTGGTGATCGAGTGCGAGCACATGTGCATGTCGATGCGCGGGATCCGCAAGGCGGGCGCCAAGACCATCACCTCGGCCGTCCGCGGCCAGCTGCGGGACGCGGCCACCCGGGCCGAGGCGATGAGCCTGATCATCGGCCGCTAGAGCCTGTCGGCCGCGGCGGCGGTCCGCTCAGCCGTGCGGTTCGCGGTCGGGGGCCGGGGCGAGGTGGTCGCTGATCCACTCCAGCGAGGCGGGCAGCTCGCGGCGCCAGGTGTCGAAGCTGTGCCCGCCGTCGGGCAGCAGCAGCGAGTCGACATGGAAGTCCGGGTGGGCGGCCGCGACCGGCTCGGCGGTGGCCAGGAACTGCTGGGTCGCCGGGTAGTTGTCCTCCGTCCGGGTGCTGACGATCAGCAGCGAGACCTTCGGGACCGGCAGGTTGTGCAGCCGCCAGGCCAGGTCGTACTGCTGCGGCAGCGCCTGGTCGCCGGAGAACAGGTCGCCGCTGTTCCACCGGTCGGGCACCGCCTGGTAGTCCGCGTGCAGTCCGGCGGCCACCGTGTAGGTGTCGGAGTGCCGCAGCGCCAGCCGCAGGGCGCAGCTGCCGCCGGTGGAGTAGCCGAGGACGCCCCAGGAGCCGGGGGAGCGGCTGAGCCGGTAGGCCGAGCGCAGCGCCGCCGGGACGTCCTTGGCGAACCAGGTGTCGCTCTGCGGGCCGCCCGGGATGTCCACGCACTCGGTGTCCCGCGGCGCGGTGGCGTTCGGGCGGGCCATCACGACCACGGTCGGGGCCATCCGCCCGGTCCGCTGGAGCTCCCAGACGGTCTGCGGGGTCTGCAGCTCGGTGAGCAGGTGCAGGGTCTGGCCGGGGAAGCCGGCCAGGGTGAGCAGGACCGGGAACCGCTCGCGGGCGTATTTCGGATTGAAGTACTCAGGTGGCAAGTAGATGAACATCTGGTCGGAGAGACCGGAGCTCTTTCCGGTCACCCGGATGGAGTTGACCCGGCCGACCTCCTCGGGCTTGCCCTGCGGCAGGTTGCCCACCGTCTCCAGGCCGCCCTCGGTGGTGGGCTGGACGAGCGCGTCGCTTTTCGGCGGCCCCCCCTGCGGCTGACCCCCGCCGTTCGGCGGACCCAGCGCCACCGGGGCGCCGCCCGGGTCCAGCAGATCGTCCCAGGAGGTGTAGAACCCGTAGGTGTTGTTGACGGCCAGGGCGCAGACGGCCAGCACCGCGAGTTGAGTCGCCGTCAGCAGACCGATCCGGCCCAGCAGCGGCAGCGGTCGCTGCCGGGCGAGCCGGGGCCAGAGCCAGAGGGTGGCGAGCAGGCTCAGCACGGCGAGCGCGACCAGGGCGTACAGCAGACCGCTGCTGGTCAGGTTCATCGGAGCGCTCCCCCGGGCGGTGGCGGCGGTTCTGTCGGTTCATCAGTCGATTCATCATCGGAGAGAGCGTCAGCGACGGCCACCGGAGCGGCTCCTCCTCCTCTGGGCAACGCCGGGTTAACGGATTCGGTACGGGCAGGTGCCGACGCTGTCGCCCGGCTTCACCCACAGGAACCAAAGCCCTAGACTTCGGCGGCGCACCCGTGCCGGGTGGCGCCTGGTCGCCCGTGCGAGAGCCGGGTGACATTTGACCAAGGGATTACTCCCTCTTGACGGTTGCCTGGTCAAGGTAAGGAATCAGTATGAAGGTCCATCACGGCTCATCCCCCAGGGTGACCGGACGCCCCGCCACAGCCTCTACCCTGAGTCTTCATGAGCGTTCCCGTGTCCGCTGAGCCGTCGTCGCCGCAGCAGCCCCGCCGTCGTGGTCTGCAGACGCTGCGCACCCAAGCCGCCGCCGTCCCCAGGGCCTGGCTGCCGGGTGCCGTCGGCTACGCCTGCCTCCTGATCGGGCTGGTGGACATCGCCAGCGCGGTCTTCCCCCGACTCAAGCGCACCAGGATGCACCTCTGGGCGGGCCAACTGCCGGGCGGGACAACCACCCTGGCCACGGCCGGCACGCTCATCATCGGCGTGCTACTGGTGCTGCTGGCGCACGCGCTGCGCCGGCGCAAGCGGCGGGCCTGGCGGATGGTCTGCGTGCTGCTGCCGGTCAGCGCCGCGCTGCACATCCTGCGCTGGCACCAGCTGGGCCCGGCGGTCGTCTCGCTCACTCTGTTCGCGGTGATGCTGCTGCACCGCCGCGAGTTCTACGCCAAGGCCGACCCGCGCACCCGCTGGCGGGCGCTGCTCAACCTGGTGGTGATGGGCACCGCGAGCCTGGGGCTGGGCCTGGTGATCGTCAGCGCCCACCCGCACTCGGAGATGGGCAACCCGGATCTGATCGCCCGGCTGCGGGAGACCGTCTGGGGCCTGTTCGGCCTGGACGGCCCGGTGAACTACCGCAGCGACCGGACCCGGGACGTGGTGGGCTACTCGCTGGCCGCGCTCGGCCTGCTGACCGCCTTCACCAGTGCGTACCTGGCGCTGCGGCCGGAGAAGCCCGAGCCGGAGCTGACCGCCGAGGACGAGGTGCGGGTGCGGGCGCTGCTGGCGCGGCACGGTGAGCGCGACTCGCTCGGCTACTTCGCGCTGCGCCGCGACAAGAGCGTGCTCTTCTCGCCGACCGGCAAGGCGGCGATCTCCTACCGGGTGATCTCCGGGGTGATGCTGGCCTCCGGCGACCCGGTCGGCGACGTCGAGGCCTGGCCGGGCGCGATCAAGGTCTTCATGGCGGAGGCCCGCGAGCACGCCTGGGTGCCGGCGGTGATGGGCTGCAGCGAGGTCGGCGGCGAGGTCTGGACCCGCGAGGCGGGGCTGGACGCGCTGGAGCTGGGCGACGAGGCGATCGTGGACGCGACCACCTTCTCGCTGGCCGGCCGCTCGATGCGCAACGTCCGCCAGATGGTCAAGCGGATCGAGCGCAACGGGTACTCCTGCCAGGTCCGCCGGGTCAGCGAGCTGACCCTGGAGGAGAAGCACCGGATCGCCGACGCCGCCGCCCGCTGGCGCGGCACCGACACCGAGCGCGGCTTCTCGATGGCGCTGGGCCGCTTCGGCGACCAGGGCGACGACGACTGCGTGGTGGTCACCGCGCACAAGCTCCCGGAGGACGGTGAGCCCGCCGGCGACGACCTCAAGGCGGTGCTGCACTTCGTGCCCTGGGGCCCGGACGGCATCTCGCTGGAGCTGATGCGCCGGGACCGGGCCGCCGACCCGGGCCTGAACGAACTGCTGATCGTGGCCGCCCTGCAGGCGGTGCCGGCCATGGGGGTGCGCCGGGTGTCGCTGAACTTCGCGATGTTCCGCTCGGCGCTGGCCCGCGGCGAGCGGATCGGCGCGGGGCCGGTGCTGCGGGCCTGGCGCGGACTGCTGGTCTTCCTGTCGCGCTGGTTCCAGATCGAGTCGCTGTACAAGTTCAACGCCAAGTTCCAGCCGGAGTGGGAGCCGCGGTTCCTGGTCTACCCGAGCACCCGGGACCTGCCGCGGATCGGCTTCGCGGCGATGCAGGCGGAGGCGTTCATCACGCTGGGCATGCCGCGTTTCGGCCGCAAGCGCCAGCGGCAGGGCCTGATGGCGGCCCAGAGCACGGCGGAATCGGTGGCCCCGGCCGCCTGAGCACGGCCGGTGCCGGCGGGTCGGTTCGCACCGGCCCGCCGGTCCCCGGGCGGCTGGTCCGATAATGGCCCCATGAGCAACCCGCTGCCCGGCCTGCCCGCCCTCGATCGCTGCGCCGTGATGGGCGTGGTCAACGTCACGCCCGACTCGTTCTCCGACGGCGGCCTCTGGCTGGACCCGAGTGCCGCGGTCGCGCACGGCCTGGAGCTGACGGCCCGTGGGGCGGACCTGGTGGACGTGGGCGGCGAGTCCACCCGGCCCGGCTCGCAGCGGGTGACCGAGCGCGAGGAGCTGCGCCGGGTGCTGCCGGTGATCCGCGAGCTGGCCGCGGCCGGGGTGGTGATCTCGGTGGACACCATGCGGGCGAGCGTCGCCGAGCAGGCGGTGGCGGCCGGGGCCCGGCTGGTCAACGACGTCTCGGGGGGCCTGGCGGACCCGGCGATGGCCGAGGTGGTGGCCGCCACCGGAGTGCCGTTCGTGGTGATGCACTGGCGCGGCCAGTCGGCCGACATGGACTCCCTGGCGGTCTACCGGGACGTGGTGGCCGAGGTGGTGGCCGAGCTCGGCGCGCGGACCGGGGCGCTGCTGGCGGCGGGGGTCAAGGAGGAGCAGCTGATCCTCGATCCGGGGCTGGGTTTCGCCAAGACCGGCGAGCACAACTGGGCGCTGCTGGCAGGTTTGGACGCGCTCACCGCCTTGGGCCGGCCGGTCCTGGTGGCGGCTTCGCGCAAGCGCTTCCTGGGTACGCTGCTCGCCGACCCGGAAACCGGGGAGCTCCGGCCGGCCCGGCAGCGCGACGACGCGACCGCTGCGGTGTCGGTGCTCTCGGCCCGTGCCGGCGCCTGGGCGGTCCGGGTGCACGATGTGGCGGGGACGGCGGACGCCGTACGCGTGGTGGCCGCCTGGCGCGCCGCCGAGGCGGGCTGACCGAGGGAGTGGGTGGTGGAATGGCGGGCGACGGCACGTTGGGCAACGGAGCGGCGGCGGGGTCCCTGGAGGCGGACCGGGAGGCTGTGCTGGCGGCCAATCAGCGGCTCTACGAGGCGCTGGAGAACGGTGACCTGGAGACCGTGGAGGACATCTGGCTGTCGGCCGCGGACGCGGACGACAAGCAGGGCGTGGTCTGTGTACACCCCGGATGGCCGGTGTTGCGCGGCCGGGCCCAGGTCACCCGGTCCTACATGCTGATCATGATGAACACGGAGTACATCCAGTTCTTCCTCACCGACGTCGAGGTCGAGGTCCAGGGCGATGTGGCCCTGGTCACCTGCACGGAGAACATCCTCTCCGGCGGGGAGGCCGAGGAGGAGGGCGAGTTGGGCCCGCTGGTCGGCGGGAAGGTCGTCTCGACCAACCTCTTCCGGCGCACGGCGGACGGCTGGCGGCTCTGGTCGCACCACGGTTCACCCGTGCTGACCAGCGGCGATGACGAGGAAGAGGACTGATCCGGGGCACCCGCGGGAATGAGCCGACCGCCGCCACGGTTTCTCCGTGGCGCGGGACTGTCGGTGTCCGCGGGTAGATTCGATGGGCGGCGGGCGACGGGGCCTGCCGTTCCAAGATCAGGAGCAGTGATTCAGTTGCTGGACCGCGTCACCCTGCGGGGCCTGCGCGCCCGCGGCCACCACGGTGTCTTCGAGCGCGAGCGGGTCCAGGGCCAGACCTTCGTCGTGGACCTGGTGCTCTTCCTGGACACCCGCCCGGCCGCCTCCGGCGACGACCTCAGCCGGACGGCCCACTACGGGGTCGTCGCCGAAGAGGTCACCGCGATCATCGCCGGCGAGCCGGTGGACCTGATCGAGACCCTGGCCCAGCGGATCGCCGACCAGTGCCTGGCGCACGAGGCGGTCGAGGAGGTCGAGGTCACCGTGCACAAGCCGGACGCGCCGATCACCGTGCCGTTCGACGATGTGACCATCACCATCCACCGGGGCCGCGCGTGACCGGTCCCCGCCCTTGTCCGAGCGCCCCAGCCGCAGAGGAATCCTGATGAGCACGACTGACCCGACCGCCTCGCCGAGCACGTTCGACCTGGAGCGCCGGGTCGACAGCGCCGACACCACGCTGCACAACCCGCGCCGGGTGGTCGTGGCGCTGGGCAGCAACCTGGGCAACCGGCTGGAGACGCTCCAGGGCGCGGTGGACGCGCTGGCCGACACCCCCGGCCTGAAGATCAAGGCCGTCTCCGCGGTCTACGAGACCGAGGCGCTGGGCGGCCCCGGCGAGCAGCCCAACTACTTCAACGCGGTGGTGGTGCTGCGCACCACGCTGCCGCCGTACTCGCTGCTGGAGCGGGCGAACGCGATCGAGGACGCCTTCGGGCGGGTCCGCGAGGTCCGCTGGGGCGCCCGCACGCTCGATGTCGACCTGCTCGCCTACGAGGGCGTCACCAGCGAGGACCCGGTGCTGCTGCTGCCGCACCCGCGCGCCCACGAGCGGGCCTTCGTGCTGGCCCCGTGGGTGGACGCCGACCCGCAGGCCGAGCTGCCGGGCCGGGGCCCGGTGGCCGACCTGCTGGCGGGCCTGGGCGGCGAGGTCGCGCAGGGCGTGCTGCGCCGCGAGGACATCGAGCTGCGGCTGCCGGAGTAGCCGCGGCGGGCGGCCGGGAACTCCAGGAGGGTCCCCGGCCGTACGAAGGAAGGGGCGGGGCGCCGGCCGGTACGGTGGCCGGGCACCGCCACCATGTGACAGTTCGTCGGAAAACCGGAAAGTCGGGAAGGACCCTCTCCGAGTGAAGCCGCTCCGCCTGCGCCTCCTGCTGGGCATCGTCGTCGTCTCGACGGCGCTGGCCTGGGCCGCTGCCAAACTCTGGAACTCGCTGGACTCGCTGCCCGGGGTGCCGGCCGCGGCCCCCGCGGTGCTCGCGGCGGTGGCGGTGATCCTGCTGGTGACGGCGGTCTCGCTGCGCTCACGGCTCAAGGCGATCCGGGACCGGTCGCCGAACGCCAAGCGGGTCGACCCGCTGGGCGCCGCCCGCGCGGTGGTGCTGGGTCAGGCCAGCGCGCTGGTCTCCTCGGTCGTGACCGGGATCTACGCCGGGCTCGGGATCTTCCTGGCCACCCTGCCGGACTTCACCGCGCACCGCGGCGCGGCGATCACCGCCGGGCTCGCGGTGCTGGCCGGCGCCGCGGTGATCGCGGCGGCGCTCTGGCTCCAGCACATCTGCAAACTGCCCGAGGACGGCGAGAACGGGGCCGCGCCCAGCCACCGCTAGGGCCGTGTCGCGGGGCCGGTCGAGCGGCGTTCCCAGGCCGCTCCCAGTCGGCTTCAAGGTCCACATCGGACCCGGGCTGACAGCGCGCTTATTCGCACGCTAGTTTCTTGGCATGCCACGCGGACGCCACCGTCACTCCTCCGTTCTCAGTCGGGCCCTGCAGCCCGCCGCCGCCACCGTGCTCACGGTCGCGGCGCTGGCCGCCCTGGCCGCGAGCGGGGACACCATGGTGGTCCGCTCGGTCGGGGTCGCCGCGGTCGTCGCGGTGCTCGGGCTCGGTCTGGTGCTGCGTCAGCGCGACCGGACCGCCCAGGCCGCGGCCGAGGTCGCGGCGGTGCGCCGGATCCGCGACGAGGAGCGGTTCGAGGAGCAGCTGGCGGAGGCCGAGTACGCGGCCGAGGTCGCCGAGGAGCGGGCCACCCGGCTCGGCCGGCGGCTGACGGCGGAGAAGTCCCGGCTGGCGAAGGCGGAGACCGAGATCGCCCGGCTGCTGCGCGAGCGGGCGATCCAGGCGGCGGCCCAGGCGCTCAAGGAGGCCGAGGCGGTCCAGCAGGCGATCGAGGCGGCCCGGCCCAAGCACCCGGTCACCGCGGTGGCGTACATCCGGGCGGGATCCGCGCTGCGGCACCTGGAGCGGCGCGCGGCGTCGGCCGAGGTACAGCGCGAGGCCCTGCGGCAGACCGCCGCGCGGCGCGTCGCCGGGCAGCGCGAGCTGACCGCGGCCCCGCGCGAGCAGGTGGCGTTGCGCGAGCAGGTGGCCCCGCGCGAGCAGGTGGCGGTGCCGGAGCAGGGCGCCGTACGGGTGTTGGAGGCGGTCGGGCGCACCACCCACGAGCAGCCCCCGCCGGCCGCCCGGATCGGCCGGCTGGAGCCCGCCGAGCAGCCGGCCCACCGCCTGGTGGACGGGGTCCGCCCGGCGGTCGCGGCGCCCCCGGTGCGCGCCGTGCTGGCGCCGCCCGCCGAGCAGCCGGCCGGCGCGCCGGCCACCGCCGTGGTCCCGGTCGAGCGGCAGCGCCCGCGGCCGCAGCCCGCTGGGCGGGGCCAGAACTTCAGCTTCTTCGGCCGCGGCGCGGCCGCGGGCGCGGCGGTCCGGGCGGCGGCCCCGGCCCCGTCGGTGGGCAGCGTGACCGAGCTGACGGAGCAGCAGGGCGCCGAGCACACCGTCTCGGTGGCGGTGGGTCAGGATCTGGCCGACGTGCTCGGCGACGAGGTGGCCGGCGGCACGGCCGGCCCCGAGGTGGTCGACCTGACCCCGGAGGACGAGACGGAGCTGCTGGACCTCAAGGAGCTGCGCGCCACGCACCGCGGCGCCGGCCACTGAGGCACCCGCGGCGCACCGCGACACACCTGAGCCCCTGGGCGAGCCGAACTCGCCCAGGGGCTCAGGTGTGTCGCGGCAGCCCTCAGAAGGCCACGCCGAAGTCCTGCGCGATGCCGGTCAGCCCGGAGGCGTAGCCCTGGCCGACGGCCCGGAACTTCCACTCCGCGCCGCTGCGGTAGAGCTCGCCGAAGATCATGGCGGTCTCGGTGGCGGCGTCCTCGGAGAGGTCGTAGCGGGCCAGCTCGGCGCCGCCCTCGGCGTTCAGCACCCGGATGTAGGCGTTGCGGACCTGGCCGAAGCTCTGCGCGCGGGTCACCGCGTCGTAGATCGAGACCGGGAAGGTGATCCGGTCGGCCTCGGCGCCGAGGCCGGCCAGGTTGACGTTGATCGACTCGTCGTCGCCCGCGCCGTCACCGGAGCGATTGTCGCCGGTGTGCACCACGGTGTTGTCCGGCGTGCGCAGGTTGTTGAAGAAGACGAAGTGCCCGTTGGAGAGCACCTTGCCGTCGGTGCCCAGCACGATGGCGCTCGCGTCGAGGTCGAACTCCGCGCCGGTGGTGGTCCGGGCGTCCCATCCGAGGCCCACGGTGACCGAGGTCAGCCCCGGGGCCTCCTTGGTCAGCGAGACGTTGCCACCCTTGGAGAGGCTCACTGGCATGGTGCTTGGTGTCCCTTCGTCGACCGCGAGCCGATTGCTCGTTGTCGGGGAGAACGTCGGACGGCCCGGGCATGGTTCCGATTTCGCCAAAGGATCACCAAGGGATGGCAAAGGGGCCTGGGGGTCAGACGCGGGGGAACCGCCCCTGGACCGTCCAGATGTTCGGATTGTCGGCCAGCTCCGGATGCAGGTCGGTCAGGTCCGCGAGCACGTCCTGCAGGAAGTCCCGGGCCTCGCGGCGCAGCTCCTGGTGGCGGACCACGGCCGGCGGCTCGTCCACCCAGGTGGCCGAGATCTCCACCAGGCCGAACCGGCGGGCGAACCGGAGCAGTTCGGTGGACTGGGTGAAGTCCAGGTCGGCGGTCTGGATCGAGGCGGCCCGGCTGCCCTGCGGGTTCTCGTCCAGCTGTTCGACGATGTCGCAGAGCGCCCAGGCGAAGTCGAGCACCGGCACCCATCCCCAGGCGGTGGACAGGTCCTGGTCCTCCGCGTCGAGGAAGACGTCGCCGCAGAACAGGTCGTACCGCAGCGCCTGCACCGAGGCGGAGCGGTAGTCGGTCTGCGGGGGGTCGGGGAAGCGGGGGGAGAGGGAGTAGCCGAGCTCGATCACGCAGGCCATTGTCCGGTACGCCCGGCGCGGGGATAACCGCGTGACGGGGAGCCGCCGGGCCGGGGATGATGGGCGCATGCCTGAGCCCATCCGCGTTCGGGGCTCGGTGATCGTCCCTGACGCCGAGCTCGTCTGGCGCTTCTCGCGTTCCTCCGGTCCCGGCGGACAACACGTCAACACCTCCGACACCCAGGTCGAGCTGCGCTACGACCTGGCCGCCTCCGACGCGCTGCCCGAGGTGTGGAAGGCGCGCGCCCTGGAGCGGCTGGCCGGGCGGCTGGTCGACGGCCGGGTGCTGGTGGTCAAGGCCTCCGAGCACCGCTCGCAGTGGCGCAACCGCGAGGTGGCCGCGGCCCGGCTCTCCTCGCTGCTGGGCGAGGCGACCGCGCCGCCGCCCAAGGCGCGGCGGGCCACCAAGCCGAGCCGCGGGATGGTCGAGCGCCGGCTCACCAACAAGAAGCACCGGGCCGAGCTGAAGCGCGGCCGCAGCGCCCCGCGCTCGGAGTAGCCGCCCCCGCGCCGGGATCGCCCGGCTCAGCCCAGCTGCCGGTAGGCGCCGCGGAAGTAGAGCAGCGGCCGCCCGTCCGGCGCGGGCACCCGGGCCTCCAGCACCCGCCCGATCACCAGCAGGTGGTCCCCGGCGGCTATCCGCTGCTCGGTGCGGCACTCCACGGTGGCCAGCGCCCCGTCGACCAGCGGCGCGCCGCTGGCCGGTCCCCGGTGGTACGCGGTGTCGGCGAAGAGCAGCCGGTCGCTGAGCCGGCCCTTCATCGCGAACCGCGAGGCCAGCGTGCGGTGCTGCTCGCCGAGCAGCGAGACCGCCCACAGGTCGGTGCGGGCGAGCAACTCGTCCATCCGGGAGTCCTCGCGGACCGAGATCAGCACCAGCGGGGGTTCCAGCGAGACGGAGAGGAACGAGGTCGCGGTCATCCCGGCGTCCTCGCTGGGCCCACCGTCCTCGCCTTCGTCGTGGACGGTCACCAGTGCCACCCCGGCGGCGAGCTGGGAGAGGGCGGCCCGGAACTCGTCCGGCGTGGCGAAGGAGGCAGCGGCGGGCTGCGGCGACATGGACACGTACCGCACGGTAGTCCGCACGCCGCCGATCCGGCATCCGGCCCTGGTCGTAGGACTTATCGGCCGATGGGCCGAGTGGTGGCGATCCTTCACCCCCGCAGGGCCGCGCGTCACTCCCCGGAGTGAGCGGACAGGGCCCGGCGGCGGGCACCGGGCTTCAGTTCCGGCCGTCCACGACCGAACTCGAAGGTGGTCATCGCGCAATCGTGTCCGGGCATGACCGAGATGAACCGGATTTGCCTCTCTATGGGTTGTGTGATTTGAGTCACAAGTGACGACCTATTGCTGACCGAGCGTGCCGAATGCTGTGCTCGCTGTGATTCAGTTCTTCTGGCAATCGGACGATAACCATCAAGACCTATCCGAAGAAGCCGGGGAGCCCCCGCATGGAAGCCGAGTCGGAGCCGTACGTCCGCCTCGCGACCCTACGCACCTTGCACCGGGTCGTGGCGGACCTCAACGCTGCCCGCAGCCTGGCGGGCACCCTGCAGGCCGTGGTCGAGGGGTCGGTGCACGGGCTGGGCTTCGACGCCGCCGCGGTGAGCCTGGTGCGCCCGGACGGCGATTTGGTGGTCGCCGCGGTGTGGGAGTACGAGGACCGCGAGTTCGGCGGGCCCTCGGTGCTGCTCGGCCAGGTCGGCTCCCGGGAGTCCTGGGAGCGGCTGCTCGCGGTCAGCGACCACTGGGGGACCCTGCGGTTCCTGCCCTACGACCGAGGCTGGGCGGTCGGCTCGGACATCCCGCGCTGGGTCGGCGACGGCCCGCTGCCGGTCTACGGCAACGACTGGCACCCCGCCGACGGCCTGCTGGCGCCGATGTACAGCGCCGGCGGCGACCTGCTCGGGGTGCTCAGCGTGGACCGCCCGCGCAGCGGCAAGCGGCCCGGCGCGTGGACCCGCGAGGCGCTGGAGATGTTCTCCCTGCAGGCCTCGATCGCGATCGGCAACGCCCGGCTGCGCGCCGAGATGCAGCGCGCGCTGGCCCGCCTGGAGAAGGAGCAGCAGGCCCTGCGGGCCAGCGAGGAGAGCTTCCGCCAGGCCTTCGAGTACGCCCCCAGCGGGATGGCCATCACCGAGTTGCACGGCGCCGCGCGCGGCCAGCTGACCCGGGTCAACGACGCGCTCTGCCGGCTGCTCGGCCGGCCCCGGGCCGCCCTGCGCCAGCAGCGCTTCCAGGACCTGGTGCACCCCGAGGACCGCGGCCTGCTGGAGCGCACCAGCGCCGAGAGCGGCCGCGCCGAGCTGCGGCTGCTGCGCCGCGACGGCGGCTACCAGTGGGTCTGCCTGCGCAACTCGGTGGTCGCGGACGCCGCCGAGGGGCCGAGCTTCCTGCTCACCCACGTCGAGGACATCGAGGAACGCAAGCGCCACGAACTGCAGCTGGCCCACCGGGCCAGCCACGACGCGCTCACCGGCCTGCCGAACAGCGCCGAGCTGCGCACCCGGCTGGCCCGCCGGCTCTGCCCGCTGCCGCAGGGCCCGGGCGGCGCGGCCGCCCACGGCGCCGCGACCTGCGCGCTGGAGGGGGCCGCCGCCTCGCACGGCCCGCTGGGCTCCTACGGGCCGCACAGCCCCCGGGACGGGCAGCCGGCGCGCGACGGGGGCGCGGGGGCGCCCAGTGGGGCGCCAGGCGCCCTGGAGGGCGCATACGACTACGGGGCGCGCACCGCGGTGGTGCACGGCTACGGCGAGCCGGAGCGCCCGCCCGGCTCGGGCCTGGCGCTGCCCGCCGGCACCGGCGAGCCCGGCTACGGCGACCCGCACCCCGACCACGTGCACGCGGTGGTGCCGCCCGACCCCGGCGCGGCGCCGGACAGCTGGACCGGCCCCTACCGGGCCGGCGGCGGCGCGGCGGCGCAGAAGGGCCTCGCGGTGCTCTTCTGCGACCTGGACGGCTTCAAGTCGGTCAACGACCGGTACGGCCACAACGCGGGCGACGCGGTGCTGGTCGAGGTGGCCCGGCGGTTGCAGCAGGTGGTCCGCGAGGGCGACACGGTGGCCCGGCTCGGCGGCGACGAGTTCGTGGTGCTGGCCGACGGCATCGGCTGCGAGGAGGCCACCGACCTGGCGATGCGGCTGCGCAACGCGATCATCCCGCCGATGCGGATAGCCGGTCGGGTGATGCGCGTGGGGGTGAGTCTGGGGATCGGCTGGGCCGGCTGCGGGATGAGCATCGAGGAGGTGCTGCACGCGGCCGACAAGCGGATGTACGACGAGAAGCGGGCCCGCGGCGGCGCGGTCCGCGGAGCCCGCGGCGAGCGCTCGCACCGGCGGGCGGGGTGAGCCTTGCGTTCCGGCCGGTCAGGTGCTCCGGGTAGGGTGCCGTGCGTACGGCCGGACACGGCACCGGGGCAGACGGCATCGGCCAGAGACGGCGTTGGGGAGTGACCACCGCGATGACGGACGGCAGCAACGGAGCGCCCGAGGGCGGCGCCGAGCAGGACGACGACCCGTTCGCGTACCTCTACCGTCCGGCGGAGGGCGAGAGCGCGGCCGAGCGCTCCCCGCGCAACTCCTACGCCCGCCCGATGGAGGTCGGCCGCGCCCAGTACGGCCAGCAGCCCACGCAGCAGCAGCCGTACCCGCCGCAGTACCAGCAGCAGCCGCCGCCGCGCCCGCAGGGCAGCGGCGCGGAGCAGACCAGCCAGCTGCCGCACCAGCAGTCCCGCTACGCCGAGCGCTCCCGCCCGGCCCCCGGCGAGGACGCGCCGCGCGGGCGCGGCAAGGGCCCGGTGATCGCGGTGGTGGCGGTGGTCGCGGCGATAGCGATCGGCTCCGGCATCGCGCTCTCCGGCAACGACGGCAAGACCGCCAACACCGGCGCGGGAGTGGCCCCGAGCACCGCCGGGCACTCCACCTCCGCGACCTCCTCGCCGTCCTCGGCCGCCTCCCCGTCCGGCTCGCCCAGCGCGACGGGCGGTTCGAGCTCGGTGGTCGACGCCTCCAAGGCCCAGGCCCAGGGCGCCGTCTCGGCGACCGGGGTCAAGGGCGCGATCTCGGCCGACGGCAGCTACCTGACCCTGCAGCCCGGCTCCTCGGTGACCTGGACGGTCACCGTGCCGACGGCCGGCAGCTACAAGTTCTGGCTGCACTTCAACAACAACGGCGGTGACGTCAAGGCCGCCGTCAGCATCAACGGCGCGGACCGGGCCGGCGGGGTGACCTTCAAGAACTACGGGGCCAAGGGCGGCGACCAGTCCCAGTCCTGGTACTCCACGAACATATGGCCCGACCTCCAGGCCGGGACCAACACCCTCACGGTGTCGGCCCCCGCCGGAGCCGGTGTGCTGATCGACCAGATCGGGATCACCGGACGGGACGTCAACTCCTACCCGAGCGGCGCCGCGGCCGGCTGACCGGTCACGGCGACCGAGGCGACCACCGAGGCCAGGTGGGCCACCGTCGCGGTCATCGCGGTGCGGGCCGGGGCGAGGTACTTGCGCGGGTCGGTGGTCTCCTGATGGGCCGCCAGGAAGGCGCGGACCGCCGGGGTGAAGGCGGTGTTCAGCGCCGTGCCGATGTTGATCTTGACCATGCCGGCGTCGACCGCCGCCGCCAGCACCTCGTCCGGCACGCCGGAGCTGCCGTGCAGCACCAGCGGGACGGGGACGGCGGCGGCCAGCAGGCGGATCAGCGCGTGGTCCAGCACGGCGGTCCGCGAGGTCATCGCGTGCGAGCTGCCGACCGCGACGGCCAGCGCGTCCACCCCGGTCGCGGCCACGTACTCGGCGGCCTCCGCGGGGTCGGTGCGGGCGCCCGGCGCGTGCGCGTCCAGCGGCGGCTCGCCGTCCTTGCCGCCGACCCGGCCGAGTTCGGCCTCCAGGTGCAGCCCGTGCCGGTGCGCCCAGTCGGCGGCCTCGGCGGTGGTCCTGACGTTCTCGGCGTGGGTCAGCTTCGAGGCGTCGAACATCGCGGAGGAGAAGCCGGCGGCGGGCGCGGCCCGCAGCAGCTCGCCGTCCTCGACATGGTCCAGGTGCAGCGACAGGGGCACCCGGGCGGCGGCGGCCAGCTCGGCGCAGGCGCGGGCCAGCGGCAGGATCCGGCCGCCGTGGTAGGCCACCGCGTTCTCGCTGATCTGCAGGATGGCCGGGGTGCCGGCCAGCTCCGCGCCCGCGGCGATCGCCTCGGCGTGCTCCAGGGTGATCACGTTGAAGGCGGGCAGGCCGCGCCGTTCGGCGACGGCGGCCGCGAGCAGGTCGGCGGTACGGGCAAGAGGCATGGGAGGGTCCCTCCGGGGGTGGGTTCGAGTGCCCCCACCCCCGCAGGGGAGGGGGTCAGGCCTCGGGGATGGCGGTGAAGCGGTCCGCGCCGACGATCCACTCGCCGCGGCGGACCACGGCGACGAGCTCGTAGGTGTCGGAGTCGAGGACGACGAGGTCGGCGTTCTTGCCGGCCTCCAGCGAGCCGATCGAGTCGGACAGGCCGAGCAGCCTGGCCGGAGTGGTGGAGATGGACTGCACGGTCTGCGCCAGGCTCAGCCGGTTGATCGTCACCGAGCGCTTGAAGGCGACGTCCAGGGTGAGCGTGGAGCCGGCGATCGAGCCGCCCTCGACCAGCCGGGCCACCCCGTCGGTCACCCGGACCTGGAGCGGGCCGAGCGGGTAGAGGCCGTCGCCCATGCCGGCCGCGCCCATCGCGTCGGTGATCAGCGCGACCCGTTCGGCGCCGGCCGTGCCGTACGCCAGGTCGAGCACCGAGGGGTGCAGGTGGGTGCCGTCGTTGATCAGCTCGACGGTGACCCGCTCGTCCTCCAGCAGGGCGACGATCGGGCCGGGTGCGCGGTGCTGGATGCCCGGCATCGCGTTGAACAGGTGGGTGGCGACCGTGGCGCCGGCCTCGATGGCCTCCAGCGCCTTGGTGTAGTCGGAGTCGGTGTGGCCGACCGCCGCGATCACGCCGAGGTCGGTCAGCAGGCGCACCGACTCCAGGCCGCCGGGCAGCTCGGGGGCCAGCGTGACCATCTTCGCGGTGCCGCGCGCGGCGTCCACCAGCTTGCGGACCAGCGCCGGGTCCGGGTCCCGCAGCAGGTCGGGGCGGTGCGCGCCGCAGCGGTTGTGCGAGATGAACGGGCCCTCGAAGTGGATCCCCGCCAGCACGCCGTCCTCGACCAGCTCGGAGAGGACCGAGGCCTGCCGGCAGACCTCGTCGATCTCCCCGGTGACGGTGGAGGCCATCGTGGTGGTGGTGCCGTGTTCCAGATGGGTGCGGGCCGCGGTCAGCGCCTCCTCGGCGATGCCCTCGGTGTACGCGGCGCCGCCGCCGCCGTGCACGTGCAGGTCGACGAAGCCCGGGACGACGGTGTAGCCCGTCAGGTCCAGGTCGCCGGCCGCTCGCGCGCCGCCGATCGCCTCGATGGTCCCGCCCGAGAAGGCCAGCCGGCCGTTCTCGACGACACCGGTGGGCAGGACCAGCCGGGCTCCGGCCAGTGCAGTACGGTCCGCGACAGTCACGCGGTCACCTCCATTGAGAGCAGATCCCAGGCGAGCAGGCCAGCGCCCAGGGATGCGGCGGTGTCCTTGAGCATGGCTGGTACGACCTTCGGAGGCATCTGGAAGGTCAGCCGCTCGGCCACCGCCGCGCGCAGGGGAGTGAAGAGCGTGTCACCGGCTTCGGCCAGCCCGCCGCCGACGATCACCGTGGAGGGGTCGAGCAGGCTCTGGGCCAGCACGATCCCGTCGGCGAGAGCGTCCACGGCGTACTGCCAGACGGCGAGCGCCCGCTCGTCGCCCGCGTCCACGGCCAGCGCGCAGGCCGCCGCGTCCGCCGTGGCGTCGCCGCTGGCCTCGGCCCAGGCCCGGGAGACGGCGGATGCCGACGCCAGGGTCTCCAGGCAGCCGCGGGCGCCGCAGCCGCACTGCGGTCCGCCGGGGCGGACCACCACGTGGCCGATCTCCCCGCCGTAGCCGTGCGCGCCGGCCTCGATGCGTCCGCCGAT
>FTKT01000006.1_pt1 | contig 26279 bp, 15 predicted proteins | sample 1658271 | NCBI WGS metagenome assembly FTKT01 (sample SAMEA3914811, study PRJEB12502) | metagenome | biome: forest; material: soil | place: Canada | collected 2011-08-04 | depth 0.3 m | reverse complement strand
GCGCTCGCGGATCGCGGGCCGTGCCGGGCAGCACCGCGGCACATCCCAATCCGGTGCCGGGTCCCATCACCACGACCGGGCCGCCGGCCAGGCCGAACGGCGCGGCGCCGTCCACCACGGTGCGCAATGCATCGGCGGCGAGGCTGGGGATCGCATGCGCGAGCGCTTCGAAGTCGTTGATGAACTCGACCCTGCTCAGGCCGGCACGAACACGTGTCGCCTCGATCGCCAGTGGCCAGGGCAGGTTGACGTTCGCGATCGCGTCGTCTTGAAGAAATCCCGCGCACGCCAGCACCGCATGGGTGGCCGTGCAAGCGCCGGCCAACGGGAAGCGCGCGCCGAAATCCGCAAGGATGTCGCCGAGGCTGGGCCACTGGGCGCAAGCGTAGCGCTCGACCTCGAGCAGGTCGACATCGACACCGTCGGGGCCTCGGGGGCGGACCCATCCGACACGGGCATGGGTGCCGCCAACGTCGGCGGCGATGAAGGGCAAGGCCGCGCGGGATCGCGGATCGACGGACGAGAGGTTTTGCATGAGCTGAATTGTCGGCCAATTGATCGTCTCGATGCACCTTTGGCGGCCGACAAGGATTCTGTTTTGAGCGCTTCTCCGCCGCGTCCCGCGTCAGGCAGTCCCCGCGATCCGGATCGCGCACCTTCGCCGATGAATTGCGGCGTCCGTCATTCCGCCGCCACGATTCCGGCCCGCGCTCACGCCCTGCACGAGCGAGCGACGGACGACTGGCAACCTTCTTGCATTGATCTTCCAATGGCATTTCCATCATCCACCGTGCAGTCTTCCGTCGCGCCTGCATCAAGACGCCCGCCGCCGCCGACGGGCGCCACGTCACACGCCCCGAGGGCCATCGTCAACGCGCGGGTGATGACCGAGCATGGGCTGCTGTCCGGACTCGCCGTTGTTCTCGACGGCGAGCGAATCGCCGCGCTGATGCCGGAGACCGCCCCGCAGCTCGCCGGCCTACCGCGGCACGACCTGGGCGGCCACCTGTTGTTGCCCGGGTTCATCGACACCCAGTGCAACGGCGGCGGCGGCGTGCTGTTCAACAACGTACCGACGGTGGAATCGCTGCGCGTCATGGCCGCCACGCATCGCCGGTTTGGAACCACCGGCCTGCTTCCGACGCTGATCACCGACACCGTCGAGACCACGCGTGCCGCCGTTGCCGCACTGACGCAAGCCATCGCGGAAGGCGTTCCCGGGATCCTCGGCCTCCACCTGGAGGGGCCCTTCCTGAACATCGAACGCAAGGGCATCCACGATGCCGGCAAGTTCCGTCTCCCCGACGAAGCCGACATCGCCCTGATTGCCGGCAGCCCGGGCGTGACGCTGGTCACCCTCGCGCCCGAGTGCGTCTCGGAAGCGACGATCCGCCGGCTCGTGGCCGCAGGCGTCATCGTTGCAGCAGGGCACACCGCAGCCGACTACGAAGCGACGCGCGACGCACTGCGTGCCGGCGTCCGCGGCTTCACGCATCTTTTCAATGCCATGACGCCTCTGACGGGCCGCTCGCCGGGCGCCGTCGGTGCGGCGCTGGACGACCCGCACAGCTGGTGCGGCGTCATCGTCGACGGCCACCATGTCCACCCTGCCTCGCTGCGGGTGGCCATCGCCGCGAAGCCGCGCGGCAAGATCATGCTGGTCACGGACGCGATGCCGCCCGTCGGCTCGCAGGATTCGGAATTCCTGCTCGACGGCCACACCATCACGAGCGACGGCTTCGTCTGCAAGGGCGCCGACGGCACGCTTGCAGGCTCGGCACTCGACATGGGCGCGGCACTGCGCAACACGGTGCGGTTGTTGAATCTCCCGCTGGCCGAGGCCTCACGCATGGCGAGCGCGTACCCCGCAGATTTCCTGGGCCTGGCGGGCGATCGCGGGCGCATCGCCAGCGGCCAGCGTGCCGACTTCGCCGTGCTGGACGACGAGCTGTCGGTCCGGCAGACCTGGATCGCAGGCCAGCCCGATCGCATCGACCCATCCCGAGGTGACGCATGACGGCCGCCTCGCCGGTTTCGTTGCGGGCCGTCGCGACGCGCCTTGCGGCGATGTTGCTCGGCGCCATGGCGCTGCTTCTGCTCGTCGCCGCGCCGGCGCAGGCGGCCTCGCGCATCGAGCTGAACGACGGCTGGCGCTTCCGCATCGACCCCAAGGATGAGGGCGCGAGCGCCGGCTGGGCCCGGCAGCTGCCCGCGGGCACGCGCCCGATCGCAGTGCCTCACACATGGAACGTCGGCGAGGACGTCGACTTCGAAGGCACGGGCTGGTACTTCCGGCAGCTCGACGTGCCCGCCGGCCTGGCATCCGGCGCGCACGTCGAGCTGCACTTTGGCGCCACGTTCTACAAAGCCCGCATCTGGCTCAACGGCGTCGAGGTCGGAAGCCACGAGGGGGGGCACACCGCCTACTGGTTCGATGTCACGCCGCTGCTGCATGCCGGCGGCGCGAACTTCCTGGCCGTGGCGATCGACAACAGGCCGAGCGTGCACAGCATCCCCGGCTATGCGATGCGTCTGGCCGGCAGCAGGAACGTGCAGTACGACTGGTGGCACTACGGTGGAATCGTGCGCGAGGTCTGGCTGAGCGTGGCCGACGGCGGACTGATCCGCAATCAAACCGTGGACGGCGTGCTGGTCGGCACCTTGCCGGCGTCGGGCTCGCAGAGCCTGGACGCGCAGGTGTCGATCCGCGTCGATGTCGAGAACCCCACCCATCGAGCACAGGCCTATGCCGTCAGGACAGTGGCCTACGGGCCCGACGGCGGCATCGCCGCGACGACCGAAGGCCGCCTGCAAGTCCCCGCCGACGGCCATCAGAGCGCGGCGCTGCAGCTGGCGATCGCCCGGCCGGTCTTGTGGAACATCGGCGACGGCCGGCTCTACGACGTGGTGAGCGAGCTGCGCGACGCCGCCGGCATGACACTGGACTCGCGCCACGACTCGATCGGCTTGCGGCGCATCGAACTGCGCCGGCGCCAGCTGTGGATCAACGGCGCGCCGGTGCGTCTGACGGGGCTGACCCGGCACGAGGACTCGCCTTGGGAAGGGCTCGCGGAGACCCGCGGCACGATCCTGCACGACTGGGACGATCTGCGCGCGCTGCATACCACGCTGACGCGGCCGGTGCACTACCCGCAGCCCCCCGAGGTGCTGGCATACGCCGATCGGCACGGGATCTTGCTGGTGCCCGAGATCCCGATCTGGCAGTTCACCGAAGCGCAGTTGCGCGACCCGCGCGTGCTCGCGCTGGCACAGCGAATGATGGCCGAGATGATCGCCGCCGACGGCAATCATCCGAGCATCCTGGGGTGGAGCATCTGCAACGAGAGCGACACCAAGCTGCCGGGCGGCACGGCCTACGTGCGCGCGATGAAGGCGCTGATCAACAAGATCGATCCGCGGCACTTCGTCACGTTCGCGGATGCCGACCTCAGCATCGCGCCGTGGCCGGACAGCCCCGCCACGCACGCGATCGATTTCATCATGGCCAACGCCTACTTCGGGAGCTGGAGCGGCTCGCCGGACCAGGTCGAACCCTGGCTGGATTTCATGAACCGGACCTATCCGGACAAGATGCTGATCGTGTCGGAATACGGCTATCCGGGACCGTTCTCACGCAATCCGGACGAAGCCGATCGGCAGCGCGTCTCCAACTTGCGCCAGCAGCTCGATGCCTTCGCGAAACGCGACTTCGTCGGCGGCGCGATCTTCTGGACGTACCAGGACTACAAGTCGCCGCGCAATCTGTGGGCCGGCGAGACGGAGGGCTACGTCGAGCATGGCGTTGTCGACGAGGACCGTCAGCGCAAGCCCTCGTATTTCGCCTACCGGGATCGCACCGCGCCGCTGACGGTCGAACTCGGTTGGGTCAATTCGGATCAAGGCCTGACCGGCTTCAAGGCCGTCCTTCGGCGCAACCCGATCACGCAGATCCCGTCCTATCCGCTGGCCGGCTACCGCGCCGAATGGCGGATGTCGGACCGCGACGGCGTGCACCTCGGCGAGGGAACCCAGGTCCTGTCCGATCTCGACAAGCCCTTCACGCTGAACGGTGCGTGGCCGGTGCCGGGCGACCTCAAGGAGGCGACCCTGCGGCTGCGCGTCATCGGGCCGGACGGCACGCTCGTCCTCGAGCAGCAACTCCCCTACAACACCTTGCGCTTCGGCGCGGCACCTTACCCGGGCAACGGCGAAGCGTCCTTGCCGCCCGCCACGCCGCGCTAGGTCGTGCCCACCTGGATTCATCGCATGCCGAAACCAAAACCTCTCGCCGTCGTCCTCGCCGGATGGCTCCTGGCCGCGACCGCCGGTCACGCGCAAGCCGTCGCCGACCCCAACGCGCCAACGGCAACGACGCTGACGCCCGGGCAGATCGACGCGATCTGGCGCCAGTCGGTGTCCAAGTTCGACGGCGAACGCGCCAAGGTGCTCAAGCGAGTGCAGGCCGTGACCAGTGGCCCGGACGCCGGTCCGTTCCTGCCCGACTGGCGTTCGCTGCAGGGTTACCGGACGCCGGCGTGGTATGCCGACGCCAAGTTCGGCATCTTCGTGCACTGGGGTGTGTTTTCGCTCCCCGCCTTCGGCAACGAGTGGTACTCGCGGGAGATGTACCAGCAGGACAGCAAAAGCTACGCGCACCACGTGGCGACGTTCGGGCCGCCAAGCAAGGTCGGCTACAAGGATCTGATCGAACGCTTCAAGGGCGAGAGGTTCGACCCGCAGGGCTGGGCGAGGCTGTTCTCGCAAGCCGGGGCCAGGTACGTGGTGCCGGTGGCCGAACACCATGACGGCTTCGCGATGTACCGGTCCAACCTGAGCGACTGGACAGCCGCCGTCAAGGGCCCCAAACGCGACGTGATCGGCGAGCTCGCGCAGGCGATCCGCTCCGAGGGCATGCACTTCGGCCTCTCCTCGCATCGCGCCGAGCACGACTGGTTCTTCGACGGCGGCCGCACCATCGAGTCCGACGTGAACGATCCCCGGTACGCCGCGCTGTACGGGCCGGCGCAGCCGCGCGTGCTGCTCGGCAAGGACGACGCCGACCTGCCGCACGACTGGACGCCGGTCTCGCAGGCCTGGCTCGACGACTGGGTCGCGCGGACGGCCGAACTGATCGACCACTACCGTCCCGAACTGCTGTACTTCGACTGGTGGATCGGCCACCCGCGCATGCGCGAAGCACTGCCGACCCTGGCGGCCTACTACTACAACCAGGGCGCGCGCCGCGGCGAGCCGCCGGTGCTCGACTTCAAGCTCAACGCGATGCCGCAAGGCGCCGGCACCTTCGACGTCGAGCGCGGCGCGCTCACCGGCATCCAGTCCGTCACCTGGCAGACGGACACGTCCATCAGCAACGCGTCCTGGGGCTATATCGAAGGCGACACCTACAAGCCCGCGACCCAGTTGCTGCACCAGCTGATCGACGTCGTCTCCAAGAACGGCAACCTGCTGCTCAACGTCGGCCCGCGCGGCGACGGCAGCATTCCCGAGCAGGCGCGCGACATCCTGCTCGAGATGGGCGCCTGGCTCAAGATCAACGGCGAAGCGATCTACGGCACCCGTCCCTGGACGACGTTCGGCGAGGGGCCCACCGAAGTCGTAGGCGGCACTTTCCAGGATCGCGAAGCCAAGCCGTACACCCCGCAGGATTTCCGCTTCACCACGAACGGCGCGGCGCTGTACGCGATCGCGCTCGGCTGGCCGGAGGCCACCGACCGCGGCAGCGAATACCTGATCCGCTCGCTCGCGCCGTCCGCGCTGCGTGGGGCCGTCACCCACGTCACGTTGCTGGCTGACGGCAGCGCGGTGCCTTTCACGCAAGGCCCGGACGGCCTGCACCTGCGCGTGCCGCGCGACCCCGTCGGCCGCCACGCCTTCGTGTTCAGGATCGACGCGAAATGACCAGGCCCGTCCCACGACCGACGTCCCCCGATTCCACCGGAGAGTTCCACCTCATGACCGCCGTCACAACCCCGCGCAAGCTCGCCCACTCCCCGCGCTTCCAATTGCTCGCTGGCGTGCTGTCGGCCTGCGCGATCTCGGTCGCTTCGCCGGCGCATGCGGCACCACGTGCCGTCTTCTACCTGATGGAGACGCAGAAGTCGGTCAACTCGTTCACCGCCAACGCCGACAAGATCGACCTGCTCGTGCCCACCTGGTACGGTGTCGACGCCAACGGCCTGGTCAACGGCGCGCCGAACCCGCAAGTGCTGGCGCTTGCCAGAAGCAAGCGGCTGCCGGTAATGCCCATCGTCTCGATGACTTCCGGCCGCGACGGATTCCACAAGCTGCTGCACGACGCCGCCGCGCAGCGCGAGATGAATGCCGCGCTCGTGCGCGAGGCGCTGGCGCACGGCTACGCCGGCTTCCAGTACGACTTCGAATCCATCGTCTGGACCGATCGAGAGGCCTTCAGCCAGATGTTCAAGGGCACTTCCGAAGCGCTTCACAAGGTCGGTCTCCAAGCCAGCGTCGCAGTGGTGCCGAACGCGCCGGGCCATCCGGACAAGGGCGTGTTCTCCAAGTGGATGTGGGAATACTGGCGCGGTGCCTACGACCTGGAAGCGCTGGGCAAGTCGGCCGACTTCGTCTCGCTGATGACCTATGACCAGCACACCCGCTGGACCGCACCGGGCCCCGTGGACGGCTGGCGCTGGGTGAACGAGAACCTCGCCTACGCGCTCAAGGTCGTCCCGAAGGACAAGCTCTCGCTGGGCATCGCGCTGTACGGCTACCGCTGGTACACCGGCAACCCGGTCGACGAAGCCACCGGCAAGGAACGCCAGAACATCTCCGCGGACTACATCGACGCCGACGAATCCATTCCGCTGGCGGCCACCTACGGCGCGAAGATCCGCTGGGACGACGAGGACCGGACCTCGTACTACTGGTTCGACCGCGACGGCATGCGCGAATGGGTCTTCATGCCCGACGCACGCGGCTTCCGCGAACGCTACGACCTCGTCAAGCAGTCCGGCATCGTCGGCTTCAGCGCATGGGTGCTGGGCGCGGAAGATCCGAAGGTCTGGGACGCCCTTCCTGTCGCAAGGCGTTGAGGAGCCGTCGATGCCTCTGATGACGATCGCCGTCCGCGTGCTCCGTTTCGTCGTACTCGCTGGCGCGGCGGCAGTTGCGCAGGCGGCTACCGCGGCCCCCGCGCCTGCGCCACTGGCGCTCGTGCCCTGGCCCGCCCAGGTCGCGCGCGAGGGCGCAGGCCTGCGCCTCGAATCGGGCGCGGTGATCGCAGTGCCGGCCGGGGACGCAGAAGCCGAGAAGATCGCGACCGCCCTGGCGGCGCGCGTGCTGCGCGACCGCGGACTGCGGCTGACGGTGCGATCCGGCGCGGCCGGTGCGATCGTTTTCAGACGCACCTCGGACGGCCCGGCCGACGCCTATCGGATGGAGATCCTGCCCACCGGCGCCACGCTGTCGGCCAGCGGCAGCACCGGCCTGTTCTATGCCGGCGTCAGCCTGTGGCAGTTGTGCACCGCGGACGCCGCGCGCGGGCCCGTGGCGCTGCCCGGCCTGCGCATCGCCGACGCGCCGCGCTTCGCCTGGCGCGGCCTGATGCTCGACGTCGCGCGCCACTTCTCGCCCGTCGCCGACGTCAAGGGCCTGATCGAGGAGATGGCGCTGCACAAGCTCAACGTGCTGCACCTGCACCTGAGCGACGACCAGGGTTGGCGGCTCGAGATCAAGCGCTATCCCGAGCTCACGCGCATCGGTGCCTGGCGCACACCGCCGGGCGGCCAGCCCGCGCGCTACGGCGGCTTCTACACGCAGGCGCAGATGCGCGACCTGATCGGCTACGCCACCGAGCGCCACATCAACGTCGTGCCCGAATTCGACATGCCGGGCCATGCCCAGGCGGCCGTCGCCGCCTATCCCCGATTCGGGGTCGACATCGATGCAGGCGCTCACGCGCAGCCCGGCCACAACCCGCGACCGGCGGTCTCCGTCGACTGGGGCGTGAATCCCTATCTGTTCAACGTCGACGACCGCAGCCTCCGCTTCCTCGAGAACGTGCTGGACGAGGTGGTGGCGGTCTTCCCGTCGACCTTCATCCACGTCGGCGGCGACGAGGCGCTCAAGGATCAGTGGAAAGCTTCGCCGGCGGTTCAGCAGCGCATGCGGGTGCTCGGCCTTAAGTCGGAGGACGCTCTGCAGAGCTGGTTCATCGACAGCATCGGCGAGTACCTGGCCGGCAAGGGCCGGCGCCTCATCGGCTGGGACGAGATCCTCGAAGGCGGCTTGCCGCCGAACGCGTCCGTGATGTCCTGGCGCGGCACCGACGGCGCGCTCGCGGCAGCCCGCATGGGACACGACGTCGTGCTCGCTCCAGGCGGATCGCTTTATTTCGACGGACGTCAGAGCGACCGCGACGACGAACCGGAGGGCCGCCTTGCCCAATTGCCGATCAAGCGGGTCTACGACTTCGAGCCGGTGGCACCGGAGCTCGACGCGGCGCAGGCGCGGCACGTCATGGGATTGGAGGGCGCGCTCTGGACGGAGTACCTGCCGTCGCGCGAACTCGTCGAACACGCACTGTTCCCGCGCATCGCGGCGCTCGCCGAGGTTGGCTGGTCGACCAGGCAAGCCCGCGACTGGGACGCATTCCTGCCGCGCCTGGCGCTGGCCCAGCAACGCTATCGGCGCCAAGGCATCGCCGCGGCCGACAGCGCGTTCGCCGTGCAGGTCGAAGTCGTCGGCGGTCCGGCCGCGGCGCTGGCAGCGGGCGAGGCGCGAGTGCGCTTGTCCAATCAGGTCGGCTTCGGCGAGATCCGCTACACGCTTGACGGAAGCACGCCGACGGCGAATTCGTCGGCCCCACCCTCGAACGGGCTGCTGGAACTGACCTTGCCGGCCCAGCTGCGCGCCAACGCCTTCGCGCAGGACGGCACGCCACTGGCCGCGCCGCGCTCGCAGCTGATCGACGCGGCGAACCTGCTCACGCGCACCAGCAATGCATTGAACGCATGCCCCGACGGCGAACTGGGCCTGCGCATGCCGCTGCGTCCCGAGGCCACCGACTGGAGGCCGGTCTTCAACGTCAACCTGATGGACTCGTGCTGGATCTATCCCGCCGCGCGGCTCGACGGTATCGGAGAGATCGTCGTCGACGCGGCTCGCCTGGCGCGCAACTACGGTCTCGCCCATGACGCGGTGAAGGTCGTGCAGCACCCAGCGGCCTCGCCCTACGGCGAACTCGAGATCCACTTGGGCGGCTGCTCGGGCGCGCTGCTGGCCAGCCTGCCGTTGCCGGGCGGATCGGCCACGCAGACGATCACGTTGCGCGCGCCGCTGGCGCCCACCACGAGCGTCCACGACCTGTGCCTGCGCTTCACCGCCGACATCCACGGCCCGCTCTATGCGATCGATGCCGTGCGGCTCGTGCCTGCCTCGTCCGCTCATTGACGCCTTCACTCATCCCTCAGGAACCCCGATGCGTACCTGCTCTGCCCCGCAATCATCGCGCCGCTTCCACCGCGCCGGCGATCTCGTGCGCAGGCTGCTGTCGGCGGCCGCACTCGGAGCTGTTTTCCTGGCGCAGGGCGCAGGCGCGCAGACGCGAACGCAATCTCTCGACGCCGGCTGGGAGTTCCGCCTGGCCGCCGGCGACGCCGCTGCCGCTGAACATCCCGAGGCCACGTCGTGGCGCGCCGCCACCGTGCCCGGCACGGTGCAGACCGACCTGATGGCGGCAAGGCTGCTGCCCGACCCCGCCTGGCGCGACAACGAATCCCGCGTGCAATGGGTCGGCCTGTCGGATTGGGAATACCGGACGACCTTCCAGGTCGACGACGCGACGCTCGCTCGCGACCACGTGGCGCTCATCTTCGACGGCCTCGACACGTTCGCGCAGGTCCGCGTCAACGGGCAACCGATGGCCGACACGGACAACATGTTCCGCCGCTGGCGCATCGCGTTCGACGGCACGCAGCGGCAATGGCTCAAGCGCGGCGCCAATACCCTGACCGTGACGCTGCGATCACCGATCCGGCACCTCCTGCCCGGCGTCCTGAAGCAGCCCTACGCGCTGCCCGGCGCTTACGACTCGCAGTTCGGCGACGAGCCCAAAGGCGTCGCGACCTCCAGCTACGCGCGCAAGGCGCCTTACCACTTCGGTTGGGATTGGGGCCCGCGGCTGGTCGCGCTCGGCATCTGGCAGCCGGTGCGGCTCGAGAGCTGGGACGTGCTGCGCATCGAGGATTTCCATGTTCGCCAGCAGCGCGTCGATGCCGACGTGGCGCAGTTGTCCGCCGACTTCGAGATCGACGCCGTGCGCGGCGGTGCCGTGCGATTGACCGTCCAGATCACGCCTCCCCAAGGCCAACCATTCGCCGTGACGCAATCGGCGGTGCTGGATGCCGGCCGCAACACGCTGAGCGTGCCGCTCCGCATCGCGCACCCCGAACGCTGGTATCCGGCGGGCTACGGCTCTCAACCCCTCTACGCCTTCCATGCGGTGGTCGGCGACGGCGCCGACGGAGGCGCCACGCGCGCCGTGGCCGATCGACGCACCGGCTTGCGCAGCGTGGAACTCCGGCGCGACGCGGACCAGTGGGGCCGCAGCTTCGAGTTCGTCGTCAACGGGATCCCGGTCTTCGCCAAAGGCGCGAACATGATCCCGCTGGACAGTTTCCCCAATCGCGTGACGCGGGAGCGCCAACATGCGTTGCTGCTGTCGGCACGTCAGGCCAACATGAACATGCTGCGATTGTGGGGCGGCGGCTACTACGAGAGCGATGCGTTCTACGAGGATGCGGACGCCCTGGGCATCATGATCTGGCAGGACTTCATGTTCGGCGGCGCCATCGTCCCGGCGGACCCGGCTTTCGACGAGAACGCACGGGAGGAAGCGGTCGAGCAGGTGAAACGCTTGCGGGGCCACCCCAGCATCGTGCTCTGGTGCGGCAACAACGAAGTGCAGGCCGACTGGGAAAGCTGGGACGCCACCCTCGCGTTCAAGCAGAAGATCTCGCCGGACGAACGGGAGCGCCTCTGGAGCAGCCAGCTGAAACTGTTCGGCGACGTGCTGCGCGGCGTCGTGGGCCGCTATGCGCCCGACGTCCCGTATTGGGCCACCTCGCCCGGCGTCGACCTCGAGGGGCCTTCGGGCCAGATGAACGACGGCGACCTGCACTTCTGGCGGGTCTGGGGCGGTTCGGCACCGGTCGAGACCTACCTCGACACGACGCCGCGCTTCATGTCGGAGTACGGCCTGCAGTCGTATCCCGACATGCGCACGATCGCCAGCTTCACGCTGCCCGAGGATCGGCGCCTCGATTCCGCAGTGATCCGGGCGCACCAGAAGTTCGGCGTGGCCGCCGGGCCCGACGTCGGCAACGACCGCGTCCTGTTCTACATCCGCAAGAACTACGGCGAGCCCAAGGACTTCGCCTCCTTCGTCTACCTCAGCCAGGTGATGCAGGCCGAAGGCATCGAACTCGCCGCCAGCCACCTGCGCAGCCAGCGCCCCCGCTCGATGGGGTCGATGTATTGGCAGCTGAACGACGTATGGCCGGGCGCATCGTGGTCGAGCATCGACTATTTCGGGCGTTGGAAGGCCTTGCAGTTCCATGCCAGGCGCTTCTACGCCGATCTGGCGGTGGTTGCGTTACGCAACAACAACAAGACCAATTTGTCACTGGTATCAGACCAACAAACAGTGACGGATGCGGAGCTGCGCTGGCGAGTGATGGACGTCGATGGCCATGTCCTGCGGACCGAGCACCGCGCCGCTCGACTCGCACCCCGAAGTGCCACGGAGGTCATGGCCGCGTCCGACTCCGCGTTGATCGGCGACGCCGATCCGCGACGCACGCTGGTCGAATTCGAATTGGTGTCCGCGAGCGCGCCGCGCCAGCGCCTGGCTCGCAGCGTCGTCTATTTCGCGCCTGCCCGTGCCATGTCGCTGCCGCCCCCTGAAATTCACTCGGAGGTCAATATTGACGGCGATTCCGGGCCCGGCCATTACTGGATCGAACTGAGCGCTGGCCGTCTGGCGCGGGCCGTGTGGATGAGCTTCGGCGATCTCGACGTCGACCTGGAGGACAACGCATTCGACCTGCTGCCCGGCGAACACCGGCGCATTGCCCTGCACTCGAATGCGCCCCTGGAAAGCTTGCGCTCGAAGCTCTCGATTCAAACGCTCCAAGATGCGACGCAACGGTGATTTCGTGCACCGCCATGCGTCAGGGCGTGCGCCTTGACGGGGATTTGTGACGATAGCCAACACAAGCCCCCAAAACTTCTTGACACTACCAAACTAAGACCGATTTAATACCAAACTGGACTGAGCAAAAACCTGCTGCAGCGATGCGGTGGCGCAAGACTCAGTTTCATCCCGGTCGCTCCAGCCGGACGACGGCTTCGAACCAGCCAGCCGTCGCCAAGGCCGTCCAGCGACGCACGCAATCTCCATCACCACACGAGGGTCCCGGACCATGAAACCGCGTATCGCTGCTGCCTTTCTCCAAACCACCCTGGCCTCTTCCATCGCAATGATGTTCATGCCGGCGATGGCCCAGCAAGCCAGCGCCCCTGCGCCCGGCGCTTCCGCATCGGCGGCGGCATCGTCCGCCGACGCGACGCAGACGGTGACGGTCACCGGCTACCGCGCGAGCCTGCAGCGCGCGATGGAGGTCAAGCGCAATGCCAACTCCATCGTCGATGCGATCAGCGCCGAAGATATCGGCAAGTTTCCCGACACCAACGCGGCCGAATCGCTCGCGCACCTTCCCGGCATTGCCGTCGACCGCCTGTATGGAGAGGGTGAGAAAGTCAGCATCAACGGCACCGATCCCGCGCTCAATCGCGTGCTGGTCAACGGCCAGACGATCGCCTCCGGCGATTGGGGCGGCAACCCCAGCGACACCAGCGGCCGCACGTTCAACTACACGCTGCTCTCCCCGGAGATCATCGGCCTGATGGAGGTCTACAAGTCGCCCGAAGCCCGCATCGACGAAGGCAGCATCGGCGGCACCGTGATCATCAACACGCGCAAGCCGCTGGATCTTCCGACCAATACGCTGCGCGGCTCGCTGGGCTACGGCTACAACGACCGCTCCGGCGTCGCCAACCCGCGCGGCTCCGTCCTCTACAGCTGGAAGAACGCGTCCAACGACTTCGGCATCATCGCCACCGCGTCGCACGACAAGCAGACGCTGTCGCAAGCCGGCATCGAGTTCTTCGGCTACACCACCGGTGCCGGAATCCCTTCCACTGCCACGGTCACCGGCAGCGGCAACGTCGCGACCGCTCGCATGCCGGTCGCGATCGACAGCGACTATTTCCAGCAGATCCGCGAACGTGACGGCCTCCAGGCCGCGGTGCAATGGAAGCCCAACGCGCGCCTGGAATTCAACCTGACCGGCGTCTACATCAAGGGCAAGTACAACAACTACAGCGAGGCGCGCTACGTCTGCCCGGGCTGCGGCGATGCCGACAAGATCACCGCAGTGACGGTCAACAACGGGCTGATCACGGCGGCCACCGTTACGGCAGGCGCGGGCAACGGCAACCAGCCCTATGCGGAACTCGATGCGAACTACCGCAAGTCCACCGTCACGACCAAGAGCCTCAACCTGCGCAACGACTACACGGACGACGACTGGAAGCTGACGACCCAGGTCGGTTCGACCACGGCCGCCGGCGGCAAGAATCCCGAATACCTGATGAAGTATCTGCTGAGCTCCGGCGGCTACTCGTTCAACTATGGCCCGAAGATGGCCGGCGTGGTCTACGACAACGGCAGCGCGTCCAACTGGGGCCTGCCCGCCAACACGTCGACGGTGCCGGGCGACAGCAGCATCGGTGGCCAGTACCAGGCCGGCGGCATCTACTACTCCGTCAGCAGCGACAAGGAGAACTACGGCCAGGCCGACTTCTCGCACGACCTCGAGCTGGGCCCGCTCACCAAGATGCTGCTCGGCGTCAAGTACATCCAGCACGACAACGGCAACACGGCGCGAGGCAACCGCATCAACACGACCAGCGCCATCACGCTCGACCAGTTCGGTAACGGCACCGCGCCGTCGGGGTTGTACGACGGCCTGAACGTCAGCGGCGACATCAAGAACTGGTCGACCGCCAACCTGGGCAACGTCATCTCCTACCTGAATGGCCAGCCACAAGGGGCGTTCAACACGGACTACAGCTCGACCTTCGATGTCAAGGAAAAGACGAGCGACCTCTACTCGCAGTTCGACTACGAAACAGGCCGCCTGCGCGGCAACTTCGGCGTGCGCTACGTCAACACGGGCGACGACGCGTCCTACTACCTATCGACGGACGGCGGCACCACCTACACCCCGACCACGACGCACACGAGCTACGGCAAGTTCCTGCCCAGCTTCAACGCCGCCTACGAGATCGACAAGACGAAGACCGTGCGTTTCTCCATCGCCAAGGTGATCGCACGCCCGCGTTATTCCGACCTGGCGGGCGCCACCAGCCTCGATCTTCAGAAAGGCACCGGCAGCGGCGGCAATCCGCACCTGAAGCCTTACGAATCGACCAATCTCGACCTGGCCGGCGAGTGGTATTTCGCCAAGGACAGCATGCTGGGCGCCGAGGTGTTCTACCGTGACATCAGCAACTACATCGTCAACGTCGCCAACGACCAGGTCGTCAACGGCGCAACGTACTCGATCAGCTCGCCGGTCAACGCGAGTTCGGCCAAGGTCAAGGGCTTGTCGCTGATGTACCAGCAAGACCTGTGGTACGGCCTCGGCTTCCAGACGAACTACACGTACGCCACGGCAGACACCGCGCAAGGCCTGAACCTGCCCTATCTGTCTCACGACACGATCAACGTGATTCCGTACTTCGAGAGCGGCCCGTTCAGCGCACGAGTGGTCTACAGCTGGCGCTCGCAGTACTTCACGGCGATCGGCCGCCTGAACTCGCAGGACTTCACCGACCAGTACAAGCAGCTCGACCTGTCGGCGTCCTACCAGATCACCAAGAACCTCGGCCTCAGCGCGAGCGCCACCAACATCCTGGACGAAACGTACTACCAGTACAGCGGCACCAAGGATGCCCCCACGGCGTTCTACAAGAACGGCCGCACGTTCCTGGTGGGTCTCAACTACAAGCTCTGAGCCCGCAAGGTACGGCCGGTCGGCTCTCGCGAGCCGATCGGCCTTTTCCGATTCACGAACCCATTCTCGCGATGCTTCGATTTCCTCTGGCCGCCCTCGCCTTGACCTGCAGCGCGCTCGCGCTGTCGATGCCGCGCGCCGTACTGGCCGGTGAATCGTTCGCCGACGTCAAGCCGTCGCCGCAGCAGGTCGCCTGGCAGGACCGCGCCTTCGGCGTCATCGTGCATTTCGGCACCAACACGTTCCTGGACCGCGAGTGGGGCGACGGCAAGGCGCCGGCGGCAGCGTTCAAGCCTGACGCCGTCGATCCAGGCCAATGGGCTCGGGCCGCCAAGTCGGCCGGCGCCACCTACCTGATCCTGGTGGCCAAGCATCACGACGGCTTCTCGCTGTGGCCCACCGGCCAGAGCGACTACTCCGTCAGGCGCAGCCCCTGGATGAAGGGCCAGGGCGACCTGGTGCGCATGACGTCCGATGCCGCGAAAGCCGAAGGCATGGGTTTGGGAATCTACCTGTCGCCGTGGGACCGGCACGAGCCTCGCTACGCCAGATCGGCGGCCTACGACAAGTACTACGCCGCGCAAGTGAGCGAGCTGGCGCAGAACTACGGGCCGTTGGTCGAATGGTGGCTGGACGGCGCCGGCAGCGCCGGGCACGTCTACGACTTCGAGTCGTACATGAACGAGCTGCGCACGTATCAACCCAATGCAATGGTGTTCGCCGACGTCGGCCTGTTCCCGTACGGCGACATCCGATGGGTCGGCAACGAATCGGGCGCGGTGGCGGGCGAGAACTGGAACGTCGTCGATCGCCATGGACTGCTGCGTTGGCGCCCCGTCGAGGCGGACACGCCGCTGCATGAGCGCCAATGGTTCTGGCATCCGGGCGCCTCCTACGAAGGCAACCTCAAGAGCGTCGACGAACTGGTGCGCACCTGGGAACAGAGCGTCGGCCGGGGCGGCCAGCTCGTGCTCGGCCTGGCACCCGACCGGCACGGCCTGATACCCGATGCCGATGTGAAGCGGCTCGCCGAATTGGGACGGGCGCTGGACGAGCAGTACGGCGCCGCCGCGAACCTGGCCGCAACGGCACGCGGCACCACCGCGCCCTGCCCGGGCGTCCCCGCGAACGCATGCGACGCAGGCGCCGCGTTCGACAACGATCCCGCCACGTTCTGGACGGCCCCCGACGCCTCGCACGCCGCGCTGGAAGTCGATCTCGGCCATCCTGTCACCTTCGATCGCAGCCTGGCCATGGAACGCCTGGACGAAGGTCAGAACGTGCGCCACTACAGCATCCAGGTATGGGATGGAAACGAGTGGAAGACCGTTGCCGAGGCGGGCGCGATCGGCCACATGAAGATCGACCGCTTCGCCCCGGTCACGGCGCAGCGGGTGCGCCTGAACATTCTCTCGAGCGTGGGCGTGGCGCGCATCCGGGAATTCAAGCTCTTCATGGGCCTGCACTGAGATGACGCCGCTCGACCGCCGGACGACCACCACGCGGACCTCCGACGACAGCGGCTCGCCGTTGCTCGAGATCATCGCGCTCGATGTCGACGACGCACTGCGGGCACAGGCTGGCGGCGCTGATCGCGTGGAAGTCGTCAGTGCCATCGACCGCGGCGGGTTGACGCCGGCGGCGGCGCTGGTTCAAGGCATCGCCCGACGCTGCAGCGTGGCGCAGATGGTGATGCTGCGCCCACACGATCGCTCGTTCGTCTACATGGACGGCGACATGGCGCTGATCCGCGAAGCGGTCGCCATGGCGCGCGATGCCGGCGCGGCCGGCTTGGTCTTCGGCGCGCTGACGCCCGAGGGCATCGTCGACACCGACCGGTTGGAGCAGGTGCTGCGCTGGGCGGACGGCTTGCCGCTGACCTTCCACCGCGCCTTCGATCAGGTCGCTGACCAGCAGCGGGCGTTCTCGACATTGGGCGCCTATCGTGGCGCGGTCGCGCAGGTGCTGACTTCGGGCGGCCATCCCACGGCGAGCGCCGGACGCGACGTGCTGCGAGAACTGGTGCGGCGCTGGCAGTCGGGTGAGGGCGTCGAGCCGTTGATCGGATCCGGCGTCGACGCCTCCACGCTGCCCGGTCTGCGCCAACATACCGGCGCGCGGCAGTTCCACGTCGGCAGCGGTGCCCGATCGTGTAGTACCTACGGCATGCGCGTCGATGCGCTGCGCGTCGCCCGGCTGAGGGCGCTGCTCCCGCCGATCGCATCGTGATGGCCTCGCAGCGCCGCCGCATGTTGCTCGTCGCCGCGGCCGGCTCGCTCGGCTCGGCCGGATGCGTGTCGGCGTCGCGGCGCGCCGATCGCTCGGCTTCGGCGATCGAGTCGCGCGAGTTCATCGCTCCCGTCCCGCCGACACCGCAATCGCACGCCTCCACATTGGCCGAGACCGCGGACGGCGCGCTGCTGGCCGCCTGGTTCGGGGGAACGGCCGAACGCGCGCCCGACGTCGAGATCTGGCTCGCCCGTCGCGACGGAAGCGGCAGCGCGCGCTGGAGCGCGCCGCGCCCGGTCGCAGACGGCGTGCAGCCGGACGGCACGCGCCTGCCGACCTGGAACCCGGTCCTGTTCCAGCCAAGAGAGGGGCCGTTGCTGCTGTTCTACAAGGTCGGGCCCGACCCGACGCGATGGTGGGGTGAACTCATGCGCTCCAACAATCACGGCCGCGAGTGGTCCGCACCGACGCGCCTGCCGGCGGGCGTCTTCGGCCCCATCCGCAGCAAGCCGCTGCAGCTGCCGGACGGCACGCTGCTGTCACCCTCCAGCACCGAAGGCGCGGACGGCACCTGGCGCATCCACTTCGAACGCAGCAAGGACCTGGGAGCCACCTGGCTGCGCGGCGGCGACGTCGCGGCGCCAACCACGCTCGCGGCGATCCAGCCCTCCCTCGCCCTGCGCCTCGACGGTCGCGCGATCGCGTTCGCACGCACTCGCGCCGACTGCATTGCCCGCACCGAATCGCGTGACGGCGGCGTCACCTGGTCCCCGCTGGCCCCGACTGCGCTGCCCAATCCCAATGCAGGCGTCGAAGTCCTCGCGCTGGCCGACGGGCGCCTGCTGATGGTCTTCAACCCGCGCCGGGCCGGACGCGACTGGTGGGAGGGACGCGACCGGCTCGACGTCGCGCTGTCCCGTGACGATGGCGACAGCTGGACCAGCGTGGTGACGCTGGAGGACGAGCCTGGGCGGGAGTTTTCTTACCCGGCGGCCATCCAGACCCGAGATGGGCGGATCCACGTGAGCTACACGTACGAACGTACCCGGATCCGCCACGTCGTACTCGATCCGGTGGCATGGCAATGACCGCGCGGCAGTCCGATCAGCAAAGCACCTCGGTGACGAAGTCGTAGTAGTCGCTATGGCAATACGTCTCGGTCAACTCGATCGCCGACCCGTCGCGGGCATAGCCCACGCGCACGACGCGCAGCATCGCGTCGCCTTCCTTCATGTCGAAATGCTGCGCAAGCCGCGCGCTCAGGTTGACGGCGCGAAGGTGCTGCAAGGCTCGCACCACCGGTTCACCGAGCCGGTCGAGCCAGTCATAGAGCGAATCCTCGATCTTCGTCGGCTCGGGCAGAAGGCGCTTGGGCACGGCCGACTGTTCGTAGGCGACGACGCGGCCATCGGCGTAGCGCAGGCGGGTGAGCGAGGCGACGACGCTGTCCGGCGACAGCCCGAGACGCAGGATCTCCTCGCCATAGGCGGCACGCAGCGTGCGCTCGATCCACTGCGATTGGGGCTCGAAGCCCTTGCTGCGCATCACCTCGGTGAAGCTGCTCAGGCCCGACAGCGAATGCGCGGCCGACTCCCGCACGAACGTGCCGGCACCGGGTCGACGCACGATGAGCCCGTGTTCGACCAGGGCATCAATCGCCAGCCGCAACGTGACGCGCGACACCGAAAGCTGTGTGCACAACAGCCGCTCGGCCGGGAGCGCTTCGCCGGGCTGCCAGCGCCCGGCTTCGATGGCGTCGGTCAACTTGCGTACCAGTTGGAGGTACAGCGGCGTGGCGTCGCCCGGGTCGGGCGCAAGCGCTTCGACCGGCCGGGCCTCCGCCGGCGCGGCGCGGCCCTTGCCGCGCGTCGCGCCCGATACGACTGCAGGCTCCCGAGGGGGAGCCCGCCTGCCGGGTTTGCTCGGGACGGGTTTCGACAAGATGTTGACCATTGCTCAGGTTGAAAAGCCGGATCGAGTATACGTAGCCCGTTCGCCGCTGCGCCGGTCCCCATCGACCGCCGAAGTGAGAACCAAGATAATACCAATCAAATACCATCAAATGAGCGCGCAAATACCGCCTCCGTCACATTTGAAGCCGATCCGGGCCGCCGGAACGGCCGAGCGGGCGAACGGCCGCCGCCTTCGAGCGCTGCGCTCACCCGGGCCGTTGGAGGCCTGCATCGCGTTGCTGCTGCCGGTACTGATGGGGATATCGAGCTTCTCGGCTGCCGCCGAAGGCGATCCGGTCGCCTTGCTGCGCGAGCTCAGCCTTCCGGAGAAGGTTGCGCAGATGCAGGACGCCGCACCGGCCGTGCCGCGCCTGGGCATGCCGGCGTACGCGTGGTGGAACGAGGGGCTGCACGGCCTGGCGCGCACCGGGCAGGCGACCGTCTTTCCGCAGGCGATCGGACTGGCGGCCAGTTGGGATGCGCCCTTGCTGCAGGACATCGGCGGCGTGATCGGCGCGCAGGCGCGGGACAACTTCGCACGCGCCGGCGCGACTCCGGCCGAGGGATTCTCGCGGAACACCGCCCGCTACCGGGGCCTGACGATCTGGTCGCCCAACATCAATATCTTCCGCGATCCGCGTTGGGGCCGGGGGCAGGAAACCTACGGCGAGGATCCCCACCTGACGGCACGCCTGGGCGTCGCGTTCATCCAGGGATTGCAGGGGCCCGACCCGGCGCACCCGACGGTCATCGCCACGCCCAAGCACTTCGCGGTGCACAGCGGTCCGGAACGCGGTCGACACGGATTCGACGTCGAGCCCACGCCGCACGACCTGGAAGACACCTACCTGCCCGCCTTCCGCGCCGCGGTGACGGAAGGCCACGCCGGCTCGATCATGTGCGCTTACAACGCGATCGACCGGACACCGGCCTGCGCCAACGCCGATCTGTTGACCACACGCTTGCGCGGCGACTGGGGCTTCAAGGGATTCGTCGTCACCGATTGCGATGCGATCGAGGACATGACCCTCTTCCACAAGACCACGGCCAACGACGCCGAGGCCTCGGCCCGCGCGTTGCGGGCGGGCACCGATCTGAACTGCGGCCGCAGCTATGCCGCGCTCGTGCAGGCCGTGCAACGCGGTGACGCGAGCGAGGCCGACATCGACCACGCGCTGCGGCGGTTGCTCGATGCGCGGGCCCGACTGGGCGCGCTCGGCGGCACGTCCGAGCCGGTGCGAACAGGCACCGCGGACGCCGCCCGCCATCGGTGGCTTGCGCTGCAGGCCGCGCGCGAATCCATGGTGCTGCTCAAGAACGACGGGCGCGGCGGCGCTCCGGCGCTGCCCTTGCGCGCCGGAGCGCGCATCGCCGTGGTCGGCCCGACCGCCGACCTGCTGGAAGACCTCGAGGCCAACTACCACGGCACGGCGAGCGCGCCGGTCACGCCGCTCGCGGGATTGCGCGCCGCGTTCGGCGCGGATCACGTGCACTACGCCCAGGGCGCCAGCCTGGCGGCGAACGTGCCGGTGGCGGTGCCGGAGACCGCCCTGCGCAGCCCCGATGGGCGGGCCGGGCTGCGCGCCGAGATCTTCGACAACGCCGAGCTGGCCGGCGCGCCGGTTGCCGTGCGTGCCGAGACGAAGGTGAACCTCGACTACGACCGCGTCGCGCCGATCGCGGGCATGACGTCGAGCCGGTTCGCGGTGCGCTGGACCGGCCAGCTCGTGCCGCCGGCCGCAGGCGACTACACCCTGGGACTTCGGATCGACCGTTGCTTCGACTGCAGCCTTCACGACCGCATGCGGCTCTATCTCGACGGCAAGCTGCTGATCGCGACCACCGATCCGCGCAGAGACGCCGACATCGCCGCACTCCCTCTGCATTTCGCCGACACGCGCGCGCACTCGCTGCGCCTGGAGCTCGTGCACCTCGGAGAGGACCAGGGCCTCACGCTCCAATGGCACGCGCCGGCGCAGGCCCAGCTGGCCGAGGCCCTCGCGGCGACGCACGGCGCCGATGCGGTAGTCGCCTTCGTCGGTCTGTCCCCCAACCTGGAGGGCGAACAATTGCAGGTCGACGTGCCGGGCTTCGACGGCGGCGACCGCAGCAGCCTCGACCTGCCGGCGGCGCAGCAGGCGCTGCTGGCGTCGCTGGCGACCGCGCTCGCGCCCACCCGCACGCCGCTGATCGTGGTGCTGCAGTCGGGTAGCGCCGTGGCACTGACGGGAATTGCCGACGAGGCTGACGCAGTGCTGGCCGCGTGGTACCCGGGCGAGTCCGGCGGCCAGGCCATCGCGGAGACGCTGTCGGGCCTCAACAACCCGGCCGGCCGGTTGCCCGTGACGTTCTACCGCAACGTGTCCGACCTGCCGGCGTTCGACGACTACCGGATGGCGGGCCGAACCTACCGCTACTTCGCAGGTGCGGCCCTCTGGCCATTCGGACATGGCCTGTCGTATACCCGCTTCGGGTATGCCGCGCCGGTGTTGTCGCGGACGCGGCTGGACGCCGGCGAGCCCTTGACGGTGGGCGTGGACATCCGCAACGAGGGCGATCGCGCCGGCGACGAGGTGGTGCAGGCCTATCTGGAGCCTCCGCCATCGGCACTGGCGCCCATTCGCGCATTGGTGGCCTTTCGGCGCATCCACCTGCAGGCCGGCGAATCGCGTCATGTCGAGATGTCCATCGACGCCCGTGCTCTCAGCAGCGTCGACGCGCTCGGCACGCGCGCGGTCGAGCCGGGGCGCTACGCCCTGACGGTCGGCGGCGGCCAACCGGGCTCCGCCCCGACGGTGCGCAGCGAGTTCACGATCGCTGGACGCCAGGTGCTGCCGAAATGACTGCGCAGATCACTCGCCGCACCTGCCTGGGGGCCGCAGCCGTCGGCGCCCTGACCCTCGCGCCCGCGCTCGCGGGCGCGGCGACCGCGCGAAGCGGCGCCGATTTCTCCAGCCGTCGCCCGCCCCCCGGCGAACGCCGTTTCTCCAGCGGCGCCGTCGAGGCCGCGATCGTCGCCGAGTCGCGTCGCATCGCCGATCCCGAACTCGCGTGGCTGTTCGGGAACTGCCTGCCCAACACCCTCGACACCACGGTCACGCTCGGCACGGTGGATGGGCGACCCGACACCTTCGTCATCACCGGCGACATCGACGCGATGTGGCTGCGCGACTCTTCCGCGCAGGTTTGGCCCTACCTGCAGTTCGCGCGCGCGGACGGCGCACTGGCGCGTTTGCTGCAGGGCGTGATCCATCGCCAGGCGCGCTGCATCCTGATCGATCCGTATGCCAACGCCTTCCTGGCCGATCCGGGCGCGAGGACCCGGCTCAAATGGGCGATCGACGACCTCACCGACATGCGTCCCGGCGTCTCCGAACGCAAGTGGGAAGTCGACTCGCTGTGCTATCCGATCCGCCTTGCCCACGGCTACTGGCGCGCGACCGGCGACGCCACGCCGTTCGACGCCGAATGGGCGCAGGCCATGCGCGTGGTCGTGCGCACGTTCAAGGAGCAGCAGCGCAAGGACGGCCCCGGCCCGTACCGGTTCCAGCGCCATGCCGAAGCCGCAACCGAGACCCTGGCGCTCGACGGCCAAGGGTATCCCGCCCGCCCGGTCGGCCTGGTGCATTCGATGTTCCGCCCGTCGGACGACGCCTGCGTCTTCCCCTTGTTCATCCCGGCCAACCTGTTCGCCGTCGTCTCGCTGCGGCAACTGGCCACGATGGCGGCCAAGGTTCGCCATGACGCCGCGTTCGCCAACGAATGCACGGCGCTTGCCAACGAAATCGAGCAGGCGCTGAGGCAGTACGGGCGCATGTCGACACCGCAAGGCCAGGTGTGGGCCTACGAGGTCGACGGCTTCGGCAATCAGCTGTTCATGGACGACGCGAACGCGCCGGGCCTGTTGAGCCTGCCCTATCTCGGCACGTGCGCCGCGTCCGATCCGCTCTACCAGCGCACGCGGGCGCGCGCCTGGAGCTCCCACAACCCGTATTTCTTCAAGGGCCGCGCGGGCGAGGGCATCGGTGGCCCGCACGAAGGGCTTCGCATGATCTGGCCGATGTCGATCCTGTTCAAGGCGATCACGTCGACGAACGCCAAGGAGATCCTTCGGTGCCTGCGTTGGCTCAAGACGACGCACGCGAACACCGGCTTCATGCACGAAGCGTTCGACCAGGACGACCCCAAGCACTTCACCCGCCCCTGGTTCGCATGGGCCAACAGCCTGTACGGCGAGCTGGTGCTGACCCTGTTGCTGCAGCGACCCGAGTTGCTGGCCGCTTGATGTTCAACCCCGACAAGCTGGGATCCCCATGCCTTCCCGCAGAGAATTGCTGAAGGCGAGCCTGCTCGCCACGATACCGCTGCCGCTGTCGCTCGCCGGCTGCGCCACCACCCCGGACGCCGAGCCGCTTGCAAGTCCGAGCCAGCACGTCGACCTGTCCATCGGCACTGGCGACCACGGGCACACCACGCCTGCTGCCTGCGTGCCGTTCGGCATGGTGCAGCTCGGCCCGGATACGTACAACGCCGACTGGGACGCCTGCTCCGGCTATCACGACACGGCTCGGTCCCTCATGGGCTTTTCGCACACCCACCTGAGCGGCACCGGGATCGGCGACCTGCTCGACGTGCTGGTGATGCCGTGCGTCGGCCCGGTACGTCGGACGCCCGGCACGCGCGAGCGGCCACAACTGGGCTGGCGCGCCCCGTTTTCCCACTCGGACGAGCGGGCGGCGCCGGGCGGCTACGCCGTGTCGCTGCGTGATCGCGGCGTCGAGGTCGAGCTGACCGCGACCGCGCGTGCCGGCTTCCACCGCTACACCTTTCCTGCCAGCGACGCCAGCCACCTGATGATCGACCTGCGCCATGGGATGCAGGATCGCGCGGGCACGCCGACCCGGGTCGAATGGGCCGAGCTGCACGTCGTCGGTGGCGACACGTTGATGGGCGGACGCGTGGTCGACCAGTGGGCGGCGGGGCGCCACGTCTACTTCGCAATGAAGTTCTCACGCCCGTTCGAACGCTTCGAGGTGTTCGACGGCGATGGCCCGGGCAGCGCCTCGTCCGCCACGCGAGGCACCGCCCTGCAGGCGGCACTTCACTGGCGCACCGCGGCGGGCGAACCGCTGCTGGTCAAGTGCGCGATCTCCGCCGTCAGCGCCGAGGGCGCGCTGCGCAATCTCGAAGCCGAGCTGCCCGGCTGGGATTTCGACGCGACGCGCTCGGCCGCCAGCGCCGCCTGGAACGCGCAACTCGGTCGCTTGAAACTCGACACATTCGATGCAAATCACGCCCGCATGCTCTACACGGCGCTGTATCACAGCCTGCTGGCGCCAACCCTGTTCAACGATGTCGATGGCCAGTACCGCGGCATGGACCTGCAGATCCACCGGTTGCCGCCCAGGACCTCGAACTACACGCAGTATTCGCTGTGGGATACCTACCGCACGCTGCATCCGCTGCTCACGCTGTTGCAACCCGAACGCGTTCCCGATCTCGTGAACTCGCTCGTGCGCATGGCCGAGCAGAGTCCGGCCGGCGTGCCGGTCTGGCCGCTGCAGGCGCGCGAGACCGGTTGCATGATCGGCTATCACTCTGCCGTCGTGCTGGCCGAAGCCCAGGCCAAAGGCGTCGGCGGCGTGGACTACGCCAAGGCCTGGCCGTTGTGGCGCCGCCGCGCGATGGACGACGACTACCGCGGGCTCGGCCTGTATCGGAAGCTGGGCTTCATTCCCTCCGATCTCGAAGAGGAAGCGACCAGCAAGACACTGGAGTACGCCTACGATGACTGGGCGCTGGCGTCGCTCGCCAAGGCCGTGGGCGCCGACAACGACCATCGCCACCTGTTGGCACGCTCGCGCAACGTCCGCAACGTGTTCGATCGCGAGCTTCGCTTCGTGCGACCCCGACTGGCCGATGGCCGTTGGGCTGAGCCATTCGACCCGCGCGAGCTCGGTCATTCGACGCGCTGGCACGATTTCACCGAATCGAACGCCTGGCAGGCAACCTTTCTGCCGCAGCATGACGTGGCGGGCTACATGGCGCTCTTCGCCGGCCCGGGTTCGGCCGCCGACGGCGAGGGCGGCTTCGTCGCCCAGCTGGACGCCCTGTTCACCGCCAGCTCGGAGCAGTTGCCCGGCGCGCCTCCGGACATCGCGGGACTGATCGGCCAGTACGCCCATGGCAACGAACCCAGCCATCACGTCGCGTATCTCTACGCCTATGCCGGCCAACCCTGGAAGACGCAGTTGCGTGTCCGCCAGATCATGGCCACGCTCTACAGCGCTCGACCGGACGGCCTGTCGGGCAACGAGGACTGCGGCCAAATGTCGGCGTGGCTGCTGATGAGCGCCATCGGGCTCTATCCCGTCGACCCGGTCAGCGCACGCTACGTGTTCGGCAGCCCCCTGGTCCGCCGCGCGGAGTTGGCTGTGGGGCAAGGGAGGCGCCTCGTCATCGAGGCCGCCGGAAACGGTCCGGAAAACCTGTATGTCCAGTCGGTGACGTGGAACGGCGAGCCGTGGCACGACAGCTGGATCGACCACGCGCGCCTGGTGCAGGGCGGGACGCTGGCCTTCGAGATGGGGCCCGCGCCAAGCCGTACCTTCGGCGTGGCCCCCGAGGCGCGTCCCCCGTCTGCAATTTGAGGGATCACCTGATTCGAGCGGTACCGCTGAGCGTCCGGCCGGGCGGCTTTTCGCTGCGCCGCCCGGGCCGGCGCCAAGTCCTGCATGAATCCATTCCGGAAATGCATGACCTCGCCGGGCCCGGTGGTTACGACGCAATTACACTGATGGCAACGCCAGTTGCCCCGCTCTTAGGGGGTTATCACCTAGATTCGAGGGGTTTCTCGGTGTAACTCCCGTTCGCCGGCCCACCGGACGCGGGTACGGTCGTAACGGGCGCCGCGAGATTGGGCGAGCCCCGCGCCACGGAACGGCCCGTGGCGGCGAGGTTCGCCCAATCTTGTCTT
>FTKT01000340.1_pt1 | contig 26531 bp, 21 predicted proteins | sample 1658271 | NCBI WGS metagenome assembly FTKT01 (sample SAMEA3914811, study PRJEB12502) | metagenome | biome: forest; material: soil | place: Canada | collected 2011-08-04 | depth 0.3 m | reverse complement strand
TCTTCGGGCCGGTGCTGCACACCGGTCTGCACACCGCCGAGCCGGCCGGCTACGGCACGTACGCGGCGCTCTCCGGCGAGGGCGCGTTCGGCCACGGCGGCCGCCGGGAGGCGTCCGCCGTGGCCAGGCCGGGAGCCCCGCCCGCGCACGCCGAACTCAAGGGCCACCGGCACCGCGGCGCGGAGCACCACTCCGCCCACTGAACAGGCCGACGGGGGCCCGGGCGCGCTGCCCGGGCCCCCGTCGGCCTGCGCGGGGTGCTGGAGGTGGGACTAGAAGACCGGCACGCCGGCCCGCACCAGGCGCCAGCCCGGGGACGCGGCGAAGTCGGCCGGGTCGATGACGCCCTTGGCCTTCACCCAGGCGATCATCGTGTTGCGGATCTCGTCCGAGTTCGCCCACAGCTGCTTGGCGGTGGCCACGTGCGGGAAGTTGCCGCCGCCGTTGGCCCGGTAGTTGTTCACCGCGAGCACGAACTGCGCCGCCGGGTCGACCGGCTTGCCCGCGTGGCTGAGGCCCACGATCCGCGAGCCGACCGGCTGCGAGATGTCGATGTCGTACGAGACCCCGTACACCGCGTCGTAGTTGTAGTCCGGGGTGTTCTGCTGGTTGGTCAGCGTGTCGTCCTCGGCCACCGGCGCGCCCGGCGCCACCTGGGCGAAGTACTTGGCCGAGTACTCCAGGTAGTCCTTGATCTGAGCGCCCGTCAGCAGCCGGGCCTCCAGGGTGTTCTCGTAGATGTAGAGCCCGGCCGCGTCGCGCAGCTTGACCGTGCCCGCCGGGATGTCGGCGGTGCGGTTGAACGGCGCGGCCTGCGCCAGCACCGGCAGGCTCGCGTACGCGGTGCCGGCCAGCGCGGTCTGCACCGCGTCCAGCTGCACCCGGCCGATCAGGTCGATGATCGGCGCGTCCTTGAACCGCGCCTCGGCGATCGACAGGTCGACCTTGCTGGTGCCGATCACCTGGTTGACGTAGGTGACCACCTTCGCGTGCTCGGTCTTGAGCAGCTTCACGATCTTCGGGTCCTCGGGCACCGTGTTGGAGTTGAGCACCCGTGAGGAGAGCGCGGAGACCGACCAGACGCCCTGGTCGAGCTGCACCTCGAAGTCGAAGCAGGTCAGCCGCTGGCCCCAGCAGAGCGGCTCGGAGAGCACCACCGTCTTGCCGGTGGCCGTGTTGGTGATCAGCCGCTGGGCCACCTCCTTGTGGGTGTGGCCGACCAGCACCGCGTCGATGCCCGGCACGGTCGCCGCCATCGCGCCCGAGGCGTCCTCGGGGTAGGGGATCTGGTCGCCGTAGGAGGAGGCCTCGTCGATGCCGGAGTGGGCCGAGACGACGATGATGTCCGCGCCCGCCGCCTTCATCTTCGGCACGTAGACCTCGGCCATCTCCACGATGCCGGAGAAGGTCATCTGGCCGGCCACGTTGGCCTTGTCCCAGATCGCGATGCCCGGGTTGGTCAGGCCCAGGATGCCGACCTTGAGCGGGCGCCCGGCGCCCAGGTGCATGGTCTTGATGACGAACGGCTGGAAGGCCGGCTTCTCGTCCTTGGCGTTCAGCGCGTTGGCGCCCAGCAGCGGGAAGTTCAGCTGCTCCTCGAAGGCCCGCACGGTGGGGATGCCGTAGTTGAACTCGTGGTTGCCGAGCGCCGCGGCGTCGTAGCCCATCGCGTTCATCGCCAGCGCCATCGGGTGCTTGGGCGCGTGGTGGCGGTCCTTGCCGGCGATCGGCTCGACCCGGGCGTAGTAGTAGGTGAGCTGGGTGCCCTGGATGATGTCGCCGGCGTCGATCAGCAGGGTGTGGCCGTGCCCGTGCTGCTCGCGCTCCTTGTTGACCAGGGTGGAGATCTTGGCCAGGCCCACGTCGTTGTGCGCCTTGTCGGCGTAGACGGCGTCGGTGAAGTAGTCCCAGTTGAGCACCCGGCCGTGCAGGTCGGTGGTGCCCATCACGGTGAAGCGCGCCTTGTGCGGCTGGTGGCGGTGGTTCTCCGGCTGCTCCTGGGCCGCCGCCGGGTCGGCCGCGACCAGCGGGACACCTCCCACCATGGCGGCGCCGGCCGCGGTCGCGGCGGACCGGGTGACGAAGTCACGGCGGTTCAAGGGCATGGTTCACTCCAGGATTCGACGGATCGGAAGCGGCTGCTCTGACGCGCGGTCAGGATGTGACGCGCGTAGAGGAACGCGCGTAGAAGTCTGCACCGGATCGCTCCACGCGGGTAGACCCCGGACGTTACCGGCAAGTGAGGAATGGGGAACCACCACCTGACGCGCGGGGCCCGCGCGTCAGGTGGGACTGGGCCTGTCGTCGCCGAGCGGAAGGGGGATTGACGACAGGCCCTACTGCGGCAGCTTCTCCAGCACCAGCCGGACCCGGTCGGCGAACTCCGGACCGGGCGGCGGACCCTGCGGCTCCCAGCGCCACCACGAGCAGCTGCGCTCGTACCCGTCCAGCGCCGCGGGCAGGGTCGCCCGCACCACCGGCCGCAGCTCCACGGCGGTGGACGGGCCCACCCGGGCCCGCACGCCGTCCACCAGGGCCCGCGCCGTCCGCGCGTCCGGCTCCGGCCAGCCGGCCAGCTCCACCCGGGCCTCCAACTCGGCCAGCTCCTGGCGCAGCACGGCCTCCAGCTCGCCCGGCGGTGGTGGCGGCGGTGGGGGCGGTGGCGTCGTCGACGGTTCGCCGGAGAAGGTCACCCCCAGCACCGCCCCCGCCCCGTACAGCCCGCCGACCACCAGCGTCCCCCACAGGCCCGAGTGCTGGAACAGCGACACCACCAGCCCGACCGCCGCCCCGCCGCTGCCCAGATAGTGCGCCCGGCTGCCGAACCAGTCCGGCAACCGCCTACTGATAGCCACGGATCTCCTCGAACACGCCGTCCAGGCTCCCCGTCATCCCGTCGAACAGCTTGCCGCCGGTGGTGTCCGCGATGCCCTGCAACTGCTGCTTGGCGCCCTCGCCGAAGAGGATCGGGAAGACTGGTACCGCCTGGCCCGAAGCCGGCAGCGCCTTGTAGAAGGCCGCGAAGTCGGTGTCCGAGGCCCCCTCGTTGCTCTCGCCGTCGGTCATCAGCACGATCGAGGTGAACCGGTCGTCGCCCGCCGCCGCCTGCTGGCGGGCCACCACCTTGTACGCCTCCTCCAGGGTGCTGTAGATCGCGGTGCCGCCCTGCGCCGACAGGCTCTGCACGTCACCGTTGATCGCGGCCAGCTCGGCGGCTGGATCGGTGGCCGGCACGGTGTGCGTCCGCTCCCACTTCACGCCGTCCGCGAAGGAGATCAGCGTGACCTCCTCGCGGTCGCGGAAGCGCCGCACCGCGCGGGTGTCGTCCGCCCCGGTCAGCCGGGTCAGCGCGGCCTTCAGCGAGGCCAGCCGGGCGCCCTCCATCGACCCCGAGGTGTCCAGCACGTACACCGTCCGCGAGGGCCGGCGCAGCTGGTTCTGATACGCCGCCAGCAGCGCGTCGGCCACCGTCCGGCTCCCCGGGAACGGCAGTTCGGGCCGCTGGTCGGTGGGCAGCCCCGCCGCCGGCGCCACCCCCGGGATCACCGGCCGGCGCCAGGTCGCTTGCGAGAGCTTCTGCTGCACCTCGGGCTGCAGCAGGTACGCGGTCAGCCGCTGGAAGGCGTCCCGGGCCGGAGCACCCGAGGAACTCAGCAGCGTCAGCGGATAGTTGGCCGACACCACGCCGTCGCTCGGGCGGACCACCGTCAGCTGCGCGTCGGCGGGCAGCGTCTTGTTCAGCGACAGCAGCACCGACTCGTAGTTCACCAGCGCGCCGACCTGCGCCCCCGAACCCCCCTGCGCGGTGCGGGTGTACGCCTGCGCCAGCCAGCCCGAGGACCCCGAGGTCAGCTTCTGCCCCGAGAAGAACCGCTGCAGCGCGGGCGAGGCCTTCGTCACGTCGTCCTGGGTCAGCGCCGACTGCGCCCCCGAGAACGCCGAGGCCACCCCCACCAGCGCCGAGAGCCCCGAGTTCGAGCGCGACGGGTCCGCCATCCCGAAGGTCAGCTTGCCCGCCGACACCGCGTCGCCGATCTGCGACCAGCTCACCTTGGAGGCGTCCCAGCCCAGTTGGGTCAGCACCGAGGAGCGCACGCCGAGCGCCACCGGCGAGACCATCACCGGCGTCTCCGAGAGCAGCTTCGCCGCCCCCGCCGGGTCCAGCCGCAGATAGCGGTTGGACGGGAACCAGAGCGCGTCGTACTTCCCGTCCGCCGCCCCCGAGGCGACCGTGTCCGCCCCGTCCAGCGACCCGGTGTAGGTGAACCGCACCGTCACCCCGGTCGCCTTGCGCGCGTCGTCCAGCACCGGCTGCATGTCCTGCAGCTCGCTGCCGGCCAGCACCCGCAGGGTGTTCGGGGCCCCGGACAGCGCCGGGGCCGGAGTGCTGCCCGTCCCGCCGCTGGGCCCCACCGGCTTCGGCGATCCCGAGGTGCACCCCGCCACCGCCGCCAGCAGCAGCGCCAGCGCGCCGACCAGCCCTCGTCGTACCGTCGTGTGCGCGCTCATCCGTTGTCCCCCTTGGCGGCGGCCACCAGCTGGCTCATCCTGTCGGGCGCCGGAATCGCCACCTGGGCGACTCCCGCCTGGGTCAGATCAGGGGCGAACCCCTTGGTCTTCGTGCTCGCCATCGCCTTGCCGAACGCCGCGGGATCCCCCGAGGGGCGGAAGCCCAGCTTGGCCTCCAGGCCCTGCAGGACCGGGTCGTCGCGCAACGCCAGCGCGAGCGGGGCCGCCTGCTTCGTCAACTCCACCACCGTGTGGTCACTCAGAAAGGTGGTGTCCGGGTAGAGCAGCACGGTGTCGTCCGGCAGCGTCCCGGCCTGCGCCTCCTGTGCCACCTGCGACTCGTAGACCCAGACCAGCGGATTGCCCACCCCCGACGCGAAGTTCAGGAACGGTCCCTCGCTGCTGGGCAGTTGTGCTCCCTGAATCTCCGTCAAATGGCGCAGGACCGGTCGAACCCGGTCGACTCCGGCCTGGTCCACGACCAGTCCGCCGTTCGCCAGATAGGACATCACCGCCAGGTGCAGCGCCCCCGAGGAGGAGGACTTCGGGTCGGTGGTGGTCACGTAGAGCAACCCCGTCAGCGCCGGATGGTCGGCCGCGCCCGGCAGGCTCTGCCAGGTGGTCCTCGCGTTCAGGGCCGCCAGGTAGGCGGCCATCTTGAACGTCCAGACCCCGTCCTTCTGCACGGCCAGTCCGTTCTGCGCCAGCAGGTCCACCGTCGGCTTGTGCGCCACGATCACCAGCGGTGAGAAGAACGGCCGTACCGGTACCGGGTTCAGGCTCTTCAGCCCGCCCGCGATCACCGAACTGGCCGGGAACGCGAAGTCGTTGCCCGCCGCCTGGTCGGGCATCTCCAGCGAGCCGGCCGAGGTCGCCTCCACCGACAGGCCCTTGGCCGCCAGCGCCTTGCGGACCGCGCCATCGCGGAAGAAGTCGTCCTTCTCCGAGCCCACCAGCCCCTTCAGCACGGTCAGCTTGACCGGGTCCGGCGCGGAGTGGCAGCAGGTCTGCAGGACCACCACGCCCACCCCGAGCACCAGGACGAGTGCGACGCACACGCCCACCAGACGCTTCATGGCTCCCCCTTCGCCGACGGCCCCCCGAACCAAGAGCTTCCCGCCAGGGGCCGACCGGTGCGTGAATCAGAGGTGAACAGCCCTTCACGGAACGGCATCAGTCGCCCGGGCGGCCGCCCGCGGAGAGTCAACTCACGGCGCGAACAACAGAAGTCACGCTGCGTCAGAGAGTTCAACGAACCTTCCGCCAACGGTCACCCGACCGTCCTTGGGAACGTCGTTGTTACGCACCGGTAATGAATACGCTCACTCTTATGCGCCGAGCAAAAATCGTCTGTACCCTCGGGCCCGCCACCGACTCGTACGACCAGATCAAAGCCCTGGTCGACGCCGGCATGGACATCGCCCGCCTGAACCTGAGCCACGGCTCCCACTCCGAGCACGAGGAGCGCTACCGCCGCGTCCGCAAGGCCGCGGACGAGAGCGGCCGCAGCGTCGGCATCCTCGTCGATCTTCAAGGTCCGAAGATCCGCCTCGACAAGTTCGCCGAAGGGCCGGTACTTCTCGACCGCGGCGACGAGTTCACCATCACGGTGGAGGACGTCCCCGGCGACCGGGAGATCTGCGGCACCACCTACAAGGGCCTGGCCGCGGACGTCTCCCGCGGCGAGCGGATCCTGATCGACGACGGCCGGGTCTGCCTGGAGGTCACCCACGTCGAGGGCCCCCGGGTCCACTGCATCGTCATCGAAGGGGGCCTGGTCTCCGACCACAAGGGCCTCAACCTGCCCGGAGTCGCCGTCTCGGTTCCCGCGCTCAGCGACAAGGACGTCGCCGACCTGCGTTGGGCCCTGCAGATCGGCGCCGACCTGATCGCCCTCTCCTTCGTCCGCAGCGGCAAGGACATCGAGGACGTCCACCAGGTGATGCGCGAGGAGGGACGTTTCCTCCCGGTCATCGCCAAGGTGGAGAAGCCGCAGGCCGTCGACAACCTCGAATCGATCGTCGACGCCTTCGACGGCATCATGGTCGCCCGCGGCGACCTGGGCGTCGAGATGCCGCTGGAGCAGGTCCCGCTGGTCCAGAAGCGCGCCGTCAAGCTGGCCAAGCGCAACGCCAAGCCGGTCATCGTCGCCACCCAGATGCTCGACTCGATGATCAACGCCTCCCGCCCGACCCGCGCCGAGGCCTCCGACGTCGCCAACGCCGTGCTGGACGGCACCGACGCGGTGATGCTCTCTGGCGAGACCTCGGTGGGCAAGTACCCGATCGAGACGGTCAAGACCATGGGCCGGATCATCGAGGCCGCCGAGGAGGAGGTGCTGGCCGCCGGCCTGCCGCCGCTGACCCCTCGCAACAAGCCCCGCACCCAGGGCGGCGCGGTGGCCCGCGCGGCCGCCGAGATCGGCGACTTCCTGGGCGCCAAGTTCCTCATCGCCTTCACCCAGAGCGGCGACACCGCCCGCCGGCTGACCCGCTACCGCTCGCCGATCCCGGTGCTCGCCTTCACCTACGAGCCCGCGGTCCGCAGCCAACTCGCCCTCACCTGGGGCGTGGAGACCTTCCTGGGCCCGTTCGTCCCGACCACCGACGAGATGGTCGCCCAGGTCGACGCCCAACTCCTGAGCCTGGGCCGCTGCCAGCGCGGCGACATCGTCATCATCACCGCCGGCTCCCCGCCCGGCCTGGCCGGCTCCACCAACCTGGTCCGCGTCCACCACGTGGGTGAACTGGACAACTGAGCGTCCGACGAACGGCAGTTCTTGGGGCGGCTTCCCCTTCTGGCGGAGGCCGCCCTTTCCGATCGACGGTCAGTACTTGGGCCCGATGTGCCGGTCCATCAGAGCGACGCAGGCGCGGCGCGCGACGGAGACGTTCACCGTGCCGCCGGGGCGCCGCACCGACGTCCACGAGACGCCCACCGCGTCGAGGGTGCCGGTGAAGATGCGGATGATGTCGGCGGAGGTGTTGGTGAAGAAGTACCGCGGATACTCGTACCGCTTCACCTCCCCGTTCACCGGCCGCGTCGTCCAGTTGACGACCCGGCACCCGTCCGAGTGGATCAGCCCGCGCAGCAGCTCCCACGGATACGCGTCGACGATCGCCTGCTGCCAGGGGGCCAGGGCTATGCCGCGCTCGTGCTTCTTACCGGGGCCGTGCTGGGGGAAGAGGCAGGGCCAGTGCTTGCTGGTACTGACGACTGACGTGTAACCAGGGGCGGCTACCCGGCTGACGCCGTTGCTGGGCATGACGGCGCCGATCGCGCGTGCGCACTCGTCGATGAGGCCGGGCCAGGCGTCGCCGCAGGCGATCCGCAGAGCGAAGACCGCCCGGCGTCCTTCGCTGAGGCAGCCGTCGCCCAGGTAGAGGCCGAGCAGGTAGCTGTAGTCGGCTGGTGGCCGGTCCGTGGCGAGGGTTCCGGAGGTCAGCGGGCATTCGGCTGTCATCAGGGGGCTCGGGGTGATCCGGGTGGTCCACTGTCGGATGCTGGATCGCGAGACGCCGGTCGCGCGGCTGACTTCGCTGAACGTCAGTCCTGTGGCGTGGAGAGCCGTCGCGCGCTCCCGGGTGGCCATGTCGTACATGGCACCGATGCTGCGCGGGGGCGACGGCTTGGCGGGTGGAAGTGATCAGCTCTTCACCCGTAGGGATGAACGGCACTGATGGCCGATCTGTGCTCATGTTCCTTCGAATCGAAGGAAAAGTGCCCCGGGTGGGATTTGAACCCACGCTGTCGGTGGTTTGAGCACCGTGCCTCTGCCGCTGGGCTACCGGGGCCCCCATCGAATCGAAGGTTTCCTCCGACCCTCTGCGACACCAACATACCGTGTCTGGGTACCCTCGTGCATGCAGCCCCCGCCGGAACGAGGAGTCCCGTGAGCACCGCCGATGAGCAGCCCCTGGCGCTTGAGACCGACTCGCCCCAGGTCACCCGAATTGTCATCGCCGAGGACGAGGCGTTGATCCGCCTCGACCTCAAGGAGATGCTGGAGGAGGAGGGGTACACCGTCGTCGGTGAGGCCGGGGACGGGGCCACGGCGTTGAAGCTGGCCGAGGAACTGCGGCCGGACCTGGTGATCCTCGATGTGAAGATGCCGATCCTGGACGGGTTGTCGGCCGCCGAGCAGATCCATGAGGCGCACATCGCGCCGGTCCTGATGCTGACCGCGTTCTCGCAGCGGGAGCTGGTGGACCGGGCGCGGGACGCCGGGGCGATGGCGTACATCGTGAAGCCGTTCTCCAAGAGCGACCTGGTGCCGGCCATCGAGATGGCGGTCTCCCGGTACACCGAGATGCGCACGCTGGAGGAGGAGATCGCGGATCTCACCCAGCGGCTGGAGACGCGCAAGCTGGTGGACCGGGCGAAGAGCGTGCTGCAGACGAAGTTCGGGCTGAACGAGCCGGCCGCGTTCCGCTGGATCCAGAAGACCTCGATGGACCGCCGGATGACCATGGCCGCGGTGGCGGAGGCCGTGATCGAGGAGGGCGTCGCGCAGGACAAGAAGAAGGCCGAGACGCCCGAGGGCTGACCCGCCCCGCGAAAGGGGGTGGGGCCGGCCACCAGCGGGCCCGGCCCCACCCCCCGACGCGTTCAGTCCTCGCCGAGGTACGACTTGCGTACCGACTCGTCGTTCAGCAGCTGGGCGCCGGTCCCGGTCAGCACGATCCGGCCGGTCTGCATGACGTAGCCGCGGTCGGAGAGCGAGAGGGCGGCCTGGGCGTTCTGCTCGACCAGCAGGATGGTGGTGCCGCCGGCCTTGAGTTCGAGGATGGTCGCCATGATCTTCTGCATCATGATCGGTGACAGGCCCATCGACGGCTCGTCCAGCATCAGCAGCTTCGGCCGCGACATCAGCGCCCGGCCCATCGCGAGCATCTGCTGCTCGCCGCCCGAGAGGGTGCCGGCGGCCTGCTTGCGGCGTTCGCCGAGGATCGGGAAGAGCGTGTAGGCGCGCTCGATGTCCTCGGCGATGCCGGGGGCGTCCTTGCGCAGGAAGGCGCCGAGCAGCAGGTTCTCCTCGATGGCCATCCGGGGGAAGATGTGCCGGCCTTCGGGGGAGTGGGCCAGGCCGAGCGCGACGATCCGGTGCGCGGGGACGGCGTTGAGCGCCTGGCCGTCGAAGCGGATCGTGCCGCCGGTGGGCTTGAGCAGACCGGAGAGGGTGCGCAGGGTGGTGGTCTTGCCGGCGCCGTTGGTGCCGATCAGGGTGGTGACCTCGCCGCGGTCGACGGTGAAGCTGATGCCCTTGACGGCCTCGATCTTGCCGTAGGCGACGTGGAGGTCCTCGACCTCCAGGAGTGCGGTGCTCATTCTTCGGTCTCCTGGGGGGCGTTCTCGAGGGGGGCGCCCAGGTAGGCGGTGATGACGCGTTCGTCGTTCTGGACGGTCTCCCGGTCGCCTTCGACGATCTTCTGACCCTGGACCAGGACGGCGGTGCGGTCGCAGAGGTTGAAGATGAACCGCATGTCGTGCTCGATGACCAGGATCGCGATGCCCAGGTCGCGGATGGCGAAGACGAGTTCCTCGGCGGCCCGGGTCTCCTGGGGGTTCATGCCGGCGGTGGGCTCGTCCAGCAGCAGCAGGCCGGGTTCGCTGGCCAGGGCCCGGGCGATCTCCAGCTTGCGCTGCTCGCCGTAGGGCAGGTTGCGGGCCAGGTGGTCGGCCTTGGCGTCGAGGCCGGTGAACCTCAGCAGCGCCATCGCCCGCTCGCGGCTGTCGGCCTCGGCGCGCCGGTAGCCGGGGCCGCGGACCAGGGCGGAGATCAGGCCCTCCTTGGTGCGGCTGTGCCGGCCGACCAGGACGTTCTCCAGGACGGTCATGTTGGCGAAGAGCCGGATGTTCTGGAAGGTGCGCGCGATGCCCGCCTGGGTGACCAGGTGCGGTTTGGCCGGCAGGATCCGGTCGCGGTAGCTGACGGTCCCTTCGGTGGGGACGTAGAGGCCGGTGAGGCAGTTGAAGAAGGTGGTCTTGCCCGCGCCGTTGGGTCCGATCAGGCCGATGATCTCGCCCTCACCGACCGTCAGGTCGACGTTCTGGACGGCGGTGAGGCCGCCGAAGCGCATGGTGACGCCGCGGACGTCCAGCAGGGGCGCGGCGGTGGTGGTGCTGCTCATGGTCAGGCCTGCGCCTTCGTCAGAGTGGCGGGGCCACTCTGGGCCGGGATGTCGGTGTGCTCGTGGAACTCCAGCCGGCGGCGGCGGTTGGCGACGATGCCCTCCGGGCGGAAGCGCATCAGCAGGATCAGCGCGAGGCCGAAGCCGAGCAACTGGTAGTCGCGGACGAAGACCAGCTTCTCGGGGATCAGGTAGAGCAGCGAGGCGCCCAGCAGCGGGCCGCTGACGGTGCCCATGCCGCCGAGGACGACGGCGGCGAGCAGGAAGGCGGAGTTGGGCGGGGCCGAGCCGGCGAAGACGTACGGGTCGGGCACCACGGAGTAGGTGACGTGGGCGCTGACGGTGCCGGCGAGTCCGGCCAGCGCGGCGCCGAGGGCGAAGGCGGTGAGCTTGGTGCGGAACCCGTTGATGCCCATCGCCTCGGCGGCCGTCTCGTCCTCGCGGATCGCGATCCAGGCGCGGCCGATCCGGGAGTTGCTCGCGCGGCTGAAGACGGCGATCACCACGAGGGTGACGAGCAGCATCAGGAAGAAGTAGTTGGCGAACCGTCCGATGTCGAAGACGCCGAGCTTGTGGCGTGCGCCGAGGTTGAAGCCGAAGAAGCTGATGTCGGGGATGCCGGGGATGCCGTTGGGCCCGTTGGTGATCTTCGGTCCCGAGGAGCCGTCGAGGTTGCGGACCACGATGTGGAAGATCTCGCCGAAGCCGATGGTGACGATGGCCAGGTAGTCGCCGCGCAGCCGCAGGGTCGGGGCGCCGATCACGACGCCGAAGACCAGCGACACCCCGGCGCCGACCAGGGCGGCGGCCCAGAACGGGATCTGGGCGCTCTGGAAGGGCGAGTAGTCTGAGCCGGAGATCAGGGCGGCCGTGTAGGCGCCGACGCCGAGGAAGGCGACGTAGCCGAGGTCGAGCAGGCCGGTGAGGCCGACCACGATGTTCAGGCCGAGGGCGACGGTGGCGAAGATCAGGATGTTGACGCCGACGTTGGCGTTGTGGTCGTTGCCCTGGGTCAGCGGGAAGGCCGCGGCGGCGGCGAAGGCGGCGGCCATCGCGAACGGGCGGTTGCGGGTGAGCAGCCCCGAGATCCGTTCGAAGAGGCCGGACTTGACGTACGCGGTGGCGGTCAGCCCGACGGTGATCAGGAAGCCGACGAAGAGCTCGCCGTAGGAGGTGTCGATGCCGTAGGTGAAGATCTCCAGGCCCGCGACGGCGACGGCGGTGACGATCAGCCGCTCCTGCCAGGCGCTGAGGGCGCGCGGCGGCGCCGCGGGGCGCTGGTCGCCGGGCAGGGCGAGGGCGCCGTAGAGCGCGGGCAGCACGGCCGCGCCGGCGATCCAGCCGCCGGTGGTGAGGTTGGCCAGGCCCTTGAGTTCGACGGCGATCGCGCCGAGGGTGAACCAGGTGACGGCCAGTGCGCCGACGGCCAGCCAGCGCAGTGCCGCGGCCTGTCCGGCCGGGGCGAGCCAGCGCAGGCCGCGCGGCAGTTGGCCGGCCAGGCTCTGCAGCAGGAGCAGCAGGCCGGCGGTGAGGGTGAGCCACTGCAGGCCGCCGGGGTAGCCGCTGACGGTGAGGTCGCCGGGGAAGTCGGCGGTCCAGGTCCAGGAGAGGAAGGCGGCGGCGGCCGTGAGCACGGCGCCGCCGGTGACGAGCGCGCGGGCCGCCGGGGCGGGCACGGTGCCTTCGAGGCGGGCGAGTTGGGCGCCCGCGCTGCTGCGCAGGGCGGAGATGGTCAGGGTGCTGGTCATGATGGGGTGTCCTCCGTCCTCAGGCCCGGTCCGCGACGCGTTCGCCCAGTAGTCCCTGTGGTCGCAGCAGCAGGACCAGGATGAGCAGCACGAACGCCCAGACGGGCGCCCAGGCCTGGCCGCCGAGTTGCTGCATGCCGGGGACGTTGGCGATGTAGGCGGTGGCGAGGGTTTCGGCCAGGCCGAGCACCAGGCCGCCGAGCATCGCGCCGTAGATGTTGCCGATGCCGCCGAGGACGGCGGCGGTGAACGCCTTGAGGCCGGCCTGGAAGCCCATGTCGTAGCTGACCTGGCCGTAGCGCAGGCCGTAGCAGACGGCGGCGACGGCGGCGAACAGGGCGCCGATGGCGAAGGCGGTGGCGATGATCCGGTTGGTGTCGATGCCCATCAGCTGGGCGGTGTCCGGGTCCTGGGCGGTGGCCTGCATGGCGCGGCCGGTGCGGGACTTCTGCACGAACACCGCGAGCACGATCATGCACAGCGGCGCGGCGAGCACGGTGAACAGGTCGCCGGACTGGATGTCGACGCCGGCGAAGTGCCATGGCCCGCTGGGTATCTGCGGGAAGACCCGGGCACTGGTGGCCTTGGGGTAGAGGTTGTGCACGGCCTGCTGGAGCGCGAGCGAGAGGCCGATGGCGGCGATCAGCGGGGCCAGCCGGGGGCCGCCGCGCAGCGGGCGGTAGGCGAAGCGTTCGGCGCCGAGTGCGATCAGTACGGCGGTCAGCGCGCCGCCGATCAGCATCAGCGGCAGGGCCAGCCAGAGCGAGGTGCCGTGCGGCAGGACGAGGTAGACGGTGAGGGCGCCGAATCCTCCGGTCATGAAGATCTCGCCGTGGGCGAAGTTGATGATCTGCACGATGCCGTAGACCATCGTGTAACCGATGGCGATGAGCCCGTACGTCGAGCCCAGGAAGAGCCCGTTGGCGAGTTGTTGCGGCAGGGTGTGCACCGCAAGCCTCCATGTGGATGCGGAGAGGTCGCTGTGGTGAGCGTGGCGTCTCGTGGGGTGGGGGACGGAGCGGGCCGCGCGCGCCTTGGTGTGCGCGCGCGGCCCGGGTTTTGCTCGGTCAGCCGGTGAAGGTGCCGGTCTTGACGGAGACCCACTTGCCGCCGGTGACCTGGTAGACCGTCAGCTGCTTGTTGGTGGTGTCGCCGAACGGGTCGAAGGAGACGTGGCCGGCGATGCCGTCGAAGTCGGCCTTCTGCACGGCGTCCACGATCTTGCTGCGGGCGTCGGAGGGCAGCTTGCCGCCGCTCACCACGGTGCCGACGGCCTTGATGATGGCGGTCGCGGCGTCGTACGAGTAGCCGCCGTAGGTGCCGTAGTCGCCGGGGTAGTTGGCGGCCTTGTACTTGGCGATGAACTCCTTGGCGGTGTCCAGGGTGTCGACCGGGGTGCCCACCGAGGTGGCCAGGTCGCCCTCGGTGCCGGCGCCGCCGGTGGAGATGTAGGTGGCGGAGTACATGCCGTCGCCGCCGAACAGCGGGATGGTGGAGCCGGCCGCCTTGAGCTGCTTGGTGAGCAGCGAGGACTCGTCGTACTGGCCGCCGTAGTAGAGCAGGTCGGCGCCGGAGTCCTTGATCTTGGTGACCAGGGTGGAGAAGTCCTTGTCCCCGGTGGAGACGTGGTCGGTGCCGGCGATGGTGCCGCCGTCCTTGGTGAAGGAGTCCTTGAAGATCCCGGCGAGGCCGGCGCCGTAGGTCTGCTTGTCGTCGACGACGAAGGCCTTCTTCTTGCCCGAGTCGGCGGCGTACTTGGCCGCGAAGGCGCCCTGGACGGCGTCGGTGGTGGCGGTGCGGAAGTAGGTCTTGTAGCCGCGGGTCTTGGTGCCGGTGGCCCAGTCCTTGCCGAGGGTGAGGGCCGGGTTGGTGTTGGAGGGCGAGATCTCGACCAGGTTGGCGGTCGCGAAGACCTGCTGCATCGACTGCGCGACACCGGAGTTGAGCGGTCCGACCACACCGAGTACGGAGCTGTCGGCGACCAGCGCGGTGGCGTTCTGCTGACCGATGCCCGGCTGCGCCTGGTCGTCGAGCTGCTTGACCTTGAAGGTGACGCCGGGGACTGTCTTGTTCTTGTTGGCGTCGTCGACGGCGATCTGCACGCCGTACTGGATGCCGAGGCCGGTCGCCGAGTTCTGGCCCGAGAGCGGGGCGTCGACGCCGATGGTGACGGTGAGGCCGGCCGCGGAGGTGTCACCGGACTTGCTGCCGCCGCGGGAGCCGCAGGCGGTCACGGTGAGGGCTCCGGTGAGGGCGAGGCTCAGGACGAGCAGTGAACGATGACGCACGAGGGTCCCCTTCTGGTCGGGAGGCGTCGGACCGGGGTCGGACCGATGCCGGGTCGCGCGGTGGGGCCGGCCCGAACTGGTGGCCTGTTCCGCAGGCGCGGTGACTGGCCGTGACTCTAGAGGGCCTGGGGCGACGTGGGCAGGGATGTACGAGGGCTGTGATTCTCTTGTTATGAGCACCGCATTCCGGCGTCTCACATGATGGTCCCGATCGGTCCCCGACTGCCGCCCGTCCCTTGGGTGTTCACCGTGCTTGTCGGTGAAAACCCCGACGTGGAAGGCGAGTAGACGATCTGTCCGACTATCGAACGGGTTTGTCCGGGAGGGTTGTGGCGGTCATCTGTGTCCGATATCCGGAGAGCTGGCCGTCGGGCGGTGCGCGCGGACGGCCGTTCGGGGCGTCCTGGCCGACGTGAAGAACGCATTGCGCGAATGTTACGCAGCGTTACAGGCGGCGGGTCGCCGCCGTGGCCGGACACGCGGGCGCCCCCTCGTCGACCGGGAGGCTACCCAGCCGGGGCAGCGGTCGAACGAGGGGGCGCGAAAGCCGGTGACGCGGCAGGCGGCCTTCGCCCCGTCGGGCGAAGGCCGCCTGCGCGGCGGAGGTCTGACTCTTCGTCAGCTGATCGGTTGTTACAAGTCGCGCAGCGCGCAGGTCAGTCGGCAGCTGGTGATCCGCCGGCCGGTGTCGTCGGTGACGGCGATCTCGTAGGTGGCGGCGGTGCGGCCCTTGAAGACGGCGGTGGCCACGCCCGTCACCAGGCCGGAGGTGGCCGAGCGGTGGTGGGTGACGTTCAGGTCCACGCCCACCGCGTACCGGCCGGGGCCCGCGTGCAGCATCGCGCCGATCGAGCCGAGGGTCTCGGCGAGCGCGGCCGAGGCGCCGCCGTGCAGCAGGCCGTACGGCTGCTGGTTGCCCTCCACCGGCATGGTGCCCAGCACCCGGTCGCCGGAGGCCTCCACGACCCGGATGCCGAGCTTGTCGCCGAGGTGGCCGCCGGAGAAGGTGGCGGCGTCCACGCCCAGTTTGGCGAAGTGGTCCAGGACGTCCTGCGGCACGTCGAGCACGGGGGCCTGGCCGGGGGCCGGTTCGGTGGGGGTCGCCTCGGTCATGCGTATCGCTCCTGCCTTGAGGGTCGGCCTCGGGGGAGTGGCCTTTCGTGATCGTACGACCGGGGGGCGCGATCCCGGGGAGGGGGTGGAAGGCGCGGCGGCCCGCGCCGGCCGGGCCCGGTGCGGCGGGTGGCGGGCGCGGCGGTCGGCGCTGGCCGGGATTGTCGGTACCGGGCCATAGGATCGGACACTGGCAATGGAGTCGGCAGGAACGGACGTTGACGTGGCTACGCAGAGTACGGCGCAGGGTGCGGCGAGTGGCGACCGGCCGGGGCCGCGGCCCCGGCTGATGCTGCTCGACGGCCATTCACTGGCGTACCGGGCCTTCTACGCCCTGCCCGTGGAGAACTTCAACACCTCCACCGGCCAGCCCACCAACGCGGTCTACGGCTTCGCCTCGATGGTCGCCAACACCGTGCGCGACGAGGCGCCCACCCACCTCGCGGTGGCCTTCGACGTCTCGCGCAAGACCTTCCGGTCCGAGGCGTTCCCCGACTACAAGGCCAACCGCGCCAAGACGCCCGACGAGTTCAAGAGCCAGATCGGCCTGATCGGCGAGCTGCTGGACGCCATGAAGGTCTCCCGGATGGCGCTGGAGGGCTTCGAGGCCGACGACATCATCGCCACCCTGGCCACCGCCGCCGAGGCGGCCGGCTTCGACGTGCTGATCGTCACCGGCGACCGCGACGCGCTCCAGCTGGTCACCGAGCACGTCACCGTCCTCTACCCCACCAAGGGCGTCTCGGAGCTGACCCGGTACACCCCCGAGAAGGTGGCCGAGAAGTACGGCGTGACGCCGAGCCAGTACCCGGACCTGGCGGCCCTGCGCGGCGACCCCTCGGACAACCTGCCCGGCATCCCCGGGGTCGGCGAGAAGACGGCCGCCAAGTGGGTCAACCAGTTCGGCTCCTTCGAGGAGCTGGTCTCCCGGGCCGACGAGGTGAAGGGCAAGATCGGCGAGAAGCTCCGCGAGCACCTCGACTCGGTCAAGCGCAACCGGGTGCTGACCGAGCTGGTGCGCGACGTCGAACTCCCGCTGGGCCTGGACGACCTGGGCCGGCTGCCGTTCGACCGGGAGGCCGTCGGGCAGCTGATGGAGTCGCTGGAGTTCCGCAACCCCAACTTCCGCGAGCGGGTCTTCGGCGTGGACCCGGCCGGCGCCGCCGAGGCGGCCGAGGCGCCGGCCGCCCCCGGCATCGAGGTGCGCGGCGAGCTGCTCACCGAGCCCGGGGCGCTGGCCGGCTGGCTGGCCGGGCAGGCGGACGGCACGGTCGCGCTGGCGGCCGTCTACAGCTGGGCGCTGGGCAGCGGCAGCGTGCAGGAGGTGGCGCTGGCCGGCGCCGAGAGCGCCGCCTGGTTCGACCCGGCCCAGCTGGACGAGCAGGACGAGCGGGCCTTCGCCGCATGGCTCGCCGACCCCAAGCAGCCCAAGGCGCTGCACATCGCCAAGCAGGTGATGCGCGCCTTCGCCGAGCAGGGCTGGCGGATCGAGGGCGTCACCGCCGACACCGCGCTCGCCGCCTACCTGGAGAAGCCCGGCCGGCGCACCTTCACCCTGGAGGTGCTCGCCGAGGAGTACCTGGGCCGTTCGCTGGTCCCGGCCGCGGCCGCCGAGAGCGGCCAGCTCTCCTTCGACGCGCCCGAGGAGGACGCCACCGCCGGCGCCCAGGCGCTGATGGTGCAGGCCCGCACGGTGCTCGACCTCGCCGAGCTGTTCGAGACCCGGCTGGCCGAGGTCGGCGCGGTCAAGCTGATGCAGGAGATGGAGCTGCCGATCGCGGCGCTGCTGGCCCGCATCGAGCGCACCGGCATCGCGGCCGACCGCGACTGGCTCACCGGCCTGGAGAGCCAGTTCGCCACCGAGATCCAGCGGGTGGTGGAGGAGGCGCACGCCGCCGCCGGCCACCCGTTCAACCTCGGCTCGCCCAAGCAGCTCCAGGAGATCCTCTTCGGCGAGCTGAACCTGCCCAAGACCAAGAAGATCAAGACCGGCTTCACCACCGACGCCGACGCGCTGACCTGGCTGGCCACCCAGACCGACAACGAGCTGCCGGTCATCCTGCTGCGCCACCGCGACCAGGCCAAGCTGCGCACCACGGTCGAGGGCCTGCTCAAGACGGTCTCGCCGCAGGGCCGGATCCACACCACCTTCAACCAGATGGTCGCCGCCACCGGCCGGCTCTCCTCGCAGGACCCGAACCTGCAGAACATCCCGGTGCGCACCGAGGAGGGCCGGCTGATCCGCCGCGCCTTCGTGGTCGGCGAGGGGTTCGAGTCGCTGCTGACGGCCGACTACTCGCAGATCGAGCTGCGGATCATGGCCCACCTCTCCGAGGACGAGGCGCTGATCGAGGCCTTCGCCACCGGCGAGGACCTGCACACCACGGTCGCCTCCTCGGTCTTCGGCGTGGAGCGGGGCGCGGTGGACGCGGAGATGCGCCGCAAGATCAAGGCGATGTCCTACGGCCTGGCCTACGGGCTCTCCGCCTTCGGGCTCTCCCAGCAGCTCGGCATCAAGCCGGCCGAGGCGCAGGGCCTGATGGACACCTACTTCGAGCGCTTCGGCGGTATCCGCGACTACCTGCACCGGGTGGTCGAGGAGGCCCGCGCGGTCGGCTACACCGAGACCCTGCTGGGCCGGCGCCGCTACCTGCCCGACCTCACCAGCGACAACCGCCAGCGCCGCGAGATGGCCGAGCGGATGGCGCTCAACGCGCCGGTCCAGGGCTCGGCCGCGGACATCGTCAAGATCGCGATGCTCCGGGTGGACGAGGCGCTGACGAAGGCGCAGCTGACGTCCCGGATGCTGCTCCAGGTGCACGACGAAATCGTCCTGGAGCTGGCTCCCGGCGAGCGCGAGCAGGTCGAGGCCATCGTCCGCGAGCAGATGGCCGGCGCCTACGACCTGCGCGCCCCCCTGGACGTCTCGGTCGGCGTCGGCCCCGACTGGGAGGCGGCGGCGCACTGAGGGTTCGTCACACGGTGAGGACGACCTTGCCCTGGACGCGGCCGGTGCCCACCAGTTCGTGGGCCTTGGCGACATCCTCCAGGGCGAAGGTCTCCTGCACGTACGGGCGCAGCCGCCCTGCCTCGACCAGCGCGGTCAGCGCCTCCAGGCCCACCTGGTCGGGCTCCACCGCGACGCCCGCGAACCGCACGCCCGCGGCCTCGGCGAGGCCCGGCAGGGTCGCGTCGTGCCGGTCGACGGCGGTGACCAGGATGCCGCCCGGGCGCAGCACGCGCAGGGAGGGCCCGGCGACCCCGCCGACCACGTCCAGGACGATGTCGACGTCCTGGACCTGCTCGGTGAAGTCGGCCGTGCGGTAGTCGATCAGCTCGTCGGCGCCCAGGCCGCGCAGGAACTCGTGCTTGCCGGTGCTCGCCGTCCCGATCACGTACGCGCCGCGCGCCTTGGCGATCTGCACCGCCAGGTGGCCGACCCCGCCGCCCGCGCCGTGCACCAGCACCCGCTGGCCGGGCTGCACGTCCGCGATGTCCACCAGCATCTGCCAGGCCGTCAGCCCGGCCAGCGGCAGCGCGGCGGCCTGGACGTGGTCGAGTCCGGCGGGCTTGCGCACCAGCTGGCGCGAGGGCGCGACGGCGAACTCGGCGTACCCGCCGGCCTCCTTGGGGAAGTACGGCATCCCGTAGACCTCGTCGCCGACCTTGAACCGGGTCATCCCCGCGTCGACCTCCTCGACCACACCGGAGATGTCCCAGCCGAGCACGAAGCCGGACTCGCCGAGCATCGGGAAGGCGCCGGAGCGCACCAGCAGGTCGATCGGGTTGACGCCGGTCGCCTTGACCCGTACCAGCACCTCGGTGGGGCCGGGGGTCGGTCGGGGGGTGTCGGCAAGCTCCAGTACCTCGGGACCGCCGAAGGACTTCTGAGTGATCGCACGCATCAGGTGACTCCCGTCAGGTGTGCCGCCGGGGCACTCCCGGGCACGTCCACCATCATGCGGATACTCGGTATCTGTTGAACAGAAGGCACTTTGATGGTATCTAGGTACCTCATGGGTACTACTTCCGACCTGCGATTCTACGGAGGGGCTGATGCCTACCTGGCGCAGTGCCCGTCCCGGACCATCCTCGACGTCCTCGCCAACAAGTGGACGATGCTGGTGATGGGCGCCCTGCGCGACGGCCCGCTGCGCTTCGGCGAACTGCGCCGCCGCCTGGACGGCATCACGCAGAAGATGCTGACCCAGACCCTGCGCAACCTGGAGCGCGACGGCCTGGTCACCCGCACCCTCTACCCGACCATCCCGCCACGGGTGGACTACGAGGCCACCGAACTGGGCAGCAACGTCGGCAGCCTGCTGGACTCCATCCGAGCCTGGTCCGAGGTGAACATCGACACCGTCCTCGCCTCCCGCGCCGCCTACGACGAACGCGCGGACCTGGAACCCCGGCCGGTGGCGATGTCCTGACCCGGCGTCAGTCGTGGTGAGTGGTGATCAGTAGGGCAGCAGGGCGCTGGTGTCGAGGACGAAGCCGAACGGCTGCGGGATGTGGACGGTCTCGCCGAACGTCGCGTCCTCCCGTGCCCGGTAGCGGCCGTTCTCGGGCTCGCTGAGCAGTGTCACGGTCTTCCGGCCGGGGTCGACGATCAGGTAGGCGGGGATGCCCATCTGGGGGTAGTCCCGGACCTTCCCCTCCCAGTCGTTCTCCGGGTTCGAGGGGGAGACGATCTCCACGGCGATCAAGGCCAGTTCGGCCGGGATCTGGTTGTCCGTGGTCGCCATGGCCTCCTCGGGCAGGTAGGTCAGGTCCGGGTTGCGGAGCTTGCCCACCATGGGGGAGGCCAGGTCCGAGTTGCCCGACGCCAGGTAGCCCTGCGGCGCGTGGGATTCGAACTGGCGCTGGATCAGGGCGAGATTGCGCTGGTGGATGCCTGGCGGGGATGCCTGCATGATGATCACATCGCCGGAGAACTCGACCTTGATGTTCTTCGGTGCGATGGTGCGAGCTGCCTCGATCAGTTCAAGGTGGTGCGCGTACATCTGTCCTCCAGGACCGACTCGCACCAGCGTAGACGGCCGGGGCGCAGCGGCGTCACTTCCTCAGATTGAGCCGTTTCGTCGGCTCCGCCGTGGTCGGGTCCTCGGGCCAGGGGTGGCGGGGGTAGCGGCCGCGGAGGTCGGCGCGGACGGCGCGGTAGCCCTCGCGCCAGAAGGAGGCGAGGTCGCCGGTGACGGCGGCGGGGCGGCCGGCGGGGGAGAGCAGGTGGATGGTGAGCGGGACCCGGCCGCCGGCCAGCGCCGGGGCGGCCTGCCAGCCGAAGAGTTCCTGCAACTTGACGGCCAGGAAGGGCCGTTCGGTGCTGTAGTCGATCCGGATCCGGGAGCCGCTGGGCACCGTGATCCGCTCCGGGGCCAGCTCGTCCAGCCGGCCCGCCTGGCCGCCGGCCCAGGGGAGCAGGCGCTGGAGCGCGGCGGTGGTGTCCAGGCGGGCCAGGTCCGCGCGGCGCCGGGCGCGCGAGAGTTCGGGTTCCAGCCACTGCTCGGCCTGCTCCAGCAGGGCCTGGTCGCCGACGTCGGGCCAGGGCGCGCCGAGCGCGTGGTGCAGGAAGCCCAGCCGCAGGCGCAGCGCGGCGCCGGCCTCGGACCAGCGGAGCAGCTCGCCGACGCCCTCGCGCGCCAGGCCCTCCAGCAGCGCGGCGCGCACCAGCGCCCGGTCGGGTGAGGCCAGTTGGGCGGAGTCGAGTTCGAGCGCGCCCAGCGCAGTGACCCGACGGGCCGTCAGGTCGCCCCGCCGGCTGCCGGCGGGGGTGGCCCAGTGCACCTCCTCGCGGGTGCTGAGCAGGTGGGCGGCGGCGGTGCGGGCGGTGCTCTCGTCGATCAGCCCCGCCCGGCGGATCCGGGCGGACGGGGAGCCGGCCGGGCGGTCGGCGACCGCGACGGCGAGCCAGGGCGCACCGGCCAGCGCCGAGCCGGGGGCGGTCTCGGCGGCGGTGCCGGAGGCCATCAGGAAGCCGCCCGGCTCGGCCGCGTTCTCGCGCGCGCGGGCGATCCGCTCGGGGTGGGCGAGCGCCACCACCAGCCCGGCGGCCGAGGCGTCGGGCAGGCCGGTGCCGGGGGAGTCCACGTGGGCGCGCAGCCGCCGGGTCTCGTCGCGCCAGCGCGCCGCGTAGCCGTCGGACGATCCGCGCACCGCCCGCCAGACCGCCGACAGGTCGTCGCCCAGCGCCCGCGGCGGCTCCTCGGAGAGCAGCGCGACCAGCTCGGCCGCCCGCCGCGCCCCGATCTCGCCCGCCCCGTCCAGCAGGGCGCGGGCCAGCCGCGGGTGCAGGCCGGTGCGGGCGAAGCGGCGGCCGCGCGCGGTGGCCCGCCCCTCGCCGTCCACCGCGCCGAGCGCGGTGAGGGTCTGCCGGGCGGCTGCCATCGCCCCGGCGGGCGGCGGGTCGGGCAGCGCCAGCCCGCGTGCCTGCGGGTCGCCCCAGCAGGCGGCCTGCAGGGCGAACGGGGTGAGGTCCGCCAGCGCGATCTCCGGGGCGGGGAAGCGCGGCGCCAGCGCGTCCTCCACCTCGGCCCAGCAGCGGTAGACGGCGCCCGGCGCCTCGCGCCCGGCCCGCCCCGCGCGCTGGCGCCCGGCGGCCAGCGAGGACCGGACGGTCACCAGGCCGGCCAGCCCGCGCGCGTGGTCGGTGCGCGGCTCGCGGGCCAGCCCGCAGTCCACCACGATCCGCACCCCCGGCACGGTCAGCGAGGACTCCGCCACCGAGGTGGAGAGGATCACCCGCCGGCGCTGACCGACCGTCAGCGCCGCGTCCTGGACGGCCTGCGGGGCCTGTCCGTGCAGTTGCAGCACCTCCACCCCGTCCGGCGCGCCGAGCAGCGCGGCCACCCGGGCGATCTCGCCGACCCCGGGCAGGAAGCAGAGCAGGTCGCCGGTCCGCTCGCCGAGCGCGCGGCGGACCACCGCGGCCACGTGCTCCAGCAGCGCGGGGTCGGTCCGGGTCCCCTGCGGGGGGCGCACGGCGCGCGGCGGGGGCGCCCAGACGGTCTCGACGGCGTACGCGGTGCCGTGCGCCTCGATCACCGGGGCCGGGCCGTCCGCGCCGCCCAGCAGGTCGGCCCAGGCGCCGGTGTCGGAGGTGGCCGAGGCGCAGAGCACCCGCAGCTCGGGCCGGAGCGCGGCCCGGACGTCCAGCAGGAAGGCGAGCGAGGTGTCCGCGTCCAGGTGCCGCTCGTGGCACTCGTCGAGCAGCACGGCGTCGACCCCGGGCAGTTCCTGGTCGCGCTGCAGGCGTTGCAGCAGGACGCCGGTGGTGACCACCTCCACCACGGTGTCGGGCCCCACCACCCGCTCCCCGCGCACGGTGTGCCCGACCCGGCCGCCCGGCTTCTCGCCGAGCAGCCAGGCCATCCGCCGCGAAGCCGCCCGGACCGCGAGCCGGCGCGGCTCGGCGACCAGCACCCGCCCGCCCGGCCCGTCGCCGCCGGGCAGCAGTCCGGCCAGCGCGAGCGGTACCAGGGTGGTCTTGCCGGTCCCGGGCGGCGCGGCGAGCACGGCCGTGCCGCGCTCGGCGAGCGCGGTCAGCAGCCCGGGCAGGGCAGCGCGGACGGGGAGGTCGAGCCAGGCGGGGTTCACCCGCCCAGTATTCAGGCCCGCCGCGGTGCCCGGCCGCGCCTCGGCCTCGGCCCCGCCCCGTCGAGCCGCTCGCCCCCCGCCCCGCCGAGCCGCTCAGCCCCGTTCGGTCACGAAGATCGCCGTCCCCGGCAGGTGCCGGCCGCGCAGCGGGCTCCAGCCGCCCCACTCCTGCTCCAGCCCCTCGGGCCACTCCGGCTCCACCAGGTCCAGCAGCCGGAAGCCCGCGCCGGTCAGCTCGCGCACCCGGTCGCCCAGCGTGCGGTGGTGCTCCACGTAGGTGGCCCGCCCCTGCTCGTCCTGCTCCACATAAGGGGTGCGGTCGAAGTAGGAGGCGGTGGCCGTCAGCCCCTCGACGCCCGGCTCGTCGGGGAAGGCCCAGCGGATCGGGTGGGTGACCGAGAAGACCCAGCGCCCGCCCGGCCGCAGCACCCGGTGTACCTCGCGCATCAGCCCGGCGGTGTCCGCGCTGAACGGCACCGCCCCGTACGCCGAGCAGGCCAGGTCGAAGGAGCCGTCCGCGAACGGCAGCACCGCCGCGTCCGCCTGCACCACCGCCACCATCGGTCCGCCGCGGCCCAGGTCGATCCGGCGCGAGTGCTGGAGCTGGCGCAGCGAGATGTCGAGCGCGACCGGCCGGGCGCCGCGGGCGGCCAGCCAGCGGGAGCACTGCGCCGCGCCGGCGCCGATCTCCAGCACGTCCGCGTCCTTGAGCGAGGCCGGGTCGCCGAGCAGTCGCGCGTCCGCCTCGTCCAGGCCCTCGGGGCACCAGGTGAACCGGTCGTCGCCGAGGAACTCGCCGTGCTCGTCCTGGTACTCGTCCGCGTTTCGGTCCCACCAGAGGCGGCTGGCGCGGCTGCTCTCGGCCGCCGGCGCCGCCCGGCGCAGCGCGGCGTCCTCCTCGCCGTCGGATGCTCCGGCCCGGGACTCCCAGCTCTGGCCAGGGGCGGTGTCCGTGGTCATAATGCGCCTCGCGTAAGGTAGGGGATGCGGAAAGCGCCGCTGTTCGGACCAACCCCCTCACCGGGGGCGGATCGGACGGTGGCATCCGGGGAGCCGGGCCCCTTGGGGCTGCCACTCCGCACGCCACCGATCAGGTGGGGTGAGGTGCGCAGTTGTGAGGATATGGCCTGATCCATACCGTCCTGCACGCTCTCGTCGGCTTCGACGTTGACCGTGCCTGGCTGTCCCCGTATGCTACAAGTTGCGCTGCGGGCCTGCGCGCCTCGGACGGAGCAGGTCGCGCTCGCATCTGTCGAAGACCCTTCGGTCGCAAGACGGACACCTTCTGTACAACCAGAATGGTGGGCCGTGTTCTTGGCTGTCCGGCTTTCGGTGGGAGCGATACGGGCCCCCGCGTGGCATTACCTACGACTTCATGTCCGTACCGGAGCCCTTTTCCTAATGACGAGCCCCACCGACACCTCTGTCAGCACCACCCCGCAGGTTGCGGTCAACGACATCGGCGACGCGGAAGCATTCCTCGCGGCGATCGACGAGACCATCAAGTACTTCAACGATGGCGACATCGTCGAGGGCATCATCGTGAAGGTCGACCGTGACGAGGTGCTCCTCGACATCGGTTACAAGACCGAGGGTGTCATCCCCTCTCGCGAGCTCTCGATCAAGCACGACGTTGACCCGCACGAGGTCGTCAAGGTCGGCGACGAGATCGAGGCCCTGGTTCTCCAGAAGGAGGACAAGGAGGGTCGTCTGATCCTGTCCAAGAAGCGCGCGCAGTACGAGCGCGCCTGGGGCACGATCGAGAAGATCAAGGAAGAGGACGGGATCGTCACCGGTACCGTCATCGAGGTCGTCAAGGGTGGTCTCATCCTCGACATCGGCCTCCGTGGCTTCCTCCCGGCCTCGCTGGTCGAGATGCGCCGCGTTCGCGACCTCCAGCCCTACGTGGGCAAGGAGCTCGAGGCCAAGATCATCGAGCTGGACAAGAACCGCAACAACGTGGTCCTGTCCCGCCGTGCCTGGCTGGAGCAGACCCAGAGCGAGGTCCGCCAGACCTTCCTCACCACCCTGCAGAAGGGTCAGGTGCGCTCCGGCGTCGTCTCCTCCATCGTCAACTTCGGTGCCTTCGTGGACCTGGGTGGCGTGGACGGCCTCGTGCACGTCTCCGAGCTGTCCTGGAAGCACATCGACCACCCGTCCGAGGTTGTCGAGGTCGGCCAGGAGGTCACCGTCGAGGTGCTCGACGTCGACATGGACCGCGAGCGCGTCTCCCTGTCGCTGAAGGCGACCCAGGAGGACCCGTGGCAGCAGTTCGCCCGGACGCACCAGATCGGCCAGGTCGTTCCCGGTAAGGTCACCAAGCTCGTTCCGTTCGGTGCGTTCGTGCGCGTCGACGAGGGCATCGAGGGCCTGGTCCACATCTCCGAGCTGGCCGAGCGCCACGTGGAGATCCCGGAGCAGGTCGTCCAGGTCGGCGACGAGATCTTCGTCAAGGTCATCGACATCGACCTCGAGCGCCGTCGCATCAGCCTCTCGCTGAAGCAGGCCAACGAGTCCCTGGGTGCCGACCCGGCGACGGTCGAGTTCGACCCGACCCTGTACGGCATGGCTGCCTCGTACGACGACGCGGGCAACTACATCTACCCCGAGGGCTTCGACCCCGAGGCCAACGACTGGCTCGAGGGCTTCGAGAAGCAGCGCGAGGCGTGGGAGGCCCAGTACGCCGAGGCGCAGTCGCGCTTCGAGCAGCACCAGGCCCAGGTCATCAAGAGCCGTGAGGCCGACGCCGAGGCCGCTGCGGAGGGTGGCGACGCCGTCGCCGCCGCCGCCGGTGGCTCGTACTCCTCCTCCAGCGACGAGGGCTCCGGCGCTCTCGCCTCGGACGAGGCGCTGGCCGCGCTGCGCGAGAAGCTGGCCGGCGGCCAGAGCTGATCGCAGCACCGCTCTGCTGAGTTGATCTGAACTCGGCGAAGGGCCCCCACCCGGGTGAGGTGGGTTCTAGCGATCCCCGCAACACCCTGGGTTCAGGGAGTTGCGGGGATCGTGGATTTTGAGGGCTTGAAGGCGAGGTTCTTCGAAGCGCTGGATCGGGAGAACGGCAGTGTCACGGGTGCTGCCCGGGCAGTCGGGGTGAACCGTCACACGGCGGCCGGGTGGGCACGGAAGGCCGGTGTCCGTGGCCGTGG
>FTKT01001484.1_pt4 | contig 26569 bp, 28 predicted proteins | sample 1658271 | NCBI WGS metagenome assembly FTKT01 (sample SAMEA3914811, study PRJEB12502) | metagenome | biome: forest; material: soil | place: Canada | collected 2011-08-04 | depth 0.3 m | reverse complement strand
CGTGCCGGTGCTGGTGATGCACGGCGACGACGACCAGGTGGTGCCGCTCGCGATCTCGAGCGACCGCACGGCCAAGCTGATCAAGGGCGCCACCCTCAAGGTCTATGCGGGCTATCCGCACGGCATGTGCGCGACCAACGCAGACGTGATCAACCCGGATCTGCTGGCGTTCTTCAAGTCGTAAGCGGCGAGGCTTCGGCCTCCGATGTTCAAGGGCCGGAAACGCGATGCGTTTCCGGCCCTTGTGCTTTCAGAAGGTTCAGGCGCGCAACATCGCGTCCAAGCGGTCGATCAGTTCAGCCCAGTCCGCATCGCGTGCGATCTCCTCGCAGAGGAACGTCGCCTGGGATGACGTCCAGAACGGCGCGTCCGACAGCGCGAGATGTCCTGGAAGCGGACGGTGGCGAAGGACGAATCGATCGATCGAGGCCGCGTCAGCGGAAAGGCCGAGCTGGCGGAACAGCTCGTCGAGGTCGTGTTGTGAGTCCATGGGGGCCTTGAGGAAGGGGCGCTGCGGTCGAAGCGCTGCCGCGCGGCAATCTCATGCCGAGATGGCGATGCTTATCGACGCGCGTGCACTGTTTGCATCAGCCAGTTGGCGAGCCGGCCCCATCGTGTCGTCGCGAGCAGCGTCGGCAGCCGGGAAGGACGGAGGCGGCGGGCTTCCGCGGAATTGTGCGAAGCGCGCGCAACGGTGCGAATGCGTGTGTTGATCATGAGGTGCTTCGAGGTGGCAACCCAATTGGGTCGCCTCGGCGACGTGTGGACATCTCCCCGGGGACACCCGCTCGCATGTCTCACTGGACGCTGCTCGCGGGAGTGCCGCAGGTCAGGCGCCGCCCTTCTTGTCAGGCGACGTCTCGGGGTTGATGGCTGGGGTGGCCGGCTTGTGGGACTTCAGCCGCTTCAGCAGCTTGTGCCGGGGCGACGAGGCTGCCGGTGCGGGTTGGCTTGCCTGGGCGAACGAGCCGGCGGCCAGTGTGGACAACAGGAGTGTCAGAAGAAACTTTTTCATGGTGCGTGGAAGAGTGGATTGATGAACGCAAGCGCATAGGCGCGCTGCGAAAAGCGTCTTGACGATCCAGGAGCCAATGCTCGCTGTGACAGCCTGCTCGCAGCGTCACTGTGCAGTCGCGCGCGAGCTATCGCAACGCCCTGAAGAATCTCCGGCACTACCCCGAAAGACCTACGGCCAGGCGAGGTTCGCCGGATCTCATTCTTGAGACCGAACCTCATCAAGCCAATTTGCCTACGTGACGACTGGTCGACGTCGACAGCCTGGACGGGTCGTCATGCAGAGGCTCGAAGAGGCTCTGGAGACCAGACTGACGCCACAGATTTCAAGAGAGCAGTCGTGAGCCAAGTCATTCCGATACGCGTCGACCAGTACCGCGCTCCGCACGGGGCGTCGACATGCGAAGCCGCAGATTGCCTGCTCCAGGCCTACGCCACCAGGAGCGGCGTCGTGTCCTGCGAGGACCTGGTGCTGATCGCCGGTCTTCTCGGGCCGCAGCCCACCTCGCGCGTGGCGCGCGAGATTGTCTCCGGCGGCATCCTGACGTTCACATCGCGCGGCCGCATCCTTGCGCCGCGATTCCAATTCTCCGATGTGCCGCTCGAGGTGCTGCCTTCCGTGCGCGATGCCATGCGAGAGCTGGGCTGCACGTTCGACGACAACGCCTGCGCCGCCTGGTTCCTGCACCCGAACACGTGGCTGGATATGGACGCGCCGTATGACCTGGTTCGCACCAATCCTGAACAAGTGGTTGCCGCCGCCCGTGCCGATCGCTGGACCCGTACCGGCTGGTAGCCCGCGTTCGCGTCGTCGCCGTCAATCAATTGAGTCTTCCAGAAAGCCCTTCGCATGATCGACGAACAGCTCGCGCCCGTCTCCAGCCCGAATGACCCCTATCGTCGCCCGATGCAGACGTGGCCTCGGTTGAGCGAGGCGATGATCGCCCGCGCGGTACCGTATGGCACGGTGGCTCAGGTTGCTCGCGGCGAATTGCTGTTCGCTCGCGGCGAGAAATATTCCGACTTCTTCGTGGTGCTGTCCGGCGCGATAGAGATCCTCCACTTCGACGAGCGGGGCGATTCCCATGTCCTGACCGTCCATGGCGCGCGCGAGTTCACCGGCGAGCTCGATCTCCTGAGCGGCAATCGCAACCTCGTGACGGCGCGCGTGCGCGACGACGCCTGCGTACTGCGCATCGAACGGGCGGCGTTCACGGCGATGACGTCCGCCGAAGCCGACATCGGCGAGGTCGTGATGCGTGCGCTGATCCTGCGCCGCATGGGGATCGTGGAGCACGGACAGGCGGGTGTCGTGCTGGTGGGCAGCAGGCACATGGCTGATGTCCTCAGGATCCGGCGCTTCCTGCTCAGGAACAACTATCCGCATCATCTGCTGGATGTCGACCTGGAAGCCGAGGCGATGCAACTCCTTCACGCCCTCGACCTCGCGCCACGAGAGTTGCCGGCCGTCATCGCGCCCGGGTTGCCGCCGCTGCGCAACCCGACGCTGGCCGCGCTGTCCGATGCGCTCGGCTTGACCGAGTGCATCGACGAGACGCTGGTACAGGACGTGACGATCGTCGGGGCCGGACCGGCCGGATTGGCCACCGCCGTCTACGCTGCGTCCGAGGGACTGCGCACGCTCGTCATCGAAGGGCTGGCGCCCGGGGGGCAGGCCGGCACGAGTTCGCGCATCGAGAACTACCTGGGCTTTCCCACCGGCATCTCGGGCCACGCCCTGGCGTCGCGCGCGCAGGTGCAGGCGCAGAAATTCGGCGTCAACCTGCTGATCTCACGCATCGCGCAACGACTGCGATGCGAACCTGAAGGCTTCGTCATCGAGCTCGACGATGGCCGCCACGTCGTCTCCCGCAGCGTCGTCGTCGCCACCGGCGCGCGCTACCGCCGCCTCGACATTCGCGATTACGCCCGCTACGAAGGCCAGGGCATCCATTACGCTGCGACGCCGATGGAGGCGCAACTCTGCGGAGAGCAGCAGGTCATCGTGGTGGGCGGCGGCAATTCCGCCGGCCAGGCTGCGGTCTACCTGTCACGCGTGGCGAGGCATGTGCACATGGTGGTGCGCGGGCACAGCCTCGCCGAGACGATGTCCGACTACCTCGTTCGGCGGATCGATCGATCGCCCAGCATCACGCTGCATACGCGCACCGAGATCGCCGAGCTTTCCGGAGAAGCGTCCTTGAGTCGCGTCACGTGCCGTCACCGCGATTCCGGCGCGATGCGCGAGCACGACGTCTGCAACCTGTTCGTGATGATCGGCGCGGAGCCGAACACCGGCTGGCTGGGCGATCGCGTGCTGACGGACCAGCATGGCTTCGTCTGCACCGGCAGCGAGGGCACCGGACGCCTGCGCGCCTCGGCCTACGAGACCAGCCTGCCCGGCATCTTCGCCGTCGGCGATGTCCGCTCGGGCTCGGTCAAGCGGGTTGCCGCCAGCGTCGGAGAAGGATCCGTCGTCGTGCACGCGATCCACAAGCACTTGGGCGCGGGCGCTGCCTGACCACGAGATCGACGGCATCCGTCCTTTGGCGGATGCGTCCACGGTCATGACAGGTAGGCCCGGGTCGGTCGAACGGATTCCCGGCCGTTGGACGGATCGACGGATCGTCTGGCGACCGATGACGGCGCCAACGCCGCACGCGAGGATGATCCGCATGCGCCACGATACTTTCAACCCTGTCGAGACACCCGCGCTCGCGCCATTCTTCGGCATGCAGAATTCTCGCGAAGCGGCCAGCTTGCGAGGCGGGGTCGAAGTGCACACTCGACGGGTCGCGGGCGCTCGGCTGAGCCTGTTGCGGGCGGATCTGCCCGAATGGCAACCGCTCGCACGACCGACGCTTGCTGGCGGCGTGCAATTGACGGTGGATCTTCGCGCCGGTGGCTGGCGGCGCGCTGGCCCGGTCCCCGAGGGCGCTGCCACGCGGGCGACGCGCGCGGACGCGATATCCCTGGAATCGCTTGATCCGCCAGCGCCAATCTGGATCCGGGGCCGCTTCGACATGCTGACGATGACCATGCAACGCGAGGTGTTCGACAACTTCGCCGGCGAAGCGTGCGTCTGTTGTGAACCAGGCGCGTTCGACGGCATCGCCGCGCTGGATCCCATCGTCGGTGGCATGGCACGCACGCTTGCCGAGGCCATGGCCGAGCCGGTCACCGACGGCGCGTCGTACATCGCACCCTTGCTGCAGGCCATGGTCGGTCGAGTCATGGCGGCCCGCCCGCGCGACGCGGCTGGCAAGCCGCGCATCAGCGGCGCGCTCGCGCCCTGGCAGGAACGCAAGGCCAAGGCCATGCTGTCGGCACACCTGGCCGACGACATTTGCATCGTCGACGTCGCGCGCGAATGTTGCCTGTCGCGCAGCCACTTCTGCAAGGCATTCAAGCTGACCACGGGCCAGTCGCCATACGCCTGGCTGACACATCGGCGTATCAGCACGGCGCAGTCGCTCCTGCGTGGAACCCAGCAGCCATTGGCGGAGATCGCGCTCGCGTGCGGCTTCGGCGACCAGAGCCACCTGACTCGCATGTTCAGTCGCATGGTGGGCACGCCGCCCGGTTCGTGGCGCCGCGCGTTGATGCGGTGAGCAGGGAGCGCGCCCTCTATTCAGAGGCCCGAGGTCGTGCGGGCGTCACGGGAAGGATCGCCGCCGGCTGCAGCGAGTCGGGCAGCTCGCGTCACTCGTTTCCGTCAATCGTCTGACAACGGGAGTAGAGCGCTTTCGACGACGTTGCACGCTGTCGGCGGGATGCGCATGAGCGCCGCCGACATGCGCACTCGAGCGGCGGCGTCGAGTTCAGCGGGACCCGAGGTGCCGGCGGACGAACCAACTTTGGAGTTCGTTCGTGCGGATCAGTTCGCTGACCATCAGGTCGTTGGTGCCGTCATCTCCGCGGTCCGCGGCGGCACGCGCCAAGGGACGCACCTCCGTCAGGATGAACTCATGCCCGTCGAGCAGGCGTGCGAGTTGGTTGGCGGCCGACTCGATGCCGCTGGGCGCGCGGGCGAGCCGCGACTCGTTGGCAACGTCCGCGGCAAGGGCACGCGCCACGCCGCCGAGCGTCTGCACGCGCTCCGCGATCGAATCCATCAGATCGGCCTGTTCCGTGTAGTGCTTGTCGAACAGCAGGTGCAGTTCATAGAACGTGGCGCCGGAGGTCTGCCAGTGCGACTTCTTGTAGAGGTCGCGCAGCGCCATGGTGTGCGCGAGCAGGCGGTTCAACGCGGCGACGCTCTGGTGTCTCACCTCAGTCGACAGTCCGAGGCGGACTTCCTCGAGATGACCGAACGATTGGGCGACAGGATCGCCCTCGGGCGTATTGGAGCTGGACATGGCAAGTACCTTCAGAGTGATGAATCCGTCATTGGAAGCCGGCCACCGCAGCAACACCATCGCTCCCCGGATCGGCGAAGCCTCGGTCGAACGGACTACGCGGCGCGCGGAGCCGTACTCGGCGCGGCCTTGTGTTCCGGCGCCTCTCGGCAATTCGACTGACTCCGCCGGCGTCTCCCGGGAGTGGGCGCGGTTCGCGTGTCGTTCGATCATTCACCCGGCACGTTCGCCACAACGATCAAACGAGAGGATCAGAGATGACCAGTACCGCCACCCCGACGCCCGGCAAGGGCCTGCTGTCGCCCAAGGACCATGCGCTGGTGATGATCGACCTGCAATCGCAGATGTCGTTCGCGACTCGGTCGATCGACGCGATCACGCTGCGCACCAATGCGTCGCTCGTCGCCAGCGCGGCGGCCGGCTTCAAGGTGCCGACCATTCTCACGACGGTCGCCGAGAAGAGCTTCTCGGGCCCGATGTTCTACGAGGTGACCGATCCGTTCCCCGGCCAGCGGCTCTTCGATCGCACGTCGATGAACACGTGGGAAGACGCGCCCGTCATCGCCGAGATCAATCGTCTCGACAAGCAGCGCCTGGTGCTGTGCGGCCTGTGGACTTCCGTGTGCATCGTCGGCCCGGCGCTGTCGGCCATCGACCAAGGCTTCGAGGTCTATGTGATCGCGGACGCGTGCGGCGATGTCTCGACCGAGGCGCACGACCGGGCGATGGATCGCATGGTGCAGGCTGGCGTGCGCCCGATGACGTCGCTGCAGTACCTGCTCGAGCTGCAACGCGACTGGGCCCGCGGCGATACCTACGAGCTGACCACCGGCATCGCCAAGAAGTTCGGCGGCGGTTACGGCCTCGGCGTGATCTACGCCAAGACGATGTTCGCCGCTCACGAGGGTTGACGGTGACGCGCATGCAGGGCAACGGCGCAGCCGGACGGCGATTCCTGATCGGATCGCGGCTAGGCATCACTTTCGATGTCGCGGCGCAGTCTCCGGACGACGCCCATGTCGATCTGTCGGTGGCCTGCATGTTCGAACACGAGGCCGCCGGAGCCTCTCTGAGCGGTGGGCTCCTTCAGCTCGACGCGGCACTCGGAGGTGCTTTGACCTCTGCGCGGGCTTCGGGCTCGTTCCGGGGCCATTTGCTGGATTCGCTGCTCGTGACCTCGCCGCCTTCGCCGGTGCAAGCCCAAGCCATTCTCGTGGTGGGCCTCGGCGATCCCCGGACGTTGGATGCCGACGCACTCTCTCGCGCCTGTGCCTTTGCCGTCACGCAGGCGGAGCGGATGCGCGCGGTGAGCGCCGCCTTCGCCCCGAACCTGCTGGACGCCGGCATTCGGCTTCCCGCCGACTTCAGCGCAGCCCGGCACATGCTGTCGGGAACGTTCTCCGCGCTCGCACTCTCGGATCGTCTAGAGACGGCCAAGCTGGCTGTTCCTTCGCTCCTGCGACATTGGTCGTTCGACGCGGGAGCGGCGCATTTCGATGCGGTGGCCGATGAGTTCGCGAACGCGTTCGCGGCCAGCGCGTCGCAGGCCGCGTCAGATGCCAGAGACAACAACCCAACTGGGAGGTCATGAAATGGACACCGCGCCCGCCAATGCGACCGTAGTCACTCAGGAGATCCGCATCGTCGATGCGCAGGGCCGAGTGCGAATGCTGCTGTCGGCAGCCAATGGCGCTCCGGAGATCGTGCTGATGCGCGAGAACGGGGCTCCGTCCGCCAGGATGTCCTTGACGCCCGATGGCCGTCCCGCCATCACGTTGATCAATCCTGCCGCGGGTCCGAGCGCTGCACTCGAAATCGACGACAAGGGTGCCCATCTCAAGTTCGATGGAGTCGGCGGATCTTCGAGCTACGTGTTCCTGAGCAATGTCGGGACATCGGGTCTGGTGCTCATCGACCCGAAGGCGACGCGGCGCTTGAGCGCGATCGTCACGCCAGAGGGCGAAGGAAAGCTGGAAGTTCTTGACGCGACCGGAAAATGCAGTCTCGCGAAACCGAGGTGATCGCGTTTGCGAGTGCGCAGTTGCCAGGGCCGGGAACGTCGGCCGCAGGGATCGCAATTGAAGTTTCGATCAGGCGTGCAGCCATCTTGATGCCAGACGCGTCACCCTCGGCATCACGAGGTAGACCATCAATGCAACTACCACCGCGGCCGAAGCGAAATGCTCGACAAAGAAGTTGCCCGGAAAGGGGCTCCCTTCGAAAGCCGGACGCACAAGCGCGGGAACAAGCATCGTGAGCGGATAGATCGCCGACAGCGTCAGGATGAATTGCTTGTAGCGCGGAACGGGTTTGTCCTCCGGCGACTTGAACCAGAATTCGAGGCCGCTCACCGTCTTCAGCTTCTCGTGTGTTTCGAGCCATGGCTGCGCCTGCAGCAGCAGTTCATGTCTCGCGTTCGAATCGAACCAGTCCTGCGCGTGAGCGAGCGAATCAAAGCGGATGGTGATGGTGTATGCCGTGGATCCGGCATGCGGGCGGATCACGTTGACCCCTCGATGCCCTGGGAACCGCGCAGCCAGGGGGACGATCTCTTGAAGCCATCGTTCGTACGGCTCGATGGAGTCGGGACGCACGCGCTGTTCGACCACTGCTGTGACGCTGTCGAGGCTGCGCAGTTCTCGCGCGCGGATCTGCGTCAGGGTCGCATCCCGCAGTTCGGGATGTCTTTGCTCGTCATTCATGACACTGGCACCTCTGAAAATGAGAACGCTGGCACGTGTTGGCTCGCCAGACCACGCCCACGAGTTGCGGCAAGCAGCGCCCGGCATGCGCTCGCGCAATGGCTTCGATCCGAACGAGAGTCTGTAGATACCCGCATTTTGAGCAGGCACTGAAGCCGCAGCATTGCGATCTGCACAACGCTCGGTTGCGTCGCGGACAGATTCTCTTTCAGGTCTCATCTGCCTACTCTGAGGTCACTATTCCGGCACCTTCTGGCGCCTCCATGAAACTCAACAGCAGCGGGAATTGGAATGCCTTCCAGTCGGCCACCCCAGGCCATCATCGTCGGAGGCTCGCTCGGCGGTCTCTTCGCGGCCACGGCTCTGCGTGCCGTGGGCTGGGACGTCCGGGTCTTCGAGCGTTCGCCGAGCGACCTGGACGGGCGGGGCGGGGGCGCCGTCCTGCAGCCGGGCGTGCTCAAAGCGCTCCACTTCGGCGGAATCGAGCATGACGGCGTCATGGGCGTACGTTCGATGCGCCGGATCCACGTCGATCTCAAAGATCGAGTCGTTCATCGCCGGTTCTCCTGCCAGACCCAGACGTCGTGGAGCATTCTCTATGCGACGTTGCGACAGGCTCTTCCTGCGGCGAGGCTGCACGCAGGCGAGCGACTGGTCGGGCTGGAGCAGTCGTCTGATCGCGTACACGCTCGATTCGAGAGCGGCCTGAGCGCAGAGGCCGATCTCCTGATCGGCGCCGACGGCACCAGGTCGTCGATGCGCGAACTGCTGCTGCCCGGCCAACTGCCGGCATATTCGGGGTATGTGGCATGGCGTGGCGTGATTCCGGAAACTGAGATGTCGACAGACGCGGTGAGGCGGCTCGCGGAGTCGTTTGCGTTTCAGACAGGCGATGAGCACGCAATTCTTGTCTACATGATTCCTGGTCCGCAGGGGTCGATCCGGCCTGGTGAGCGCCAATGGAACTGGGTGTGGTATCGAGTCACCGACGAAGGACCGAGTCTCGAGAGGACGTTGACGGATCGTCATGGCGTGCGACATGCGTTCTCCGTCTCGCCGGGCTCGGCAGCCCCGGCGGCCGTCGTTGAGATGCGCGATGCTGCGGCGAGCGTTCTATCTCCATCGTTCAGGCAACTGGTCTCAGCGACCACCGCGCCCTTCGTCCAATCAATCCAGGACTTCGCCGCACCTCGCATGGCTTTCGGCCGTGCCTTGCTGCTCGGTGACGCGGCATTCGTCGCCAGGCCACATACCGCGGGAAGCACAGCCAAAGCCGCGGATGATGCCGTGGCGCTGGCTCAGGCGCTGCGGGACTTCCCCGGCGACCTTGGACGCGCACTGCTCCAGTGGGAGACCTCGCGCCTGCGATCGGGAAGATCCATGGTGAGGCATGGAATCGAACTGGGGCGCAGACTGCTGGGCTTCACGGAAGATGCGGCGCGCGGCATCGGCGACGACCTTTGTCTTGGGCAGTAGCCGGCCCGATTGAGATGCTGGAGATGCAGATTCAAAGGCCGACCAGGCAGCCGGCGCAGTTCTGGAGAAAGTGGACGAACGCCTGCACACGGCGCGAATTGCGTCGGTTGGGAAGATAGGCGGCGAAGACGCAGACGCCTTCGCCCAGGGGGGACACGTTCCACTCCGGCAGCAAGCGCACGAGTCGTCCCGCGTTGACGTCCTCTGAAACAAGCCATTCGGCCAGGAGCGCGATGCCGTGCCCAGCAATGACGGCCTCCCTCAGGATGTCTGCGCTGTTGGAGGCGAGCCGGCCGCTGATCTCGACTTTCTGGTGCTGGCGATCCTGCGAAAAGGTCCATCGCTGCGACCCTGCCCGGTAGGAGAAGCGCATGCACTCGCGATCGCCCAGTTCTTCGGGTAGCTTGGGTTCGCCGTGGGAAGCCAGGTAGCTCGGTGCAGCGATGACGAAGCGGCGGTGGTCGCCCAATCTGCGAACGATCAGGCCGGCCTCGTTGTCTGGAATGCCGATCCGCACGACGACGTCCACGCGCTCCGCGGCAAGATCGACCTGCGTGTCGGTGAGGTCCACGTCCAGCGTCACGCCCGGATGTTCGTGCAGGAATGTCGGTAGATGGCTGCCGATGAACAGGCGTCCGAATGTCACCGGCAGCGAAACTCTCAAGGGCCCGACGACCTGGTCACCGTTGTCCGAGATGCTTCCGTCGGCGTCCGCTATCCCTTGCAGCAAGGGTGCCACCTGTTCCAGGTAGGCCAAGCCCGCATCGGTCAGCGTGACCGCGCGGGTGCTTCGGGTCAGGAGCGACGTGCCGAGATGCGACTCCAGCGCGTCGATCAGGCGGGTCAGCGAGGAGGTGGCAACCCCCGTGCGGCGCGCTGCCTTGGAGAAGCCGCCCGTCTCGGCCACGGCGACGAAGGCGTTGAGCGCCATCAGCTTGTCCATCCTCGACCTCTCAGCAATGCGCAACGTCGGATTGCGATTTCAGGTTATTCATCTTCTCGATGGTAGCGCTTAATCTTTGCGGCACCTTCCAGGCCACCGACGTACAGCCAGCCCTTCAGAGCCGCATGAAGTCGACCCCTGCCACTGCGGCGATCCAGCCGGGCACGACATCCGTTCAACAACTTCAACAGGAAAGAGATCATGCTTGCCAACCTGAGTTTCAGAGCGCGGATTGCCGCATTGGTGCTGCTCGCCGTGTCCGGCGTGGCGATCGTCGCGGCGGCGTCGGTCATCGATGCGCGCGACGAGATGATGCAGGCGCGCAGGGATCTCTTGCGTACCGCGGTGGAGTCGGTGCAGAACCAGGTGCAGGCATTGGTGCGTGACGCGACGAGCGGTCGGATCGACAAGGCCGCTGCACAGGCTGCCGCCCGGAACGTGCTCCTGAGTGCCCGCTATGGTGGCGCCGATGGCCGCACGGAGTATTTCTACGCCTACACGCTCGACGGGATCAACATCGCTCAGCCGGCCCAGCCGGATTGGGTCGGGAAGAACATGCTCGAGCAGGTTCGAGATGGCGATGGTCGCTACGCGTTGAAGGACATGATCGGTGGCGTGAAGGCCAGCGCGTCGCAGCGGGCGTATGTGTCGGCGAACTTTCCACGACCCGGCCAGACCGAGCCCGTGCCGAAACTGCAGTATGTGGTGGAAGTTCCGGAGTGGAATTGGATGCTCGGTTCCGGCCTGTACATGGACGATATTGCCGCCCAAGTCCGTGCTGCCACGATCCGCAAGTCGCTTCTGGCCCTGGCGGTGCTGGTTGGCCTGGTGACGATGGCCGTCGTGATCTCGCGCAGCGTGCTCCGGCAGATCGGCGGAGAGCCCGCCGAGGCGATGCGGGCCATGGGCGAGGTTGCCGCAGGAAACCTGAGCGTGTCACTCGGCAATCCTCCTGAGGGGAGCGTCATGGCGCGACTTGGCGAGATGGTGGGCTCGCTGCGTGTCACCGTGTCCGAGGTGCGTGACGTCGTCGGCGCAATCGATACCGCGACGACGGAGATTGCGAGCGGCAACCTCGACCTTTCTGCGCGGACGGAAGAGACCGCAGCCAACCTGGAGCAGACCGCCGCATCAATCGAGGAAATCACCAGCGCGATCACGCAGTCCGCCGATATCGCCAGCGAGGCCAACAGGTTGATGATCGAGGCGGCGCGCGCCGCTCAGCGTGGCGCGGAGACCGCCGGCGAAGTCTCGACCAGCATGCAGCGGATCACCGACAGTTCGCACAAGATGGGCGAGGTCGTCTCCCTGATCGACCGGCTGGCGTTCCAGACCAACATCCTTTCGCTCAATGCCGCTGTCGAAGCTGCCCGGGCCGGCGAAGCGGGACGTGGATTCGCGGTCGTTGCGGCCGAAGTCCGCAAACTGGCCCTCCAGAGCGCGGACGCTGCACGGGACATCCGACGCCTGATCGAGAACTCCAACGAACAGATCACGGCGGGCGGCCAGTTGGTGGGTGACGCAGGCGACGCCGTCAAGGACATCGAGCGCAGCGTCGCGCGCGTGACCCAGTTGATCAGCGAACTCACGGTGGCCGCCGGTGAGCAGAGGGACGGCATCAACCAGGTCAACCAGGCGGTGGCCAACCTCGACGACATGACGCAGCAAAACGCAGCGCTGGTCGAGGAGGCGAGTGCGGCATCGACGAGCCTCAAGCAGCAGACCTTGCAATTGACCGAGTCCGTGAGCGTCTTCCGCGTCTAGGCTGCGACCCTTGCAAAGAGAAATTCCCATGAAACCAAGTGACCTGAAGATCGGCCAGCGTCTTGCCATCGGCATCGGCGTCGCGACATCGCTGCTGGTGGCGCTGGTCTGCGTGGCCGCCTCTCGTCTTGCAGAGGTGAAGTCGGAACTCGACGTGATCAGTGACGACCGGCTGCCCAAGCTCGTCGCCGTCAAGGATGCCAAGGACAACATTCGAGCGAGAGCTCAGCTCATACGAAACGTCGTCCTGCTCGAGAAAGACGACGAGATCCGCGCTCAATCCGACCTGCTGCCCGGAATCCGGGCGGCATATGCCAAGTTGCAGAAGCAACTGCGAGACACCACCCGGAACGAGCGCGGCCAGGAATTGCTGACGAAGGTCGACCGTGCCGTGGCCGCCCTCGTGGCGCCGACGGACGAGGTTGTCCGGCTTGGACTCGCCAACCGAAATGCCGAGGCGACGCGGCAGTTGATCGATGTCGTCCAGCCTGCCCAGACGGTGGCGCTCCAGGCTTTGGACGAGTTTGCGCAGTTCGAGATCGCGTCGACGGAAGAGTTGCAGGCGAACGCAAACGCCGCCTATGTCTCTGGCGTGAGGCTGCTCGTTTCCTTGGGTGTTGCCGCCGTCGTCTTGTTGTTTGTGTTCGGTTGGCTCCTGGTGCGTTCCGTCACCCGCCCGCTGAACCGCGCAGTCGAGGTGTCACGGGCCGTGGCGGGAGGCGACCTGACGCTCCAGTTTGACGATGCAGGTCGAAGCGAGATGGCGCAGTTGATGCAGGCGCTCAAGCGCATGCAAGCCAGCCTGGTCGAGACAGTCACCGGGGTCAGGGACAACGCTCAGGGCGTGGCCGTCGCCAGCAGCCAGATAGCGCAGGGCAATCACGACCTGAGCGCGCGGACGGAGGAGCAAGCGAGCGCGCTGGAACAGACGAGCGCATCGATGGAGGAACTCTCGGGCACCGTCCGCAAGAATGCCGACAACGCGCAATACGCCAGCACGCTCGCGCGAGCGGCGTCGAGCGTGGCGGTCGAAGGCGGCGAGACGATAGCCCGGATTGTCGAGACCATGAAGGCGATCAACGACAGCGCGAGGCGAATCACCGAGATCATCGCGCTCATCGACGGCATTGCATTCCAGACCAACATCCTCGCTCTCAACGCCGCGGTCGAAGCGGCTCGGGCGGGAGAGCAGGGGCGCGGGTTCGCGGTCGTTGCCGGCGAAGTCCGCAATCTTGCTCAACGCAGTGCCGAAGCGGCTCGCGAGATCAAGGCGCTGATACTGACCAGTGTCGAGCGCGTCGAGTTGGGGACGAGCCTGGTCGATCGCGCAGGATCCACGATGAAAGAGATCGTGGACTCGATCCATCGCGTGACTGATGTCGTTGGCGAGATCAGTACCGCAAGCATCGAGCAGGCCGCCGGCGTCGCGCAGATTGGCGAGGCGGTGCTCCAGATGGACCAGGCCACGCAGCAGAACGCGGCGCTTGTCGAGGAGAGCGCTGCAGCATCCGACAGCCTCAAGCAGCAAGCCGAGCAACTCGTGCAGGCGGTCTCTGTTTTTCGCCTCACCGCTCCGTCCTCTTCGGGATTCCACGCGGCTGTGCAGAAGCCGGTGTCTGCCAAGCCGGCATTGCCGTCTCCGCCGAGCATGCCGGCCAGGTCGAAGACGTCGACAACGACCTTGCCAGTGCGCGCGCCCTCGGCAAACCCTGCCGTCGGTAGGAAGCCGGCCGAGACTCGGCACGACGATCAATGGGAAACCTTCTGACCGTTCCTCAACCCCGCGCATTGCGATCGTCGCCAATTTGATGCAAGGAGGGCGATGCCATGTGGCGAAGCGGGGCGCGTCATGCGCTGATCATCGGGTTCGTCGGGAGGGTTTTCCGCGATCGGTGTCCCGTCGATCGACGACGCGCTGCTCACCGATGAAGCCATGCCGGGCTTGTCGGGCGGCGAACTCGCACGCACCGTGCTGGCTCGGAGGCCGGGCCTGCCCGTCATCCTGATGAGCGGTCATGTCGGCCCAGGCCCCGAACAGCGCGCTCGTCAAGCGGGCGTGAGCCGGTTGCTGCATAAGCCGCTGGCCATTCGCGAGCTCGCTGACGCGCTCGCACAGAGCCTCGCGCCCTGGCAAGTCGTTCAGCCACGGGCTTCCGCAACCCGAGCGGAACTGCCGCTGAACAGCGTGCCGGTAGCAGAAGTCCGCGATGTGACGATGAGGTAGCGCGTTGCGTTGCCCGCAACCGCGCGTTGCGGCGCGCTGCCATTCCCATTGCAGGGCCGTTCCGGCATCGTTGGCGTCCTGGAAACAAGGGGCGCCATGAAGCCGGTTGATGGGGCGTTGCCCGGCACGGCCGTCTACCTGGTTGCGTTTCAGTCGTAATGAAGAACGCTTCAAACGATGCACACCGTCGCGTCGCGCAATGACCGACACACGCATGCGGACCACAGTGAAGGCTCAGAGACGCGCGGCGGACCTTGCACCGGGCGTCGAGCACGAAACCCCACTTGAGGAACCCACCATGGATGCACTGATTGAACAAATCGTTGAAGTGACGCCTCTCGGGGCTTCCCCGGCCGCCGGCGTGTATTCCCATGTCACGAACGACAGATCCCGCGAGTTCGGCCTGATGGATGCGATCTACGCAACGCGCGGCGGGCTGCTGACGGGCGACGAGGTGCTGGCCATGCTGCGCACGCGCGCGCCGTCGCCGGTCTCGGCCGTCGCGCGACCCATCGCGCGACGCGAGGTCGTGAGCTTCACCTGGCGCGGCCAATTGCTGATGCCGGCCTTTCAGTTCGATCCGCACGCCATCAGCCATCGCGCCGCGGTGACCCGCGTCGTCGTGGAGATGCGCGACGTCTTCGACGACTGGGAAATCGCCCTGTGGTTCGCCTCGCGGAACTCGTGGCTCGGCGGACAGCGTCCCGTGGACGCGCTTGATCAGCGGGAGGCCGCGGTGATCAGCGCGGCACGCGCCGACCGCTACATCCGAATCGGCTGACGATTTGCCCGACACCAGCGCCGACCGCACGGGCATGTCGGCGCAAAGGGTGACGGCCTCGGCAGCGAGGTCGGCATCCGATGCCCTCAACGCCCCATCCTGAATTCGGGAGAACTCTGACATGACCTACGCCACTGCCGCCGACGCCAAGTCGCCACCCACCTTGTCGGCTGCCATGGTTGCCGTCTTCGCCTTCTGCGTCGGAATCGTCGTCGCGAACGTGTACTACGCGCAGCCCATCATCGAGCTCATCGCACCGAGCCTGGGGCTGTCGGCAGGTGCGGCAAGCTTCATCGTCTCGTTGACCCAGGTCGGTTATGCGTGTGGCTTGTTCCTGCTGGTGCCGCTGGGCGACCTTCTGGAGAACAAGAAGGTCATCCTATGCACCGTCCTGGTGACCGCACTCAGCCTCGCACTGGCGGCCACCGCGAAGTCACCCTCGGTCTTTCTCGCGGCATCCGCGCTCATCGGACTGACGTCGGTCTCCGTGCAGATGCTGATCCCCCTTGCGGCCCACATGACGCCCGAATCGACGCGCGGTCGAGTGGTCGGCAACATCATGGGCGGGCTTCTCACCGGCATCCTGCTGTCGAGGCCGCTCTCCAGCGTGGTCGCTGACGTCTTCGGGTGGCGCGCGATCTTCGCGGCGGCTGCGGTGGCGATGCTGGTCGTTGCCGGGATCGTCGCGACGCTGATCCCGAAGCGCCAGCCGCAGGCCTCGCTGCACTATGGCCAGTTGCTCGTGTCGCTTGTCCACCTGTTCGGTGACACGCCGCTGCTACGCCGCCGCGCGTTCTATCAGGCGTGCTTGTTCGCCTCCTTTTCGTTGTTCTGGACGGCCGTGCCCATCGAGCTGGCTCGCGTCCATCAGTTCTCGCAGCTGCAGATCGCTCTTTTCGCCCTGATCGGTGCGTCGGGCGTGGTCTCCGGCCCACTGGGCGGTCGGCTTGCAGACGCCGGACATAGCCGCATTGGCACGCTGGTCGCTCTCTGGGTCGCGGCAATCGCGCTGTTCGCCACGGCGACGGGCCTGGGAGGAAGCGTCCTCGCGCTCGCAGTGTGTGCGGTCGTCCTCGACTTCTGCGTGCAGCTGAACATGGTGATCGGCCAGCGCAACATCTTCCATCTGCCCGCCCATCACCGCAGTCGCCTGAACTCGCTCTACATGACCAGCATCTTCATCGGCGGCGCGGTGGGTTCGGCCATCGCAAGTGGCCTCTACAGCGTCGACGGGTGGCGCGCCGTGGCCATGGCCGGCGGTGTGTTCCCGCTTCTGGCAGCGCTGACCGCACTGGTGTGGGAGCGCCGGAGCCAAGCCTGAGCCCACAAGGCCAGTGATTCTCGAAAGCGGTTCAGCAGTTCACGCCGGGATCGCGCCGCATCCAGATCGCATTGCATGACACGGAGGAATTCGATGACCAACTCGACGCGCCGGGCCCAGCGGGCCCTGATCATTGGCGGATCGCTGGGCGGGCTGTTCACGGCCACCACCCTGCGGGCCATCGGATGGCAGGTAGATGTCTTCGAGCGTTCGCCGAACGCACTCGACAGCCGTGGAGGTGGCATCGTGCTGCAGCCTGACGTTGAAGCGGCGTTCCAATTCGCCGGAGTCGACCATCCCGATGCGCTCGGCGTCCGCTCCGGTGACCGGATCTTCCTGGACAAGAACGACAACGTCACCCGGCGCATGTACATGCCGCAGACGCAGACGTCCTGGAACTTGCTGCACGGCACGCTGTCGCGCGCTTTGCCCGAAGGTCTTGTGCATCGAGGTGAATCGCTGGTCAGCGTCGAAAAGTCGCCCAACGGCGTTACCGCGCGCTTTGCGAGCGGCCGCGTAGAAACCGGCGATCTGCTCGTGGGCGCCGACGGTCCGATGTCGGCCGTCCGTCAACTGCACCTGCCCGACCTGGTGCCGATCTACGCCGGCTACACGGCGCGCCGCGGCCTGGCGCCGGAGAACGCAGTCTCCGCTCGAGCGGAAAGGACGCTGGGAGGAACATTTGCGTTCCAGGACGGCCCCGGATTCCAGTTTCTTGCGTACATGGTGCCGGGCGAGGACGCGAGCACGGAGGTCGGCAGGCGTCGCTGGAACTGGGTCTGGCATCGGAGGCTGGACCTCGGGGCTCCCTACGACGACGTGATGACCGATACCCAAGGGCGCCGACGCTCCTTCTCCATTCCTCCGGGCTCGCTGCGACCCGAAGTGGGCGTACGGCTTCGCGCCGACGCGCGAGAACTGCTGGCGCCGTCGTTCGCCGACCTGGTCGAGGCCACCGAGGAGCCTTTTGCGCAAGCGATCCTCGATCTGCGCGTTCCCCGCATGGTGTTCGATCGCACGATCCTGCTGGGTGACGCGGCGTTCGTCCCGCGTCCGCATACGGCAGGCGGCGCCGCGAAGGCAGCCGCCAACGCGGTGGCGCTGGCCGAAGCGCTCAAGGCGTTCGACAGCATCGACGAAGCTCTGGCCGAATGGCAGGATTGGCAGATGCGCGTTGGCGTCGAGATGTGCGATCGAGGTATCGCGCTCGGCAACAGCATCGTCGGTCTTCGTGGCGTGCGCCAGCACGCCCTGTAAACAGGCGCAAGACGTGACACCAGGGCACTCTCATCGAGGACGGCTGGGACGCGTGATGACGATCGCGTTCGCGGCGATGCTGCTCGGGACGGTGATCGCCTGGCTGGCCACGTTGCGGCCTTCGATCACGCGCATCACGCCACCGAACGACTCCTCATTCTCGATGGCACAAGTACGGCACGGCTCCGAGCTGGCCGCGCTCGGTAGCTGTGCCGTCTGCCATACGTCGGACGGCGGCGTCACGTTCGCGGGCGGGCGCGGCCTCGCGACGCCCTTCGGTACGATCTTCACGTCCAACATCACCCCCGATCCGGCGACGGGGATCGGCGCGTGGTCGAGCGAGGCATTCCGACGTGCGATGCGTGAGGGCGTGTCGCGAGATGGTCATCATCTCTACCCAGCGCTGCCCTACGAGCATTTCACCCATACGAGCGATGCCGATCTCGACGCGCTGTATGCCTACTTCATGACGCGCGGTGCGATCCGCTCGACGCCACCAGCCAACCGGTTGATTCCCCCGCTGGGCTTCAGACCCTTGCTGGCTGGCTGGAAGCTGTTGTTCCTGCATGGCGGCCCGCACGAACGCGATCCGCGGCACAGCGACGAGTGGAATCGTGGCGCCTACCTCGTGGACACCCTGGGGCACTGCGGCGGTTGCCACACGCCGCGCAACTTCGCAGGTGGAGAGGAGGGCGGGAGGCCATTTGCCGGCGGGTTCGCCGAAGGATGGCAGGCCCCGGCGCTGGATGCCTCGAATCCGCAGGCGGCGACCTGGACGGCTGACAGTCTGATGCACTACCTGCGCGGCGGCGTCGAGCGCAACCATGGGGTCGCTGCTGGACCGATGGGCCCGGTCGCCCACGAGCTGACCACCGTACCGGAGTCGGACGTCCGTGCGATCGCCGTGTTCATCGAGTCGACGATGCATCCGAATCGCGTGCCTGTAGCTGCGCCCTCGAGCGCGGCGTCCGCGATCGATCGAGTCGCCGACGCGAGCGCATCGGAGCCCATCGGAGCAACCATCTTTGCGGGCGCCTGCGCGGGGTGCCATGAGCCGACCGCGCCAATGGCTGGCGAGGGCAGACCGCTGTTGTCTTCGACCAGCACGGTCCTTTCGCCCACCCCGGACAACGCGCTGCAGGCTGTCTTGTCAGGGGTCCGGTCGCCGGACGATGGACAGACGCCCTACATGCCCGCGTTCCGTGAGTCGTTGACGGATGAGCAGGCCGCGGCCGTGGTCGCGTACGTGCGTTCGCGATTCAGCGATCGACCTGCATGGAAGAGCGCGAAAGCCGTCTCGGCTCGTCTCAGAAAGGAAGGGGCCCAGCCATGACACTCCAGATCGACCTCAACGGGCGCGAACAGGCGATCCACAGCGATCCCGACACGCCCTTGTTGTACGTGTTGCGGGATGAACTGCATCTGAACGGTGCCAAGTACGGATGTGGCCTGGGCCAGTGCGGTGCCTGCACAGTGCAGATCGATGGACACGCCGCATTCTCGTGTCTCACACCGGTCGCCACGCTGCCCGGCAAAACAGTGCGCACCATCGAAGGCCTGGGAAGTGCCGCGCAACCGGGCATCCTGCAACAAGCATTCGAGATCGAGCAGGCAGCGCAGTGCGGCTACTGCATCGCGGGCATGGTGATGCGTGCGCAGGCGCTTCTCGATCGCAATCCGTCACCGACCAACGAAGAGATTCGTGCGCACATGCAGACCAACCTCTGCCGCTGTGGCACCCACATGCGAATTCTCAGGGCGATCCGACGTGCGTCCGACATGCTCCTGGCCGCACACGCCGCAGCTTCTGGTAGCCACCGTGGCTGAGCTCGACCCCATCCTGCGCCGCCGCTCCTTCCTTTCGCTCGGAGCGGTCGTCGTGAATTTCTCGCTGCGGGGCACCGCCTGGGCGCAGCTGTCTGGCGGTGGCGAGGGCGGCGCGGGGCCCGCGGTCGTCGCTCCGAGCCTCGCCGGCGACTTGAAGACCCATCCTCGACTGGACTCGTGGATTCGCATCGACAGCCAGGGCCACATCACCGTCTTCACGGGAAAGGCCGAACTCGGGCAGGGCATCCGCACGGCGCTCATTCAGGTTGCGGCCGAAGAACTCGATGTCCCTCCGCTCGAGATCGAACTGGTGACGGCGGACACCGCATCGACGCCGGACGAAGGCCTGACGGCGGGTAGCCACTCGATGCAGGACAGCGGGCGTGCGATCCAGAACGCGGGGGCGAACGTCCGTGCCCTGTTGATCGGGCAGGCAGCGAAGTCCATGGGAATCGAAGCTTCAGCGCTGGACACGAACGGCATGGGCGCCGTCATCGCGAAGGATGGGCGCAAGCTGGGGTACGGGTTCCTGGCAGACAAGCTTTCGCTCGCCGTCGACGCCTTGCCCGACGTCCCGCTGCGCGATCCGCGCCTCTATCGCACGATGGGAAAGTCGCTGCCGCGCGTCGATATCCGCGCCAAGCTGACCGGCGGAGAGGCCTACGTGCAGGACATGCGCCTGCCGCGCATGCTTCACGCCCGAGTGATCCGCGGCCCGAGCTACGGCACCGCATTGACTCATCCCGATGTCGTCGCGGCAGCCCGGATCCCCGGCGTCGTCAAGATCGTGCATTCGGGCGGCTTCATGGCAGTGGTCGCCGAGGCCGAATGGACGGCCATTCGCGCGATGAGACTGATCCAGCGATCCGACTTCTCTCGCCCCGGTGCACCGATTCCCTTGCAGGGAGCCCGCAGCGTCCTGAAGTCCTTGCCGACGCGCGAGATCCAGATCCTGAAGGTCGCGGAGCCTGTCGATCCGGCGAAGACGACCTTGTCGGCGAGCTACAGCCGCCCCTGGCTGCACCACGGTTCCATCGGGCCGTCATGCGCTGTCGCGGCGTTCCAGGACGGCCTGATGACCGTCTACAGCCACTCGCAGGGGATCTTCGACGTCCGCCGCGTCGTCTCCGACCTCTGCCGCCTGCCCCTCGAGAAGGTCCATGGCATCCACGTTCCCGGCTCGGGTTGCTACGGCCAGAACGGCGCCGACGACGTCGCTGCGGACGCGGCGCTCATCGCGCTGGCGATGCCAGGCCGTCCGATACGGCTGCAATGGATGCGTGAGCAGGAGCAGGGTTGGGAGCCGCTCGGCCCGGGATGGTCACGGAGGTCAGCGCCTCGCTCGATAGCCAGCACCGCATCGTCGACTGGCGCTACGCGGTCTGGAGCAATCCGCACAACAACCGACCCGTTGGCGCGGGCGGTGTCATCGCAGGCCAGGAGGTCGTTCCGTCCTTCGCCGTTCCCGAAGGCAAGCCGATTCCGATGCCTGAGGGCGATGGCAGCCGCAATTCCAATCCGCTCTACGACTTCCCGCGCATGGACGTGCGATATCACTTCGCGAAGGACATGCCGATCCGCGTGTCTGCGCTGCGGTCGTTGGGGGCGCACCTGAACGTGTTCTCCATCGAGTCGATGCTCGACGAGTTGGCCCGCAACGCAGCGATCGATCCGCTGGCGATGCGTCTCGCGCACATGCGCGACGAGCGCGCCCGTGCGGTGATGAAGACCGGCGCGAGCCGATTCGGCTGGGCGACGCGTCATGCGGGCGACGGAAGACGCGGCTGCGGAATGGCCTTCGCCAGGTACAAGAACATCGGCGCCTATTGCGCGGTCTTTCTGGAGATCCAGGTCGACCGGGATTCGGGCGCGATTCGAGTGCGCCGCGCGGTCGCCGCCGTCGACTGCGGCACCGGCGTCAGCCCAGATGGCATCCGCAACCAGATCGAGGGCGGGCTCCTGCAATCGCTCAGTTGGACCATGCGCGAGCAGGCCCGCTTCGAAGCGACGCACCGTCGCAGCCTGGATTGGAGCGAGTATCCGATCCATCGCTTTCAGGATGTGCCCGACAGCGTCGAGGTGCATATCGTCGAACGACCCGGCCTGCCGTTCCTCGGCACCGCCGAAGCGGCCCAGGGACCCGCGGCGGCGGCGCTCGCCAATGCGCTGGCGGATGCCACCGGCGCGCGCTTGCGTGATATGCCCCTCTCCGCCGAGCGCGTGCGGGAAGCGCTGGCGCCTGGCGCAACCGGCTAGAAACATCTTTCAAGGAAACATGCCATGCCGAACCTCGAAGCGCTTCGGTCTCCCATCGAGATCGAGGTCATCTATGACTTCATTTGCCCATGGTGCTGGATCGGGCACTCGCACCTCAAGACGGCGCTGGAGCAGGCCGCCATGGACGCGCAGGCGCATATCCGCTTCGTCCCGTATGAGCTCAATCCCGACATGCCTCGACCTGGCGTCGACCGCAAGAACTATCGCACCGTCAAGTTCGGCAGTTGGGCACGGTCGCAAGCCATGGATGCCGACGTCACCGCCGCCGGCCAGCGCGCGGGGCTGGAATTTCGCTACGACTAAATCGCCACGACGCCGAACACCAGGTTCGCTCATCGGTTGATGTGGTGGGCCCAGCGTGCTGGCGACCCGGCTCGAAGCGCCAGCCTGTTCGATGCGATCTTCGCCGCGTACTTCCAGCGCGGTGAGCACATCGGTCGACCCGAAGTGCTCGCCGCCGTCGCCGCCGGATGTGGCTTCGACCACGCGCAGATACTCGCGCTGCTGGCTGGCGAGGATGGCGATCAGGAGGTCGCAGCGATCGAGCAAGCCAGCCGACGCGAAGGCATTCATGCCGTGCCGACGGTACGGATCGAACAACTTTCATTCAGCGGCGCGCAGCCGGCTGCGTCCATCCTGACCATGCTTGAGCGCGCCACCTCGAAGCACGCCCCGAAAGTCGCCTGAGGCTCGCAACATGGACAACCTCGACCCGCTCGTGCTTCGAACGCTTCGCGACTGGCGGCGCTCCGTTCGGCAGGCCATGCTATTCACGGTCGTGCGCACCTGGGGGGCGTCGCCACTTCCCGTTGGCGCGCTGATGGCGCTGGCGGGAGACGGCGCCGTCGTCGGATCCGTCAGCGGCGGATGCATCGAGGATGATCTGCTCGATCGGTACGCAGGCGCGGACAAGACCTGGCAGCTGCCGGGCGACCCCGCCTCCCGCTACCTTCGCTGCGGCGTCAGCGCCGACGAGGCCCATCGCTTCGGCTTGCCTTGCGGGGGCACTTCGAGGCCGTCGCGCGCGAGTGGCATCGCGCGGTGCACACCGCAAGTCGGTGCAGGCACCTTCATCCAAGCCGATGCCGAATCTCGGGAGCCTGTTCGGCGGCTGATCTATTGATGCCGCAACTGCTGTGGCGACTGCGCGGCGGCGGGCGTGAGATGGCGCGTCCCGTAGTCGACGCCGCTCAACGCGAGCAGGATGAACCAGACGCCCAATCCGACGACGGCAACCAGGCGGATCAACGGTCCGGACTCGCGCAGCCGCATGAACAGCCACGCCACGATCGCCGCCTTGATGGCAGCGATCACGAGACCCGCGACCATGTTCCACGGGCCGAGCTTGAGGTAGGCGCTGCCCAGGCTCGCGAGCATCAACGCGAGCAGCGCGAGCCAGGCGATGCCCAGGGTGCGCCCTGTGCGCCGGAACGCGGGCGGGGCGTCGCGGTCGTCAGCCATGGCGCTCCACCAGGTACAGCAGCGGGTACAGGAAGATCCAGACGAGGTCGACGAAGTGCCAGTACAGCGCCGCCACCTCGAGGTGGCCAGCGCGCGCCCACGTGCGACCGCCCGAGCGCCCGTGCGCGAGCGTGGCCAGCACGCCGATGCCGACGATCATGTGCACGGCGTGGAGGCCCGTCATCACGAAGTACAGCGCGAAGAACTGCTGCGCGCCGGCGATGTCCAGCGCGAACGTGGCGCCGGGCACCAGGTGTTCCGCCCAGTCGGCGTGCCACTCGACGCCCTTGATCGCGAGGAAGGCGGTGCCCAGCGCCGCGGTCGTCCACGACAGGGGAGCGGTCCAGCGCCGCGTCCGTTCGTGTTCCTCGCAGGCCACCGCCAGCGCGACGACGGCGCTGCTCGTGAGCAGCAGGGCGGTGTTGACGGTGCCCAGCACGATGTCCGTGTGGCGCGACGCGGCCGCCCAGCCCTGCGGCCACGTCGTGCGGCCGTACAGGTAGGCGATGAACAGGCCGCCGAAGAACAGCACCTCGCTGGCCAGGAAGGTCCACATGCCCAGCTTGCCGGTGTCCGGGTCGACGGGTTCGTGGGCGGCAGGCGGCGCGACGGCGTTCATCGCGCCGGCTCCGGCTCGTGTTCATCCGCGTGATAGTCGTAGACGATGGCGGGCACCACGGGAGGTGCGTCGAAGTTGTGCGTCGGCGGCGGCGAGCGCGTCTGCCACTCGAGGCCCTTCGCGCCGAACGGGTTGTCGCCGGCGCGCGCGCCGTGGCGCAGCGACCACGCGAGGTAGACCAGCGGCATCAGGTAGCCGATGGCCAGCACGCCGGCCCCCGCCGAAGAGAACAGGTTGAGCACCTGGAACTGCGGTGGGTACACGTGGTAGCGGCGCGGCATGCCCTCCGCGCCGAGCAGGAACTGCGGGAAGAAGGTCAGGTTGAAGCCGATGAACACGAGGACCGCGGCGATGCGCGACCAGATCTCGGGGTACAGGCGGCCGGTCACCTTGGGCCACCAGAAGTGCAGCCCCGCGAAATACGCCATCACCGCGCCGCCGACCATGATGTAGTGGAAGTGCGCCACGACGAAGTAGGTATCGGTCAGGTGCACGTCGAGGGTGAGCGATGCGAGGAACAGGCCCGTGAGGCCCCCGATGGTGAACAGGCCGATGAAGCCGAGCGCGTAGAGCATCGGCGCGTCGAAGCGGATCTCGCCCTTGTAGAGCGTGGCTGTCCAGTTGAAGACCTTGATCGCCGACGGGATCGCCACGATGAAGCTCAGCAGCGAGAAGACGAGGCTCGCGGTCAGCGACTGGCCGCTGACGAACATGTGATGGCCCCAGACCAGGAAGCCGACGCTGGCGATGGCCATGATGGCGTAGGCCATGGAGCGATAGCCGAACACCGGCCGCCGCGCGAAGCACGGGATCACCTCGCTGATCACGCCCATCGCCGGCAGGATCATCACGTAGACGGCCGGATGCGAGTAGAACCAGAACAGGTGCTGGAACAGCAGCGGATCGCCACCGTAGGCCGGGTCGAACACGCCGATCTGGAACAGCCGCTCCGCCGCCGCCAGCAGAACCGTGATGGCCAGCACGGGCGTCGCGAGCACCAGGATCAGGCTGGTCGCGTACATCGCCCACGCAAACAGCGGCAGCTTGAACCAGCCCATGGCCTTGTCGCGCAGCGTGTGGAGGGTCGCGATGAAGTTCAGGCCGGTAAGGATGGAGGAAAACCCCGTGATGAAGATGCCCACCAGCGTCAGCACGACGTAGGTGTTGGAGAACATCGTCGAATAGGGCGTGTAGAAGGTCCAGCCCGTGTCGACGCCGCCGAGGAACAACGCCTCCAGCGTCACGGCGCCTCCCGCGAGGTACAGGTACCACGACGCCAGGTTCAGCCGCGGGAACGCGAGATCCTTCGCGCCGATCATCAGCGGCAGGAGGAAGTTGCCCAGCACCGACGGTATCGACGGGATCAGGAACAGCCATACCATGATCACGCCGTGCGCGGTGAACAGCTTGTTGTAGGCGTCGTGCGAGACGAGCCCACCCTGCGGCGTCGCCAGCTCCAGCCGGATGATGGTGGCCGCCGCGCCGCCGACGAAGAAGAAGGCGGTGATCGCGATCGCGTAGAGGATCGCGATGCGCTTGTGATCCGTCGTCGTGAGCCACGAGCGGATCGTCAGGCCGTCATCGAGGTAGCTCGTCATGGCGCGTCCCGTTTGCTGGTGGATTGCAGATAGGCGATCAGCGCCTGCACGTCCTCCTCGCTGACCTGCCCCGCATAAGACGGCATCACGGGCTCGAAGCCTGCGACGACGTCCTTGTTCGGAACCAGGATGGAATCGCGCAGGTAGTCGGCGTCCGCGACGACGCTGCGGCCGTCCTGCAGGCGCACCGTGCGGCCGTAGACGCCATCGAGCAGCGGTGCGTGGATCGTCGAGCGCGCGTCGTGGCAGCCCGAGCACCCGAGCTGGCGGAACAGCGCGAAACCGTATTGCGCCATGTCGGGCTGCGCCGGGCCGGACGCGAGCCAGCGGCCGTAGTCGGCCGGCGACATCACCACCACGCGTCCCGTCATCCGCGAATGCTCGCTGCCGCAGTACTCGGAGCAGAACAGCGGGAACTCTCCCAGCCTGCTGGCCGTGAACCACAGGCGCGTGTAGCGGCCCGGCACCACGTCCTGCTTGATTCGGAAGGCCGGGATGAAGAAGCTGTGGATCACGTCCTCCGACGCCAGCGTCACCACCACCGGCTCGCCCAGCGGAATGTGCAGCTCGTTGATCTCGCGTCGTCCGTTGCGGTGCTGCAGCTTCCACATCCACTGCTTGGCGACCACGCTGACCGGCAGCGCGCCCGGCGGCGGATCGGCCAGCGTGATGAAGTCGCGCGCGGCCCAGCCGAAGATGCCGAAGAACACGAGCAGCGGCGCCACCGTCCACGCGATCTCGATGCCGCGCAGCTCGCGTGGCGGCGTGCGGTCGACGACGCGGCCGCGCCGGTAGCGGATGGCGAAGACCACGACCAGCGCGAACACGGCCAGCGCCACCGTGCCGCACAGCAGCAGCATCGCCAGGAAGATGCGGTCGGTGCGCGCCGCCTGCAGCGACGCGCCCGCGCCGAGCAGTTGCAGGCCCGGCAGGTCCGACTGGTCCGG
>FTKT01000854.1_pt2 | contig 26634 bp, 23 predicted proteins | sample 1658271 | NCBI WGS metagenome assembly FTKT01 (sample SAMEA3914811, study PRJEB12502) | metagenome | biome: forest; material: soil | place: Canada | collected 2011-08-04 | depth 0.3 m | reverse complement strand
CCGGCGGTGCGGCCGGCGGCGGGGCGGTGGCCACCGGCGTCGACCTCAAGGCGCTGCTGCCGACCGCCGCGACCCTGCCGTCCGGCTGGACGCTCAGCGGTGACGGCAACGAGTTCGACACCGGGACCAGGGTGATGGACCCGGGCACGCCGCAGTTGCCGCAGGAGGGCTGCACCGGCCTGACCAACGCGGGCGGCGGGAGCTTCTCGGTCGACCTCCGGGCCTCCTACGCCTCCAGCGACCTGCTGGACGCCAAGAGCAACAGGGTCAAGGTGCTGGTGGCGGCCTACCACCCCGGCGACGCCGCCAAGCTGCTCGCCGAGATCCGCGACTTCGCGGGCCGCTGCGCCACCTACACCACCAACGCGGTCAGCGGCGGCACGGTGTCGATGAGCGCGAGCGCGACGCCGGTGGCGGGCTTCGGCGACGAGGGCGTGGACTTCAAGAACGTCCCGAAGGGCCAGTACGTGACCTCGGAGACGGTCATCGCCCGGATCGGCGACAAGCTGCTCTTCGTCGACGGCAGCGACGCGGGCGGCTCGTTGCCGGACCTGATGCAGCTCGCCGGCCCGCTGGCGAAGACGATCAAGTAGCGGTTGCGGCTGGGCCCGGCCGCCCGGGCCCAGCCGGCGGTATGGTCGTCCGGCGCCTCCGCTCCGGACGACCTTCGCGGCGGCTGCCCGTCCCGCCGTCGTCGAAGGAAGGCCGCAAGTGCAGCGCAGGGAAGCCGAACCGACGAACCGCTGGCTGCGCGAGATGCGCGGTGTGCCGCGGCCTGACCTCCGGCTCGTCTGCCTTCCGCACGCGGGGGGAGCCGCCAGTTTTTTCCACCCCTGGGCGCAGTCCGTGCCCGAGGGGGTCGAACTCCTCGCGGTCCGCTACCCCGGACGGGAGGACCGGTTCCTCGATCCGCCCGCCCGCACCATGGCCGAGCTGGCCGAGCCGATCGCGCGGGAGTGCGCCCGACTCGCCGACTCCGGCGTACCGCTGGCCCTGTTCGGCCACAGCATGGGTGCGTCGGTCGCCCACGAGGTCGCGCTGCGCCTGCGGTCGGACCACGGCGTGGCCCTCGCCGGGCTCTTCCTCTCCGGCCGCCGGGGGCCCGGGCACGAGCAGCCGACCGGCCTCGCGGACGCCGACGACGAGGAACTGATCAGCGCCGTCGGCCGGCTGGGCGGCACCGACCCGCGGATCTTCGCCGACCCGGGGCTGCGCGCGCTGGTCCTGCCGCTCATCCGCGCCGACTACCGGCTGCTGGAATCCCACCGGACCCCCACCGGCGGTCCGCCGCTGGACGTGCCGGTGGTCGCCTACTACGGGACGCGGGACGAGCGGGTGGACCCGGAGTCGGTCGCGGCCTGGTCCTCGGCCACCCGCTCCTCCTTCCGGGCGCGTCCCTTCGAGGGCGGGCACTTCTATCTCGTCGACCGGCTCCGGCCGCTGCTGGCCGACCTCTTCGCCACCCTCGGCCACCCGCTCGCCGCCTGAGCAGGGGAGCGCAGGGCCACGGGCCGGATGGTCAGGAGACCCAGCCGGCGGTCAGGGTGAGGACGGCGGAGCCGTCGAGGTCGGCGAGCTTGGTGGCGGTGAAGGCACGGGCCTGCTCGGAGGTCTGGATCCGGAAGGCGGGCCGTTCGGCGGTCAGGGCCTCGACGATGGGCGCGGCGGCCTCCTCGGCGCTCTGGGCACTGCCGAAGGCCTTACCGGTCCGCTCGATGTAGGACTCCAGCGCCGGGGCGTACGGGCCGGCGGCGCTCAGCATGGCGGGCACGTCCAGGTTCAGCGCGGCGACGAACTCGCTGGCCACCGCGCCCGGTTCGACCACGCAGACGGTCACGCCGACGGTGGCGGCGACCGGCGCGAGCGACTCCATGAAGCCCTCGACCGCGAACTTGGCCGCGCAGTAGGCCTCGTTGAAGGGCTGGCCGACCACACCGCCGACGCTGGTGACGGTGATCAGCCGCCCGCGCGAGGCGCGCAGGTGCGGCAGGGCGGCCCGGCTGGTCTGCACGACGCCGAAGAAGTTGACCTCCATGGCCGTCCGGACGTCCGCGACGCTGCTCTGCTCGATGGTGCCGAGCTGCCCGGCTCCGGCGTTGTTGACCAGGGCGTCGAGGCGGCCGTGCTCGGCGATCACCTCGTCCAGGCAGGCGGTGACCGAGTCGGGGTCGGTGACGTCGAGCCGCTTGATCCGGATCCGGTCCGCGACGCCGGCCGCCTCGGCCGCGGCGCGCAGGGCGTCGGCCTTGCCGGGGTCGCGCATGGTGGCGACGGTCAGCAGGCCGGCCCGGGCGGCCGCGACGGCGGTGGCCAGGCCGATGCCGGAGGAGGTGCCGGTGATCAGGACGATCTGCTCGGGGGTGCTCATAGGGGCCTCGTATCTCTCGACATTCCTGTGCGTGTGCACACACCCTACGGATGCGTGTGCACGCACGCAACTGCCGGTAGACTCGGCCCATGCCGCGCACCGCCATAACCCTCGGAGACCTGGCCGTCCGGGACCACGCCTTCTACGGGCTGGTCTGGGCGGGCACCACCCTCAGCGCCCGCGTCGACCGCGCGCTGCTCCGGGAGCACGACCTGCCGCTCTCCTGGTTCGAGGTGATGCTCTGGCTGAACGCCCAGAGCGAGCCGGTCGCCGCCTCGGACCTCGGCGCCAAGACCCTGCTGAGCCGCAGTCAGGTCTCCCGGGTCGTCGACTCCCTCCAGGCCCGCGGCCTGGTCGAACGCACCACCGCCCCCCACGACGCCCGCTCGATCCGCATCGCCCTCACCCCCGCCGGCCGCTCAACCTTCACCGCGGCCGACACCACCCGCCGCGCAGCCCTCGCGGACGTCTTCGACGACCTGCTGGACGACCAGGACATCGCCGCCCTGGAGACCGTCTGGGCCAAACTCAAGCAGGCCCCGCCGGAGTGAGGTCGATGGTGGGTCGTGCCACCGGCTCGAAGGGGGAACGGCCTTGCGCTGCAAGTGTTTTCGCCTTGCTCGGACATGACAGACAAGGGGTTGTGAGGGTACGCGGAGAGTCAGGGCAAATGCTTGACTCTCGTTCATGAAGCGAAACTTGAGCATTCTCGGCGGGGTCGCTGTAGCGGTGGCGTCTGTCATCCTCGCGGCTGGTCCCGCGTCCGCGTCCCCGTTCATCGATACGCCTTCGACGCCCACGGGCTGTTGGGGCAGGCTGGAGTTGGCGTACCCGAACTGGGGGTACGGGAGCGCGCACTCCGGGAACGTCACCTGTACGTTCACCATCTCGCAGCACAACCTGCAGACCTATGGCCAGCAGAATTGGAGTATGACGATCCCTCCCGGCGGCTACGGGGAGTCGCCCCTCTTCTATCGGGGTGACGGTGTGCACCAGTTGGACGTCTGTGTGGACGACGGAACCTCCTTTTATTGCACCGGTTGGTACAACTAGCCCTGCCGGGCCGCAGGGGCGGCTGCTCGATTGACACCCGGGGCGCGTGATCGGAACAATGCGCGGATGATCGGATCCGGTGATGGCGAAGGCGTGGCTCGGGCGCGGGAGATGTACGAGCGCGACCCGACGAATCAGGCGCTCTCCATCGCCTTGCTGGAGCTTGGGCAGGGGCGGGCCACGGTGCGGATGCGGGTGCTCGACAGCATGCTGAACGGGCATCGGACCGCGCATGGCGGATACCTGTTCCTGCTGGCCGACGCCGCCTTCGCGGTGGCCTGCAACACCTACGGCCCGGTGACCGTGGCGCAGGGGGCGCAGGTGACGTTTCTGCGGCCGGTCGAGGCCGGCGAGGAGTTGACGGCCGAGGCGGTGGAGCGGGCGCGGTTCGGGCGTGGCGGTATCTACGATGTGACGGTGCGTCGGGCCGGTGGCGAGGTGGTCGCCGAGTTCCGGGGGCAGAGTGTGATGGTCTCCAGCTCACCGGAACAGCGCGGCCCGGCGAAGTGACGCGGGCCGGGGCGGTCACGGTGTGACCGTGGCCGCCCGGGTGCGCCACCAGTGCTGGCCGGCCTCGTCGAGGGAGGAGACCGGGTCGTAGTAGGGGAAGCGCTGGTCGAGCAGCGTGGCCAGGTCGGCGCCGCCCTCGCGGCGGGCCTCGGGCGCGGTGCGGTAGCTCTTCGTCCAGTAGGAGACGCCCAGTTCGCGGTCGTAGTCGGTGACCTGGTGCACCCAGCGCTTGCCCAGGTCGGCCACGTCGCAGACCAGCCGCGGGGTGGCGTAGCCGGGCAGGTAGCCCATGATCGCCTCCTGCAGCCACTGCGCCCGGTGCAGCGGGATCCGCCAGTGCTCGGAGCCCGGGATCATGTCGCAGAGGTAGAAGTAGTAGGGCAGCACGTTCGCCTCGCCGTGCAGGGCGAAGCAGAGGTCGAGCAGTTGCCCCGGGGTGTCGTTCACGCCGCGCAGCAGCACGCCCTGGTTGCGCACGTCCCGCACGCCCGCGTCGAGCAGCGCCCGGGCGGCCTGCGCCACCAGCGGCGTCACCGACTGCGCGTGGTTGGCGTGGGTGTGCACCGCCAGGTTGACCGCGCGGCGGGCGGCCACCGCGGCCACCCGTGCCATCCCGGCCAGCACCTCGGCCTGCAGCCAGTGCTGCGGCAGTCCGACCAGCGCCTTGGTGGCGAGCCGGATGTCGCGCACCGAGGGCAGTTCGAGCAGCCGCAGCAGGAACGCCTCAAGTCGCGGCCAGGGCAGATTGGCCAGGTCGCCGCCGGAGACCACCACGTCGCGCACCGCCGGGGTCCGCTTGAGGTAGTCCAGCATCTGCTCCTGCCGGTCCTGCGGGCGCAGCGTGAAGCGGGCCTTGGCGACCTGCGGGGTGGAGGTGCCGACCAGGTCCATCCGGGTGCAGTGCCCGCAGTACTGCGGGCAGGTGGCCACCAACTCGGCCAGCACCTTGGTGGGGTAACGATGCGTCAGCCCCTCGGTGACCCACATCTCGGCCTCGTGCAGCGAGTCGCGCTGGGCCAGCGGGTGGCTGGGCCAGTGCGGGTCGCGGTCCGAGCGTACGGGCAGCATGTACCGCCGGACCGGATCGTCGAGGAAGGCCTCGGTGAACTCCTCGGGGTCACCGCTGGACAGTGGCGCCATGGTGTTCAGCATCTGCGGTGGGAGCAGCACCGCCATGGTGGCGAACTGCGCGGTGTCGGCGGCGAGTTCCTCGTAGAAGCGGTCCTGCAGCAGCGGTCCGAGGACCCGCCTGAGCTGCGCCGGCGTGCGGACGCTGTGCAGGCGCTGCCACTGCGGGTCCCGCCACTGCGCCGCGGTGACCCGGCGCCACCCCGGCAGCCGGCGCCAGTCCGGGTCGGCCAGCGGGGTGCGCACGTACTGGTACGGCGGTGCCGTGCTGCTGCTCATCGCTCGACGGTGTCCGCGAACAGGGTGGCGAACCGGGTGCGCAGCTCCCGCTTGAGCACCTTGCCGGTCGGGCCGAGCGGGAACTCCTCTGCGGTGTGGGCGATTTGAACCGCCGCCAGTGGGCTCAGGCCCGCCTCGGCGAGCAGCTTGTTGGCCGTCTCCAGCAGCCCGGCGCCGTCCGTCCCGGCCTGCAGCTGGACGACGGCGACCGGCACCTGGCCGCCTCCCACGGGAGCCGGGACGCCCACCACGGCGCAGTCGCGGACCAGTTCGGCGCAGTCCGCCAGCAGCACCTCCTCGATCGGCAGGCTGTAGGCCGGACCGGCGGCGGTGTCGATCACGTCCACCGTGCGGTCCAGGTGGTAGTACCTCCCCTCGGCGTCGCGCCGGGCCAGATCACCGGTCAGCCAGTAGCCGGCCAGTTCGAAGCTGCCGGTCAGCCGGGGGTTGTTCCAGTACCCGGGGGTCCGCGAGGGGGAGACGATGCCCAGCAACCCGACGGTGCCGTCGGGCAGTTCGGCGCCGCTCGGATCCAGCACCGCCGCCTTCTCGACCACCTCCAGCGGCTTGCCGACGCACCGGTCGTCGCGGGCGCTCTCGGGCGTGGTGATCTGCCCGAAGAGGGCCATGCCCATCTCGGAGGAGCCGAGCCCGTCGATGAACTGCGAACCGGGCAGCGCGGCCTCCCCGGCCGCCTCGCTGGGCAGCAGCCAGGGCTTGATCAGCCCGGCCGGCCGCTCGCCCAGGGTGACCAGGCGGCGGATGTGCCCGTAGTGCGCCGAGTCGCCGGTGTTGAACCAGGAGTGCACCCGGGCCGCGCCCTTGACCGGCAGCTCGCCGGTGGCCAGCTCGACGAAGGTGCGCGGGAAGGAGGCCACCATGGTGGGCTGGAAGGCCTCCATCACCGGCTCCACGACGGCGCGCCGCCAGTCGCCCATCACGACGGTGGGCAGGCCGAGCAGGGTGGCGGTGAGGAAGTAGCTCAGCCCGCCGGCGTGGGTGTGCGGCATCAGCGACATCAGCCGGTCGCCGGGCTCGACGGGGAAGCGCACCATCCGCGGCTGCTTGCCGTCCCAGAACTGACGGTGCGCCAGCATGGTGGACTTGGGGACACCGGTGGTCCCGGAGGAGTGGATCAGCGCCACCACGTCCTCGGCGGCGTGCTGGTAGGGGTACTGCTCGGGTAGCTGGACGGCGGAGGCGTCGAACGCCTGCAACTCGGCGGCGAGCGCGATGAACCGGGGTCGCCGGGCGGGGTCGGCCCGGTAGGCGGCGGCCAGCACGGTCGGGTCGTCCGCCACGATGCCGACCACGCCGACGTGGTCCAGGTAGCGCACCATCAGGTCCGGCCGCATCGCGTCGTTGACCAGCGCCGGAACCGCTCCCAGCGCGCTGAGCGCGAGGAAGTGCAGCAGCGGCTCGATCCCCTCGGCCACCACGACGCCCACCGGGTCGCCGGGTCGTACGCCGTTGGCCAGGTACCAGCGGGCGTAGTCGTCGCGCAGTGCGGCCAGGTCCAGCAGGCTGTGGCCGCGCAGCAGCACGGCGCCGCGGTGGTCCAGCGAGTGACGGTAGAGGTAGGGCACGGCGCGGTTGGGGTTGGCCGCGATCGCGTGGTCCAGGAAGTTGCCCGCGCCGAGGGCGGGTTCGGTCATCAGCCGCTCACGGGCGGCGAGGGGGGCGACGGGGCTGAGCTCGGACATGTCGGAACTCCCGGGGGTCGTCGGGATGGAGGGTTCTCAGGGGGTGCTGCCCCTGGCGGAACCGGCTCGGAGCCTGGAAGGGGGCCGAACCGGTGTGTGGCGCTGGCTCGGAGCCTGGAAGAGGGGCCGAACCAGCGCGTGGCGTTCGGTGCGTGCGGGCTACTGGCGTGGTGCTAGGTGGGCGCTTCGGCAAGATGGCGAGCGTGCCTGCCGGGCCTCGCGCGCCCGGCCCGGGTGGTCATCCGGGCTCCCGGAGAGCGTCGAGGATCTCGCCCGCCACCCGGTGGCCGGAGCGGACGGCGCCCTCCATGAGCCCGAAGAACTCGGTGCTGGTCTCGGTGCCCGCCCAGAAGAGCCGGCGCCGTCCGGTGTCGGGCGGCGGGCCGGTCAGCTGCGGCCCGAGTTCCAGCCAGTCGCCCGGGCCGAAGAGCGCGGCGTAACAGCCTCTGCTGTACGGCTCGTTCACCCAGTCGGTGACGTGGAAGCCGATCGGCTCGGGCAGGTTCGGGAAGAGCCGGGCGGCCTGTGCGACGGCCTCGGCCCGTTGGCGCTCGGCGGGCAGGGCGGCGAAGCGGTGTGCCTCGGCGCCGGTGACGAAGCCGGTGAGCACCCCGGCGCCGCCCTCGGCGGGCGAGTCGTCCACCGTGGAGAGCAGCGGGCCCTGGGCGCTGACCGACCAGCCGGACAGGCCCTCGGCCCGCCAGGACGGCTCCGGGTAGACCAGTTGGACCTTGACCGCGCAGCCGCGCGCGGTCCGCTCGCCCGAGCGGCGCAGCGGGCGGGTCGGCCGGTACTCCAGCGCGTCGGCGAGCAACGGCGGCAGCGCCAGCACCACGGCGTCGGCGCGGTACCCGGCCGTCGCGGTGAAGACCGTTGCCCCGTCGTCGGAGTGACGGACCGTCAGAACCGGTTCCCCGGTCCGGACCCGGTCGCCCAGCTCGGCGGCCAGGCGGTCGCAGAGCTGGTGCGCACCGCCCGCGACGCGGTCCTGCTGGGCGCCGCCCTCGAAGGCGTTGAGATAGCGCAGGCCGCCGCCCGAGCGCAGGTAGAAGGCCACGTGGAGGATCGAGACGGTGGCCGGGTCGGCGGCCATCATCTCGCCCAGGAAGAGCGGGAAGAAGAGCCGGGCGTCCGGGTGGGTCAGCTGCCGCTCGGCCCAGTCGGCGGCGGTCAGCCGGTCCAGCTGTTCGGCCCCCGGTGTCCGCCACGGGGCCACCGGGTCGACCTGGGCGGTGAGTTCGGCGAGCTGGTCGAAGAGGTCGCCGAGTGCCACGGCGTCCAGCGGCGGGAACCGGCCGGCCTTCGTCGCCCGGCCGGCGCCGAGGTCGAAGCGGCTGGCTCCGGTCATCGTGGTGGGGGCGGTCTTCAGGCCGTGGGCGGCGAGCAGCGCGTGGAGTTCGGTGTGGCGGTCGCCGAGATAGGCGGCGCCGGCGTCCACCCAGGCGTCCGGTGCCACCTCGATACCCCGGGTGCGGCCGCCGACCCGCTCGCGGGCCTCCAGTACGGTGACCTCGACCCCGTCCCGGGCCAGCGCGGTGGCGGCCGTCAGGCCGGCCAGACCCGCGCCGACGACTACGACCCGGCTCATCCGGCCACCTCGGTGGGGCAGGCGGGCATGGGCGATTCTCGGCGCGGCACGATGCCGGGTGCGGCGCGGCGGGGCTCGCTCACGCGGTCTCGATCCGCTCCGCGAGGGCGGCGCTGCTGGGAGCCGACAGGAAGTCCTCAAAGGTGAGTTCGACGCCGAACTCGCGGGCGATCGCGCTCAGCACCCGGGTGGCGACCAGCGAGTCGCCGCCCAGCTCGAAGAAGTCGTCCGCCGGCCCGGCCTGCGGCTGTTCCAGTACCCGGCGGAAGATCGCGGTGATCGCCGCGGTGGTCGCCGCCGCGGTGTCGGTGCCGTCGGTGGCGGCAGTGTCAACGGTCATGGCAGGTCGACCTCCTGGGTGCTGACCGCGTGCCGCCGGTGGGTGGCCGCGCGGTCGACTTTGCCGCTCGCGGTATGGGCGAGTTCGGCAACGACGGTGATCCGGCTGGGCACCAGGTGCCCGGGGATCCGGGCGCGCAGATGGGCGCGGACCCGGGTGTGCAGGGTCTGCAGAGCGGTGCCGTCCGCGCCGCCGCCGGTGTCGGGGCAACTCGGGACGATGTACGCCACCAGCGCGGCCCGGCCGGCCAGCGTGGCCCCGGTCACCGCGGCCGCGCCGACCTCGGGATGCCCGGCCAGATGCGCCTCCACCTCCGCCGGGTCGACCCGGATACCGCGCACCTTGACCTGGTGGTCGAGCCGGCCGCGGTGGACCAGCAGGCCCTCGGCGTCGCGGTCGACCAGGTCGCCGGTGCGGAACCAGCGGCCGGGCCGGCCCGGCCGGGTGGTGAACCGCGTGGCGCCGGCCTCGGCGAGGGCCGGATCGCGCGTCAAGTCGAGGTAGCCGAGCGCGAGGGCGGTGCCGCCGATCAGCAACTCGCCTTCCTCGCTGATCAGTTCGCTGACGTGCGGCAGGGCGCGGCCGATCGGGGCGGTGGCGCGGCCGGGCGTCAGCTCCGCGGCGTGGGTGATCAGCGTGGTCTCGGTGCAGCCGTAGGTGTTGAGCAGGCGGATCCGGCCGGTGTCCAGGGCGTGCCAGTCGGCCAGTCGGGCCGGGCTCACCGGCTCGCCGCCGATCACCAGCAGGCGCAGCGAGGAGGGCAGCGCGGCCCGCTCCTCGGCCAGGTGGCGGACCAGTTCGTGCCAGAAGGCGGTGGGCAGGTCGAGCACGGTGATCCGGTGCCGCTCGACCATCCGCAGCAGCCGTGGGAACGAGCCGCTGTGCGCCGCCTCGTCGAAGACCAGGGCCGCGCCGGCGGTGAGGGTCGGCAGGATCTCCTCGAAGCAGGTGTCCCAGTTGAGGGAGGCGAACTGGAGCACCCGGTCCTCGGGGGTGAGGCGGAAGAGCTCGCGCAGCGCGGGGACGGCGGCGGAGATCGCGCGGCGCGGGGTGAGGACGGGCTTCGGCGCGCCGGTGGAGCCGGAGGTGAAGAGCAGGTAGGCGGGGGAGTCGGCCCCTGCGTTCGGCGCGCTCGGCGCGTTCGGCCCGTTCGGTGCGAGAGCCGGGCGGGTTTCGAGGTCTTCCGGCTCCGGGCGGATCGGGTCCAGCTCGATCGGTTCCAGGCCGAGCGCGGCGGCCCTGTCCGGATCGGCTCCGATCGCCTTGGCGCATCCGGCCGCGGCCACCATGGCCGCCTGGCGCTCGGGCGGGAAGGCGGGGTCGATCGGGCAGTAGACGCCGCCGGCGGCGAGGACCGCGAGCAGGGCGACGACGGTTTCCGGGGTGTGCCCGGTCCAGACCGCGATGGTGCCCGGTCGCGCCCCGATCCGTAATGCGGCCGCGTGTACCGCGCGGTCGAGCTGCCGGTAGCTCAATTCCCGTCCGTGCTCGACGACTGCCGGGCGCTCCGCATTTCGTCGCGCGCCTTCGATAAAGACGTCGAGCAGGTCGGAGTCGTCCGGGGTGCTGCTGTCATGGTTTGACATGCCCGCCCCAAATGCAACGTGCGAGATCGTGTTCGACCTCGGCGAACCGGGACTCTACAGTCGAACGTACGCGCCGACAATGGGGTCAGCGGGCCCTGATTTCGGTGGTTCTGACCACTGGTCAGGTTTTTCCGCCGATGGATTTGTCATGTACCAGATGTTTCGTGGAGCGGGGGGCGACGGCTTCCGGGTGGCGCTTTCCGAGGGGAATTCCGCGGGCGCGGCAGGGGAATTGGGGAAATGGCCGACCGCGCCGATGGAATACCCGGAATCCGGGGTGGGGGTGGCCGGGTGCGGACGGTCTCGCGGGTGGTGCTGGTGGGGCCGCGCTGGTGCGAGGGGTCGCCGGGGTGTGCGAAGTATCGGCGGGGAATGGTCGGCGTGGAGAGTCCGTGTGCGGACCGCCTGCTCGGGTTCGACCGGCTCGGCAGTGGCTCCAGGGGTGGCCCCGGGTGGGCGGCGTGTGGTTTCGTGATGCTCCGGCCGGTGGATCAAGGTTGCTCGATGCTCAGCATGTGAGACGTTCTGTCTCACTCTGTGGTTGATGCGCCATAGTCGGGAGTAGCGCGGCGCCCGGCCGGACGTGCGGGGCTGCGGGTGTCGCGACGATGGACGAAGGGGGAGTCGGATGGTCTCCGAGGCCGGCGAGGACGGCACGGCGAGCGTGGTTGGCGGAGCCGGCGGTGCCAGGTCGTCCAGCCTGGCGGTGGGAGCGGGAGCGGGAGCGGCCCGGCAGGCCGGCCCGGGCGGGGCGGCAGGAGGTCGGCGCCGCTGGCTGATGCTGGCGCTGGGCATCGCCGCGCAGACGGTGGCCTGCGTCTTCGTCTACGGCGTCCCGTACCTGGTCCCCGTCCTGCGCGGCGGGCCCGAACACCTCACGCTGGCCCGGGCCGGCCTGGTGGTGGCCTGCCCCACCGCCGGGCTGCTCCTCTCGCTGGTCGCCTGGGGAGCGCTGGCCGACCGCTATGGCGAGCGGGTGGTGCTGAGCAGCGGTCTCGGACTGGGCGCCGTCCTGCTCCTGGGCGCGTCGGCGGTGCACGGCGCGGTGCTGCTCGGGACGGTCTTCGTACTGGCGGGTGCCGCCTGCGCCTCGGTCTTCTCGGCCAGCGGCCGGCTGGTGATGGGATGGTTCGCCGCCGAGGAGCGCGGGCTGGCGATGGGCCTGCGGCAGACCTCCACCCCGCTGGGCCTGGGCCTGGCGGCGGTCAGCTGGCCCCCGCTGGCGGCGGCCGGCGGCCCGTCGACGGCCCTGTTCTGCACGGCCGTCCTGGTGGCGGTGGTCGCCGTCCTGCTGGCGCTGCTGCTGGTCGACCCGCCGCGCCCGCCACGGGCCGTGCCGGGGACGGCCCGGCCGGGCTCGCCGTACCGGACGCCGACGCTCTGGCGGATCCACGCGGCCGGTGCGCTGCTGGTCTGGCCGCAGTTCACGGTGGGGGCCTTCGGCCTGGTGCTGCTGATCGACGTGCGGCACTGGCAGCCCACGACGGCCGGCCAGGTGCTGGCGCTGGGTCAGCTGCTGGGCGCGGGCGCGCGGGTCGGCGCGGGGCGCTGGTCGGACCGGGTGGGCAGCCGGATGCGGCCGATGCGGCAGTTGGCGCTGGCCACCTCCGCGCTGATGTGGGTGATGACGGTCTGCGTGGTGTGGCCGTCGGCGCTGACCGACCTGGTGCTGGTGCTGGCCTGCGGGCTGACCGCGAGCACCAACGGGCTGTCCTTCACGGCAACCGCGGAACTCGCGGGGCCGGCCTGGTCCGGCCGGGCGCTCGGGGTGCACAACACCGGCCAGAACCTGACGGCCTCGCTGACGCCGCCGCTGGCCGGCGCCCTGATCGGCGCGGGCGGGTACCCGTGGGCGTTCGGGCTCGCGGGCGCGCTGGCGGGAGTGGCGGTCGTGGTCACACCGCTGGCGGGGGCGGACCGTTCGCGCTGACGGGGGCTCGGGTTGGGTGTCCGGTCACCGCAGGCGCGCCGAGCTGACGCGGCGTCAGCTCCGCTGCCGGAGCTGACGCCGCGTCGCGCCGAGCGGGTCCCGGGCTACGCCGGTGGACGCTCGTCCACCACCTGCTGGAGCTTGCCGGTGCGCGGGTTGGTGAGCAGTTCGGAGCGCGGCACCCACTCGATCAGCAGGTCGTGGATCGCGCCCGAGGCCACCTCGTCCGGGTAGAGCGGGCGGGCCGCGTAGACGGCCTCGACGAGCCGGCCGCTCAGGTCCGCGGGAGGCTCCTCGACGTACCCCAGGCGCAGGATCAGCCCGTCCCGCCCGTCCCAGCGGCGCTGCACGAGTTGCAGGCCCGAGATGAACCGGTCGGGGTCGGCGGCGATGAGCACCGCGCGGATCTCCTCGGTCGGCATCGCGACCGTCCCGACCCGGGCGCCCTCGTTCGACCGGCCGACCAGCCGGAACCGCTGGCGCTCGGGCTCGACCCACTCGGCGCGGTCGCCGGTCGGGTAGCGCAGGATCGGCATCAGGGTGCGGAAGAGGTTGGTGACCACCACCCGGCCGGGCACGCCCACGGCGGTGATCGGTTCGCCGGTCACCTCGTCGACGAGTTCGACGACCGTGCGGTTCGCGAACGCCTCGTGCACCCGGACGTCGTCGCCGGGCACCGGGGCGCCGACCAGTCCCGCGTCGATCGAGGCGTAACCGACCGAGGAGACGGCCGCCTTGGGGAAGGCCCGGGTGAGGACCGGTCGCAGGTCGTCGAAGAGCAGGTCGCCGCCGAAGAGCAGCAGCTCCACGGTGTCGGCCACCTCGCCGCGCTGGACCAGGCACTCGGCCACCGCGCTGAGCTTCATCGGCTCGCCCGCCAGCACGTGCACGCCGAAGCCGTTGATCAGGTCGGCGATGTAGTCGTTGGCCGCGGCGCAGCCGATCGGCAGCCGGACGTTCTCCACCGGCGCGTGGTGCAGGGCGCCCTCGATGTAGAGGAACCCGCCGTAGAGTTCGCCGGCGCAGAACAGGTTGGCCACCCGGTGCCCGGGCTTCAGGCCGGCCTGGACCATGCCCGCGCCGAACGCGGTCACCGAGTCGGTGTGCTCGGTGCGGGTCCAGGGGGAGAACTTCGGGACGCCGGTGGTGCCGCCGGTCTTGTAGACGCCGGCGTCGGTCAAGGGGCCGGTCAGCAGCCGGTTGTCGGGCCAGGTATTCGCGGCCCAGAAGGCACCCTGGTCGATGATCGGCAGCTCGGTGAGGTGCGAGATCGTCGGCGGCACGTCGCGGTACGCCTCCGCGTAGAACGGCGAGTTCTTCCGGGCGTGGTCGACCAGCTCTTGAAGCGGTTTCGCGGGCACTGCTTCTCCTGTGCTTGCTAGAGGGACGGCGACTGCGGGGACTGCGGTTGCCCGATCCAGGTGCGGGCGAGGGTCTGCACGGTGGCGCCGTCGCGGTCGGCCAGCTTCTGGTCGAGGTACTCGGCGGCCCACCGGTTGGCGGGGACCCGGAAGGGCGGCCGATCGGCGCACAGGGTCCGCACCACGGTCTCGGCGACCTCCCGCGCGGGCTGCCCCGCCGCCTCCCAGCCCTGGCCGCCGACCCAGTGCAGGTAGTCGGCGAAGGTGGGCGCGTAGGGGCCCGAAGCCGCCTCGATGGTCGCGCGGTCGATGTCCGGGAAGACCCCGAACGAGGTGTCCGGCACGAAGCCCGGCACCACGACGGAGACCCGCACGCCGTGCGCCCCGGCCACCGGGGCCAGGCTCTCCATGAACCCCTCGACGGCGAACTTGGCCGCGCAGTAAGCCTCGTTGAACGGCTGGCCGACGACTCCGTGCACGCTGCCGATGGTGACCAGGCGCCCGCCGGCGGCCCGCAGCAGTGGCATCGCGGCCCGGCTGACCGCGATGACGCCGAAGAAGTTCACCTCCAGGTTGGCCCGCAGCGCCTCCATCGTCGACATCTCCAGCGTGGGGTCGAAGTTGGAGACGCCGGCGTTGTTGACCACCGCGTCCAGCCGCCCGTACGCCTGCTCGGTGGCGTCGAGGCAGGCCGCGACGGACTCGGCGTCGGTGACGTCGAGTTGGCGCACGTCCACGCTGACACCGGCGCTCTCCGCCGCCTCGCGCAGCGCCTGGGCCCGGTCGGGCCGCCGCATGGTCGCCACGGTGGTGAACCCGGCCCGCGCCGCGGCGACGGCGGTGGCCAGCCCGATCCCCGAGGAGGTCCCGGTCACCAGGACCACCCGGGGTGCCGGCGTCATGACGTGCTCTCCGTCAACGCCGGTTCCGCGTCGGCTGGTTGGGCCTGCTGCGGTGGGTCCGCGTCGAGCAGCGGCTGGATCCGCAGGGCCGGCAGGAACGAGCAGGCCGCCAGCAGGGTGCCGCCGGCCATCGTCCACCGCGCCGCGTCGAGGATCCCCAGCGAGCCGGTCAGCAGCGTGACGGCCAGGCCCCCGGTGAGGGCGGCCAGCGGGATCACGCCCCAGGTCGCGGTCCGGAACGCGGCGTGCATCACGCCCTGGTTCCGCGCGGACATCCGCGACTGCCGGACGGGCGCGCTGCACACGTTGATGCACGACATGAAGAAGCCGTAGCAGCCCATCGTCACCGCGATCACCGGCCCGCTCGGCAGCGCGGGCGCGGCCAGCACGCCGAGGCCGACCAGGCAGTGCAGCAGCAGGGACCAGGCCAAGGTCCGTCCGGTGCCCAGCCGTTGGCTGATCCTCGGGGCGAGGACCGCGCCGGCCAGCGCGCCCAGCGCCGCCACCGACATGGCCGCGCCGAAGACACCGACCGACATGCCGAGCCCCCGGTAGGCGAGCACCGGCAGCACGGTGACGAAGATCGGGCCGCCGCAGTTGAGCGTCACTGCGGCCACCACCACCCGCCGCAGCACCGGGTCGGCCCAGTTCAGCCGGAAACCCATCGTCAGCCGCTGCCAGACGGAACCCTCCACCACCGTCCGCTCGCCCCAGGGCCGCATGGCGCGGAAGCAGACCGCCGAGACCAGGTAGCTGGCCGCGTCCACCAGCAGCGCGCCCACGCCGAGCGCGCTGTAGAGGCCGGCCGCGATCGAGGGCCCGGCCACCTCGGAGACCGAACCGCTGCCCTCCAGACGGGAGTAGGCGCGGACCATCTGCTCCTCGCTGACCACCGCCGGGACGGCGACCAGGTAGCCGACGTTGAAGAAGATCGTGGCGCCGCTGACCACCGCGACGCAGCCGAACAGCAGCGGCGTGGAGAGCCAACCCTGCCAGTACGCCAGCGGGAGGGACCCCACCGCCAGCAGCCGGACCAGGTCGCAGACCAGCATCGTGCGGCGCTTGTCCCACCGGTCGACCAGCACGCCGGCCACCGGCCCGAGCAGCGGGATGCCCAGGTACTGGGCCATCGCCACGATGCCCACCTGGAGGGCGGGGGCGTGCAGGACGAAGATCATCAGGGTCGGTACCACGAAGACGGTGACCCGGTCACCGACCGTGCTGACCGTCTGGCCGAACCAGAACAGGTCGAAACCGCGCCCCAGCGAGACCGGCCGACGCGGCTTCACGACTCTCACGACTCCTCCCGGACAACGAAGTTCGAGGTCTTGCCGGTCCGCTCGTTGCTGATCAGCGCCTCGACCCGGCGCACCCGCACGGAGTCCGGATCGTGCTGGAAGGCGGTGCTGAGGGTGAAGGTCGCGGACAGCAGCTCGCGGCGCAGCCGCTCGGCGTCCACCACGGCGTCCCGGTCGGTCAGCAGCAGGACGTCCACCGCGCCGACCCGGCCGCGCTCCTCGGTGATCAGCAGCTGCGCCCGGGAGACACCCGGCTCCCGCTCCACCCGCGCGATGATCTCGTCCACGTGCAGGCCCAGGCCGCGCACCTGCACCACGCCGTCCCGGCGGCCCAGCACCTGCATCGCCGGGCCCGGCCGCCCGCACGGGCAGCTCGTGATCCGGCCGGCGTCGCCGGTCCGGTAGCGCAGCACCGGGTTCAGCATCTCGGGGTTGAGCGTGGTGAAGTCCAGCAGTTCGTCCGGGCCGGCGTGCACCAACTGCTCGTCCAGGGTGTGGAAGGTGTCGGCCGGACAGTCGGGCGTGTTGGTGCCGACCACCCAGGTCTCGGTGCTGCCGAACATGCCCCACCGCCGGGCGTTCGGCGCGACCTCGGCCATGTCCTGCTCCAGCTGGGGCTGCCACGCCTCGCCCAGCCAGAGCACCTTGCGCAGCTCGGGCAGGCTCAGCCCGGCGGCCCGCGCCCGCGCGAACCACAGGCGCAGCACGCTCGGCGTGCCGCCGATCGCGGTCACCCTCCGGGCGGCGAAGAACGCCAGCCAGTCGGCGTACTCGTCCTGGGCGACCGAGCCCACCGCGAGGATCTGACACCCCGACAGGTCGGCCAGCGCGGCGGCCAGGAAGTGCGCGCCCCACATCCGGCCGGCGCCCCAGGCGTTGACGAAGACGTCCGACCGGTCCAGCGGCTGCCACTGCGCGTGCACCCCGGCCATGTAGAAGCCGGTCGGCGCGTAGCCGACCTTGGGCGCGCCGGTGCTGCCACCGCTCTGGAAGAGCCAGGTGGCACCCGCCTCGGCCTTCGGCTCCAGCCGGGCCAGGGCGAGGTTGAGGTCGTCCTTCATCAGGGGCGGCAGCGCGGCGAGGTCGTCGAGGCCGAGGATCGTCCGGTGACCGGCGTAGCGCGCCGCGAACTCGGGCACGGTCCGCAGCAGTTCGAGCGACCTGCGGGCGACGGCCAGGCGCGGCTCGGCCGCCTGCGGGGAGAGGGAGAAGGCCTGGGTCATCTCGGCAGCGCTCCCGAACCGGCCGTGCTGTTGGCCAGCCACTTGGCGTGGGCGTCGCGGTAGGCGGTGAAGCGGGCCCGGGTGACGTCCCGTTGGATCGAGCGGTCGGGGTCGTCGAAGTCCGGGGCGATGACCCCGTCCGGTTCGAGCTCGGAGAACCAGAACCGCTCCCCGTCGAAGAGGAAGTCGACGCAGAAGAACGGGATCGGCAGCCGCTCGGCGAAGTAGGCGGTGGCCTCGGCCAGTTCGTCGGGCAGCGGGGCGAACTCCATGGTGCCGCCACGGCTGGCGTTGGCCACCGGCGAGCCGGCCTCCGGGGTCCGCTTCAAGGTGGCGTACGGGCGGCCGTCGATCACGTACACCCGGTAGTCGACCGTGCCGTCGCCGAGGTAGGGCTGGATCACCAGCGTGGTGTCGCCGCCCTGCGCCAGGCTGGCCAGGCCCCGGACGTCCTCCGGACCGCGCGCCAGGTTGATCCCGCCGCCACCGCACCAGCCGGCCGGCTTGACGATGGCCGGGTAGGTCATGTTCTCCAGCGCCACCTCGTAGAGGTGCTTGCCCACGTCCCGTCCGGTGCCGATCCGGACCGACGGGATCGGCGGCACCGGGGAGCCGCCGAGGTGGAGCAGGGTGGCCAGCTTGTCGTTGCCGATCAGCGAGACCTGCGGCGGGAACGGCAGGTAGAAGCCGGCCTGTTCGAGCACCGCGTAGAGCGCGTACTGGTTGAACACGTCCATCGACTGGTAGGGCAGCGAGTAGAGCGCGGTGATGAAGAGCGTGTCCTGCGGGGTGACCTGTTCACCGTCCACGTAGACCCGCGGCCGGCCGGGGACGGTGGCGTCCACCGTCACCGCGTCGGGCGCGTGCCTGGTCCAGCTCAGCCCCGCCTCCTCGGCCACCTCCGCGTAGAGGTTCCAGAAGTAGTGCTCCCACATCGCGGTCGTCCGGGTCGACTCCCGGTCGGGAAAGATCCAGCACATCCGGCGCAGCGGGTGGGTGGGGACCGTCGAAGCCGCGCTTTCGCGCGGCGAGGGTATGGTCATCGTGATCCTCAGAGAGAAGCGGTACGAGGCCCGGCCGGCAGCGGCCGCGAGCCCCCGCGCACTCCGTACGGGCCGGGCGGGCGCCGTCGCACCGGCCCGCGTCCGCGCAGGCGGCAGTACACGGCCGCCGGGTGCCCGACAGGTGAAGCATGGGGGTATCGGTCGGCAGGGGACGCTCCGGACCGGGCCCACTCTGGCAACGGCGTCGGGCCGTGTCAATGCTCCAGACCTCGCATGACCGTCCGTCAGAGCCCCCCTGATCCGGGCGAGTCGATCAAGGCGGGGCGCCTGGTCCCGGGGGCGGCGCGACTCACCGTTCCTAGGACGGTTCCTCCAGGAGGTCGGGCTCGGTGACCCAGTCCGCGTTCAGTACCAGCCGCGAGGTGCGGTGGACGGCCGGGACGGCCTTCGGGGTGAACGGGGGCCTGGTCAGTCGCGGGTGGTGGCGGAGTCGATGGAGCGGCCGCGGGTGGTGTGCCAGGTGGCGAGGGTGGCTGCGGTGGTGGCGACTGCGGCGCAGAGGGTGGTGGCCTGGGTGGTGGCGGACCAGGGGATTGTGGCGGTGATGTGGCCCAGGAGGTGGTGGAGGGCGGTGGCCTGGGTGGCTATGACCGCGGCGCCGGCTGTGGCGGCGAGCAGGGTGCCGACCAGGACGGCGAGGACGGACTCGGCGGCGACCAGGCGCAGGATCTGGGGTCTGGTCGCTCCGGCGAGGTTCAGGGCGGCGAGTTCGCGGCGGCGTCCGGTGGCGGCCATGATCAGGGTGTTGGCCACCGAGAGCAGGGCGTAGCCGACCGAGATCCCCAGTATCACCAGGCTGGCGTTCTGCGACTGCTGGTGCTGCTTGGCCGCCAGTTGGTCGAAGTAGAAGTCGGCCGGGCCGACTTTTACGTCCTGGTCGGCGAGCGCCGTTCGGGCGGCCGCCGCGTCCGTGGGGGTGCCGAGCCAGGCCATCGCGGGCAGGCCGCCCGAGGTGTGGGCCGTGGCGAGGTAGGTGTCGTCGCCGCTCAGGCCGGTCCGGACCACGGCCGCGATCCGCAGGACGGTCCGGGAGCCGTCGGGGAGCGTGCAGCCGACGGACTGTCCGGCCGACAGGTCGTCACTTCGCGCGGTGTGTTCGTCGATCACCAGGAAGTCCTCGCCCAGCCCGGTCAGCGAACCCGTGAGCACGCTCGGCGTCAGCACCGAGCCGAGCGCGGCGGGCGGTACGGCCTTGCCGCTGAGCGAGTCCAGGACCGTGCCGTCGGCGCCGCTGATCTCCAGTCGGGTCGGGGTGACCGTGGTGGCGTGCAGGGCAGCGAGTGCCGCCGTGGTCGGGCGGTCCAGCAGACCGCCGTCCCTGGGCAGCACCACGGCGGCGGCGTGGGTCTGCGCCCGGGCCAGGTCGGCGCGGGCCCGGTCGCCGGCGCTCTGCATACCGACCATGGCGGCCACCAGGCCGACCGCCACCACCACGGGCGTGACCGTGGCGGCCGTGCGGCGCCTGGCATTGAGGGTGTTCTGACGGACGATCAGGGGTACGGCGCCGAGCCGGGTCAGCGGCCAGCTGGCCAGCCGGGCGGCGGGCCGCAGCAGGACCGGCGCGAGCAGGGCGAGGCCGCCGACGTAGAGCAGCGGCACCGCGCCGTACTTGCGGGCGTTCACCGCGTACTCGGGCGAGGTGGTGGTGATCGTCCAGCCGGTGGCGACGGCGCCGGCCAGCAGGCCCAGCGCCAGCACCCAGCGCAGCGGCGTCATCGCCCGGGTGTTCGCGGCGGCGTCCCGCAGTGCCGCGACCGGCCGCACCCTGGCCGCCCGGACGGCGACGGCGGCGGCGCCCAGCAGGGCGGCGAGGATCCCGAGCAGCGCGGCCACCAGCAGCGCGAACGGGCTGACGCCGATGGTGAACCAGTCGGGGGCGACGCCGTTCGCGACCATCCAGCCGCGCAGCGCGCCGGCGCCGAACACGCCGAGCAGCGAGCCGGCCACCGCCCCGGCGGCGCCGACCAGCCCGGCCTCGGCCAGCACCAGTCCGGCCACCTGACGCGGCGTCGCTCCGGTCAGCCGGAGCAGGGCCAGCTCGCGTCCGCGCTGCTCGATCGAGAAGGCGAAGGTCGCGATCACGATGAAGATCGCGACCGAGACCGCGATCGCGCTGGTGGTGGCGGCCATCGCCTGGGCGTTCAGCAGCTGGTCCGCGCCGCCGGAGGGGTCGGGGTCGGCCTGGCGCCGGTCCGGTCCGGTGAGGGTCAGTACTCCGTCAGCGGTCGGGAGGGCGGCCGTCGGGAGTGCGTCGGCCCGGCTGGTGACGGCCAGTGCGTTGACCGGCGGGGAGAGGTGGGCGGCGGCCTGGTCGGTGAAGAAGGCGGCGTGCTCGAACCAGCGCTGCTCGGTGGCGCCGACCACGGTGTAGGCGGCGCGTCCGGCGGCGGTCGCCAGCTCGATCCGGTGGCCGACCAGGTCGGCGCCGCCGGTCAGCACGATCTCGTCGTCGGCCGCCGGGGCCCGGCCGGCCGTCAGCCGGTACGGCGTCAGCGCGGCCGAGGACCAGCCGTGCCCGACCTGGTCGGCGGGACCGCCCGGCCGTCGGGCCGGGAAGGTGCGGTCGGCCACCGCCCCGGGCGGGGCCTTGGCCAGCAGCTCGGCCGGCAGTCCGGCGGGTAGCCGGGCGGCCTCGCCGCGCGCGTCGGCGGGCACGGCCACGGCGGTGGCGGCGGCGAACCGCTGGGGGTCGGGGTGCGGGGTGCCGAGGGTGGCGGTCAGGGCGAGCGCCATCATCGAGATCAGCCCGGTGCCCAGCACGAGGGCGGCGAACGCCCCGGCGAAGGTGGTCCAGCGGCTGCGCAGGTTGGCCAGGGCGAGGTTCAGCACGGCGCCGCCTGGGCGAGTTCGGCGTCCGTAGGGTTGGCCGGGCTCAGGTCCGTGGGCTCGTCGTCGGGCGGGTTGACGCCTGCGGGTGCTGCCGGGCCGGCGTCCGTGGGCTCGTCGTCGGCCGGTTCCAGGGTGGCCATCCGGGCGGCGACGGTCTCGGGGGTCGGGTCGGCGAGTTCGTCCACCACCCGGCCGTCGGCCAGGAAGACCACGCGTCCGGCGTACGAGGCGGCCACCGGGTCGTGGGTCACCATGATGATCGTCTGCCCCTGGTCGGCGACGATCCGCCGCAGCAGCGCCAGCACCTCGCGCGAGGTGCGGGAGTCCAGTGCGCCGGTCGGCTCGTCGGCGAAGAGCACCTGAGGGCGCGTCACCAGGGCGCGGGCGATGGCCACCCGCTGCTGCTGGCCGCCCGACAGCTCGCTCGGCAGGTGCCCGGCGCGGGCGGTCAGGCCCAGCTCGGCGAGCACCTGGTCGACCTCCTGCGGCCGGGGCGGCTTCTTCGCCAGGCGCAGCGGCAGCTCGACGTTCTGCCGTGCGGTCAGGGTGGGCAGCAGGTTGAAGGACTGGAAGACGAAGCCGATCCGCTCCCGGCGCAGCTTGGTCAGCGCCGTCTCTGACATGCCGCGCGGGTCCACCCCGGCCAGCCGCACCCGGCCCTCGTCCACCCGGTCGAGCCCGGCCGCGCACTGCAGCAGGGTCGACTTCCCGGATCCGGACGGCCCCATGATCGCGGTGAACGTACCCGCCGGGAACGCCAGCGTCACCCCGTCCAGGGCCGCGACCCGGCCCTCCCCGGATCCGTACGCCTTGTGGATTCCGGTCAGCGCGATGACCGCGCTGTCTTGCTCCATGCTGACTGCCCCCGAAATGAATGATCACCGAACCGGGTGACAGTAACACCGCGCGGCAAGTGCTCTCCGACCGGTTCCGCCGCAGCTCACGCCCGCCGCGGCGTCGAGCCGGAGCGAGTTCCCGGGCCGGGCCATGGCCCCGCGAGCCGTCCGCGACCGGGGCCGTCGGCGGGAGATCCAGCAGCCCGCCGCCCGGCGGCAGTTGTGCGAAGCGGGTAATGCTGCGAAGCGTTCGCGGACCACTGGCCGATGGCCGTGTACGAGCGCGCGCCGACGGCCTGGCCCGGGCTCCTCGCACCGCTGTGGCGATCTGACGGGGCTGTCTCTGATGGCTCGTCAGCTTGGGGCGTCGGTTCGGTCGTGTGCCCGCCAGGTCACCAAGGCGGACCGGGCCGGCAGTCGCCGTGCATCCGCCGCTACCTCGCGAGCGCCTGCGGCGGCGGGTACCTGGCGGCTGATGCCAAGAGCAAGGTGACGAGGGGCTCCCCGATGGGCGGCTGGGTCGTGAGCGGCAGCCGCAACGACACGGCGGACCGCCACGCGATGCCGGGTCCGGATGCCCGACCGCCCGTCAGGTGGCGCTGCCGCCCGCTCAGTCGGGGGTCACGAAATCCCGCTCCCGGGGCATTCTCCGTGCTGTCCCGCCGGTATTTCCGGGTATCCGGCGAGGCGATTAACCGGCGGCGGCCCGTGCGAGCAGCCGCCAGCCGCTCGGTGATTAACGGCCGGTGGTCAGCGCGAGCGACCGGGCCAGCCGCTCGGTGATTAACGCCCAGCGGTCCGCGCGGGCAGCCAGATCGGCTGCGAGGTGATTAACGGGCGGCGGTCCGGGCGAGCAGTCGGGCCAGGTGTTCGGTGACGAGGTGGGGGGAGCCGGGGGGCGGGAATGGGAAGAAATGGCCGCCCGGGAAGGTGTGCGAGGTGAAGGTCGCGGACGTCAGCTCGGCCCAGTCCCGCAGGAGTTCGGGGCGGACGGAGTGGTCCTGTGCGCCGTGCAGGGCGGTGATCGGGCAGGGGAGTGCGGCGGTGGACGGGTGGTAGCCGGCGAGTGCGGTGAAGTCGGCGCGGATCGCGGGGGTGAAGAGGTCCAGCAACTCCGGTTGGGCCAGTAGTTCCGGTGGCATTCCGCCGAGCCGGGTGACCCACTCGACCGGGTCGGCGTCGGCCGGCAGGCCCGCTCGCGCGTGGCGCGGGGCGACCGCGCCGGAGACCACCAGATGCAGCGGCCCGCCGCCGGAGTGCTCCAGCCGCACGGCGCACTCGTAGGCGAGATAGGCGCCCAGGCTGTGGCCGTACAGGACCAGTGGCGGGCCGCCGGCCCGGTCCAGCTCCTCGGCCGCGGCGTCGGCGAGTGCCGGCAGTGAGGTCCACGGGGGTTCCGACATCCGGGCCTCGTGTCCCGGCGGTTCGGCGGCGGCCACCTCGACGCCGGGGCCGAGCAGGTCCTGCCAGCGGGCGTAAACCGAGGCGCCGGCCCCCAGATGGGGAAAGCAGACCAGGCGCACTCGCGCGGACGACGGACCGCCGCGGGTGCGGAACCAGAGCGGGGCGGAACCGGTGGTCGGTCGGATTAATGCCATGAGCGCGCTCCAAAGGGGGGCGAATCGTCGATATCTCGTCATTCATCGGAATCACGTTTGCGCGGTGATGGTGTCGGTGCTCTTCGGCGACGGTCCGGGCCGATTTTCGGGGCATCGGAAATGGACCTGCTATGGACGGACATGGACGCATTCCGGCCATGGCCGGGAATCAACTTATGCGTGATATTCGGGGCAGTAGGCTGAGTCACCGCCGCACTGTCGAACTGCCGTACGCCGCACGGTTCTTACCATCCCACCCAGGCCCTACCCAGGCCGCCACCGAGTCCCCGTCGAAGCCGCCACAACGCGAAGCCCGCCGGGGAACTCCCGCGCGAGGAGCTTGTCATGGACGAACCAATAGATCGTACCGAGGTCGACCAGCCGCTCAGTTTCGCCGTGCTCGGCCCGCTCTCGGTCCGGCGCGGGAGCGTCGCGCTCGCGCTCGGGCCGCCCCAGCAGAGCCGGCTGCTCGCCCTGCTCACCGTCGAGGCCAACCGGCCGGTGCAGCGGACCTCGCTGATCGAGGCCCTGTGGGAGGACCGGCCGCCGGCCAGCGCGGTGAACATCGTGCAGACGTACGTCGCCCGGCTGCGCCGGGTGCTGGAACCACAGAGACCCTCGCGCGGACCCTCGTGCCTGCTGGTCTCCTCGGGGACCAGCTACAGCCTGCGGGTGGACGAGGAGCGGATCGACGCCTTCCGCTTCGAGCAACTGGTCCGGCACGCCTCCTCGCTCGCCCGGCAGGGCTGGAGCGAGGAGGCCTTCGAGCGGTACCAGGTCGCGCTCGGGATGTGGCGCGGCTCCGCCCCGGCCGACTGCGGGACCGCGACGCACGAGCCGGAGCCGCTCGCCCGGCTCTCCCGGATCCGCTTCACCGCCGCGCTGGCCCTGGGGGACCTCGGCCTGTCGCTGCTCCGGTTTCGCGAGACGGCCGACGCGCTGGAGCCGCTGGCGCGGATCGAGCCGCTGCACGAGGCGCTGCACGCCCGGGTGGTGCTGGCGCTCGCCGGGGCCGGCGACTCGGCGGCCGCGCTCGGCCGGTTCGAGGCGATTCGCGGCCGGCTCCGGCGCGAGCTGGGCATCTCGCCCGGCGAGGAGCTGCGGCGGGCCCACCGCCAGGTGCTCCGGCTGCCCGAGCAGAGCGCGCCCGCCCACCGCCCCGGGCCGGTCGGCCCGGGGCCCGATCGGCCCCGCGAGCAGGGGCGCCGCTGGGCCGTGACGCCGTCCGGCATGGGGGAGTTGATCGGCCGTCAGCAGGATCTCGGGCAGCTCGCCGCCTCCGTCTCGCGACGACCGCTGACCACGGTGGTCGGCGCCCCCGGCTGCGGCAAGTCCGCGCTGGCCCTGCGGTATGCCGCGACCGCGGGCCAGGCTCCGGGCCGGCGGGTGGTGGTCGTGCCGCTCTCCGACTGCCGCGGCAGCGACGCGCTGCAGGAACGGGTCCTCGGCGCCTGCTGCCCGGCGGGGCCGCCGGGCGACTTCGAGGCGGTCCTCGCGGCCCTGCACGAGGGGCCCACCCTGCTGCTGCTCGACGACGCCGACCATGTCGCGGAGGCGGCGGCGGCCCTGGTCGAGCGGCTGGTGCGGCGCTGCCCCTGGGTGCGGGTGCTGGTCACCTCGCGCGAACCGCTCGGGGTGGTCGGCGAGGCGATCCACCGGGTGGAGCCGCTCGCGCTGCCCGCGGCGGAGCTGCTGGAGACCGGCGGGCTCGCGGCGCTCGCCCGGACCGACTCGGTGGCGCTGCTCTGCCGCCGGGCCGAGGACGCCTGCGGCTTTCGGCTGGACGCCGCGAACGCCTCGGCCGTCGCCCAGCTCTGCCGCCTGCTGGACGGCCTGCCGCTGGCCCTGGAGCTGGCCGCCGCCTGCCTGCGGACCATGCCGATCGAGGACGTGGTGGCCGGACTGGACGACCGCTTCATGCTGCTCACCATGGTCCGGAGGGGCGGCCCCCCGCACCACCGGACGCTGCGGGCCTGCCTGGAGTGGAGCTTCGAGCGGCTGGCCGGCCCGGAGCGCGCGGTGCTGCTGCGGCTGGCCGGACTGCTGGAGCCGGTCTCCTACCGGGAGGTGATGGCACGGTGCGCCGGCGGGCCGGTGCCGGCCCCGGACCTGCCCTCGGTGGTCAACCGGCTGGTGGACATGTCGCTGGTCTCGGTGGACCGGGTCGAGGGCCGGACCCGCTACCGGGTGCTGGGCACGGTGGGCGCCTTCGCCGAGCTGGCCTCGGCGGATCCGCGCGCGGCGCGCTGAACCGTGCCCGCCCGCCCCGGTGCGCAGGGCGGGCGGGAGGTCCGAGGACCGGTCAGGCATGCTGCCCGGCGGCCTCCATGGCCCGGCGCAGGCTCAGCGGGCGCAGATCGGTCCAGACCTTCTCGATGTGGTCCAGGCACTCCTGCTCGGTGCCGGTGACGTCCTGGCCGTACCAGCCCAGCGGGAGCTCCCGGTCGGCCGGCCAGATCGAGTACTGCTCCTCGTCGTTGGCCACGACCAGGTAGCGGGTGGTGTCATCCATGAGAACTCCTCCAGTGGAAACGGGTTGCGGGGTTGAGGACGGCGGTCGACGGTGCGTCAGGTGGCCTCGGCCGGGACCGGGGCAGGGGACTCGTCGGGCGTGTCGGGCGTCTGCGGCTGCTCCACCGCGCGCAGCGCGGGGCTGGCCAGGCCGAGCAGGGCGATGACCAGCACAGCCGCGCCCATCAGCAGGAAGAGCACGCCGATGCCGCGCCCGGAGCCGGTGCCCAGGAAGGGGAAGAGCCGGGCGGCGGCGCTGCCCGGGGTGAGCAGGTGGCGGAAGAGGAGGTCGATCAGCGGGCCGGCGGTGAAGTAGGCCAGCGGGGCGGTGATCTGCGCGACCATCCGCCGCACCGCGAACACCCGCCCCTGGGCGCCGGCCGGCACCCGGCTCTGCCAGATCGCGGCCGAGGAGGCGTTCACCACGGGCAGGCAGAGGTAGAAGCCGAAGAGCCCCGCGCCGACCAGCGCGGCCGTCGGATGCACCCCCTGCAGCGCGATGCACCCGCCCGCCACCAGCAGGCCGC
>FTKT01457660.1_pt1 | contig 26821 bp, 24 predicted proteins | sample 1658271 | NCBI WGS metagenome assembly FTKT01 (sample SAMEA3914811, study PRJEB12502) | metagenome | biome: forest; material: soil | place: Canada | collected 2011-08-04 | depth 0.3 m | reverse complement strand
TGCCGCCGGTGCCGTTCTGGCGAGGAACCAGACCGAGGAATGACGCAAACTCGCGCCCTGACTTGAATGTCTTTGCATCGCCGATCGTTGCAACGAGCGCCGTGGCGGTGAGGCGACCGATCCCCGGCACGTCGGAGATTGCGCGGCAGGCAGATTCCTTCTTCTGCCAGATCGACATATGCCGCTCGAGCTGGTCGATCTCCTTTTGCAGCTCGTCGATCCGCTTGAGCTGGTCTTTGAGGCAGTACATCAGCGAGCCTGGCACTGCCTCTTCGATCTCTGCCATCCTTGACCGAATCTCGGCCAAGCCAGCGCTCCGACCCGCTCTGAAGCTGACACCGAATTCGTACAGCAGCCCTCGCAGCTGGTTCACCTGCATCGTCCTGAACTTCACCAACAGAGAGCGAATCCGATGTTGGCCCAGCATGGCTTGCTGCTCCGCGCTCTTGGCCGCGACCGTACGCATTCCGGGCTGCTGTACCGCCGTCCAGATCGCGCGCGCGTCCGCTGCGTCGGTCTTGTTGGTCTGCACAAACGGCCGGATGAATTTCGCGTGCAGCAGGACCACATCGTGACCGAGAGCCTTGATATTACGTGCCCACCAATGAGCGCTTCCGCATGCCTCTAGTGCGACTCGGCCGGCGGGGCGACGGCTCAGGTACTGAATCAGATCGTCACGCCCGAACTTTCGATTCACGATCTCGCCGGTCTCAGCGTCGACCCAGAACATCTGGAACACGCGCTTCGCAACATCCAGTCCGTACGTTGTGGCATTCATCGCAGAACTCCTTCGTGATTAGTGATGGCTGTCGAGCCGTCACTCTGGCACGCGGCTGGCGTTCGACACCTCGCATGCCCTGCCGACAGAAGGGGCGGTGTCCATGCCATCTCGGCCGGGATGAGCCGCTGGCGTTTGAACATCAGCTTTGCGCTAGGCGCACCGCAAGCAAGCAGAGAGTTCAGTCTGCGGTGACACGCCTTCTCATCTCGGCGGGGTAGCTCTCGAACCCAAGGGTGCCGTAGAGCGACCGAGCTTCTGGGGTAGCGCCGAGGTTGAATTCTCGAATACCCATCGCTTCGCACTGCGCGAAAACTGCGAGCAGCAGCGCCCGCGCTACTCCGCGGCGTCGCCAGGCGTGCTCGGTAAAGACGTTGTTGATGCGCGCCATCACTCCGCCCGGGTTGGCCCGAGTCGGCCCCCAATCGAGCAAGATCGCGCCTGCACCACCGATGACACAGTCACCATCCATGGCGAACCACCCGACGTAGCGACCCGATTCGATGCGTGGACGGAGCCAGTTTGCGCAAAGGATCTGACGCTCACTCCCAGGGGCCTCCCCGAATTGGCCGTGGGCGCCTATAAGTTCGGCATCAGACGGGTGCACTTGTCTTATTGACCAGGTCTTTTCCATAGGTTCATTGTCTCCGGCTTCGCGGTGAGGCATAGCCTCTTCCCGCGCCAACCGTGAGCCCTCAGCTTGCACTGGATCTGCACATAGGCTGCTGCCGGCACAGTGGACTGCCGGATAGCAGTCGTTGGCGAGAGACAGCTTGTGGCCGACTGCCGCCAGTGTGGCCGGCGGGACTGCTAGTAGCGATGCGAATCGACCGAAGACTGAATCTCTTGCGACAGCAGAACTTCGGTCGCACGATAGCCTGTTTCCACATACGCCTCGCGGCCCCTGAGTTCAGCGCCGCCATCGAAATGGGCCACGACATGGTAGCCGCCGTCGCCGCAGACGAGGAACTGAAACTTGGTCGCTTCCCCACCGGCCAAGGGCCGCCCGGGCAGCACGCTCTTGGTTCCGCAACTTTCATATTCGACAGAGACGGACTGCGCGGTTCTGCCTGACCGATTGATGACGTCGAGCGACACCACCGGACTGCCCCATCCGCGAGCGGCCGAAGTCGCCGCACCGGCGAGAAATCCGACAGCGATGCTTCCTAAGCAGATGATGACTGAGCGACGAAACATGCAGATCCTCTCATTTGGATGGGTTCTGGAGGTGTCCGGCGGGCAGCCGCGAAGCGGACCATCGCCGACGCCCGCTTCTGGCCGACATGCGACGATGCCGCCACGCTAAACCGCAAGGCTGCACAGTCAGTGGCCCGTGGCCGCGACTGTGGCTGCGGAGGCGCCTTCCACCGCGGCCTTCGCCTGTTTCAGGCCCTCACCGGTTTCCTGGCGGTATAGCTTGATCGCTTCGATTTTGCGCCCGGCTGCGACGAGCGCAGCCACCTGGGTCGAAAGCGCGCCGGGGCGGCTTGCGGGCGGCTCGGCCAATCCGAGATGCTTCATGATCGCGTCGATTTGGCGCTGCATCCGCAGTTGCTCGGAGGTCGGACCCGCGAAGTAGGCCTGGGAACCGCGGGCGAAAATCACGACGATCGCTGCGATCGCCAGAAAATCGCCTAGGGTCAACGTGATATTCATGGAAGCAACTCCTTCAGCGGGTGGTCAGCGCTCCGGGAATCATAGTCCGGTCGCTGATCGCCGCGCACCCCTCGAGAGAGCGGGCACCTCGACCGCAGGCCGCATGTGCTCCGTTTCATCGGACGACCCGAAACCGGTCAGTCACGAACGGCTGCACCTGGCCGGTCAGAGACGTTCCCGCAAGCGACGCGCATGCTAGGAGCTCTGTTCAGGCGCAACGGACTGGCTGCGAGACTCTAGAAAATGCGAGTAAATATAGGCTCCAAGCACGACACCCACTGGAGTGATCAACAGCCAGATGGCTTGAACGGCGAAGCCACCCGTCTTGGGCAGATTTGGCGCTGCCAGCACCAGTGAAATGAGCGCAATAAGCGCTGGTGCATACCAAGACCTTGCGGGCGCCCAGTGAGCAGCCGCAATTCCGCCCGCGATTCCGGATGCAAAAATCCACGTCTGCGAGACGGCCCAGGCAACGGTCAGTGGCGGAAGCGGGCCGGACCGAAGGGGATTCTCGGTGCCGTGCGTTGCCGAAATTGCGCGCAACACCTGCACCTCGATGTACGCAAAAAGCAAGCCGACGGCGAAATGGACAAAGTAGCCAAGAAGGAAGCCGCGGAGGTGAGTTCGCTTTCGCATGCTGGTTTTCAATCGGTGTCGCGGTGCATTGTCACGGCTTCGATCCGGAATCTTGCGTCGCCATCAGGCGTTGAACCGCCCCAGAGCAGACTATCGTCACCGTCAGGTTGTGGCCGGCTGCGGGCGCTCAGCAATCCGTTCCCGCCAACGACTCCAGGATACCTTGAGCCTCATCCGGTGTGCGCGCATGGAGCCAGGTGAGGTGCTGAAACCTGTCCGTCGTTCGCAGCCCCGCGAATTCGCGACGGCGCCGATGGAACGTGGTCACGATCCACCAGAGGATGGATTCACGGGAGAAGAAGGTTCGTCGCAGCGTTTCCCTGTTGCCATGAAACAGCGGTTCGCCACCAAAGACGCGCTGCAATGACCGTCTGAGCCCGCGCAGCAGGACTCGAGGCAGGCTGAGGTCGAGCCAGACGATCACGGTCGCGCGATTCCACAAGATTTCTCTTGCGGGACTGTAGTTGCCAGCGGCAACCCAGCGCTTTCCAGTTGTAGCAGCCTCTACGAGCCGGAGGAACTCAGTTTCAGGCTTGGGCTGCCAGCCCTGGCTCCAGTACAACTCGTCGAGTTCGATGTGGTCGTCGCCCATCGCCGCAGAGAGTGCGCGGGCGAATGTGGACTTGCCCGCGCAGCTAGACCCAATCACGACGACACGTTGAGGAGCAGATGTGTAGATCGGCATAGCAGAAGATTGTGCACGGGCCAGTTGCGCCTGGCCCGACCAGCCCCATCGCCAGCGTGTCAGCCAGGTAGCCTGCGCTTCCCATGAACCGGACGTTCGCGAACGACGGTTCCTGGTCGGTCAGCGCCGCTTGAAGTAGAGCGGGAAGAACGGAATGATGGTCACCCAGAGGCGGTCTCGCTCAGGCGTAAGGTAGATGCCGATGAACGCGGCTCTCCAAGAAAACTCGATGCATTTGAATTTCATCTTCTTCCTGTGTTCATCATCGCTTGCAGCCGGCCGGCACCACCGGTCATAAGCCTCCGGTGGACTCCTCCAAAGCAGACCAATGTAACCGTCAGGTACTGGCCGAACAGCGAAGTAGTCAGCGACAAGCCGAAGCGCTGATCCAGCGCCTGGTGTGTCCGTGCCAGGATGTTTGCCCGAAGCCCGCGTCCGTGAGCGCGGCTTCGGTAGCTTGCTCGTCCAACACCACGGCTCCGAAGGAGTGCCACCATGTGCCCTGAGGACGATCGTAACGGATCTTCATAGAGACCTTGTTACCTGACCTCGCCACGGTCTCGACGGTGATCGACGTTTCGCCGCGTTGGCTGACATCCCCGGCCGATGCATTCTGAAGCCAGTTTGGATCGTGTCGCTGCACGAATAGGCGGGCACCTGGTTTGAGGTGACGCCGCGCAGCAGCCAGAAATGATTTCCGCGTGGACGGGTCCGGATGATTTACCAGACAACTCGCAAGGATCGCGACGTCAAAACGACCAGCCAAGCTCAGGTGCTCGATCTCACAGAGCACGGACGCGGCTTCGTGAGGCATGGCTGCAAGCATTTCCGCTGAGTTGTCGACGCCTGTGACTGACAGCCCCTTGCCAAGCAATAGACGTGTCAGGCGGCCTGTGCCGCATCCCAGCTCAAGTGCATGCGACCCATTCCTCAGCTCACCGAGAATGTCGTCGAGCTCGCCAAGATATGGGAGGTCGCGGTAGAGCTCCACGGAGCAACCATCGCTTGTCTGGGGGCCGGGGCCGGCTCCTTCGAAAACGTGCGTCATGGGCCGATGGCAAAAGTCCTGTCGCTTGGCAGCTTACCCGTAACCTGACGGTCTCGATCGTCCGGTCATGGCCGACTTCGGACTGGCCTTCGGGCAGACCTGCCTGCGCTATCAGCCCCGCAGCAGTGTCTGCTACCTCATTGCTTCAGCGCGCCCGCAGGATGCGCATCGGCCCAAGCCACAACCGCCGCCATCAAGCGCGCCACGGCGTCGCCGAGGCTCGGATCGTCCGCGAGCGGCGTCCTATAGTGCCGAAGTAGTTCGTCGAGGTCTGCGCCCAGCGAGCGACATTTCGCGTCGTCGGGCACGGCCCCGCCGCACAGCGCCTGCCTCACCTGCGTGGCCATCGACTCTGCCTCGTTCGGCGCGATCTTCGCGTCAGTCACGACGTCCTGCATCAGGCTGCCTGCGCTGAAGAGCACTTGGTCGCGGTTCGAGGGGTCGGACCGAGCAGTCAGCATGGCGGACGTGGCCGCTTCAAACAGAGTCCCGAAGCGGAGCATCACAGCTTCCATCGTGTGGGGATCGGAGTTTGGATCCATCGGGGCGGCCTGGGCAGTGAAAGAGACAATGACCGCGGCGAAGAGGGTCGCGGCGTGGCGGAGCGTGCGGTTCATCAGGCACAACAACGAGTGGCGTCCGGGGCGAGCATAGCCTGCCCGAAAGCGGGCTGGGGAATCGCGACGATGGGATGCATGGATTTCATCGGTCGAATCATGCCTCATGCGCTTGAGCCGAAGATCGTACCGAGCCGCTCCAAAGCGGTCGCCGGTGGCTGTCTCCTTGTGGCCGACAGCAGCGGCTCGGTCTGCCCCTTGGCTAATCCTGAGGTCATCGTGACGGCACATCGGGCGACTTGGCGAGCAACTCGGCAGGATCGAAGCCGTAAGCCCACATGTTCAGTAGACCGCCCGAAGATTCGACCTCGAGTATGTCCATCACTTCCTCGACATAGCTGGCGGCGCGTTCGCGCTCCTCGGAGTCAGCAGGCCCGAAATCCAGCATGGTCTGCGTCAGCTCCCTTGCGAATAGACGTTGATCGACGGGTGCGTCAGCGAGAGGGATCAGCCTCTCCGCCAAAGCGTCGATCACTGTCTGGCACTTCTCGCGGGTAGCCTCGTTGGTTGCCCCGGGATACAGAGGCTCAGCGAGAAACTTTCTCTTGCCTATGAAAGCTCGCAGGGCCAACCGCTTCGGATGCTGATCAGATTCGGTTTGATCTCGAGCCACGTGCAACTTGTCCCGGCATGAAGAAGGTACCTAGCCTACTCGATAGCAGCCAGTCGCGAGCGACTGGTTGTGGCCGGACTCGGCCTATCGATGGCTGCGCCATGAAATCACCGCACGCTTGCAAGAGCGTCCCACAGCGCGACGAATCCGACCACGAGCCAAGGCCAAAGGCCGACCCACCAGTTGTCGATGTTTACTCGGCCCCTCCGAAGAGGCACGCCGTCGACTGCGAGTATGTACGGGAACGACTTCAGCGTGCCTCGTCCCCATTCCAAGGTCGCCTCGTGGCTGCTGCCTCGGGCTTCGAACGCGCCTGCCCTCTGTCCTACGAACTTGAACACTCCGCCCGTTCGCACCACGACTTGCTCGCCGATGACGAGGTCGATGGAGGCTGTCTGCCAAGCAAAGCGTGGAACCAGGCGAGCGGACACTGCCACCGGTAGACCATTCCAGTCAGCTTCTTCCATACTTGTTGGCGAGTTCGACATGAGGCGGCTATCTCGGACGGGAGTGTAGCTAGACTGCCCGAAACCGATCAGTCACGAACGGCAGGTAGTGGCCGACATCAGAAATGTCAAGGCCGCGCACGTTGCTTCGGGCGTTGACCGATGGAGCGGGAAACAGGTTTCGAGACTGCGCCTCAGCCTTGGAGGGCTGCTCTCTACCAACAAAGCTATTCCCGCGCGTGAGCTAGTCTACCAACTACCTGACGATCGCCGGCGGCGGCTCGTGGCCGGTTCAGTACGACAAAGGCGTGTGAGACCTAGTCTCCGGGCACGGACTGACCGACGCTTCGGTCACACCGAGCGCCCCCCGTCGTTCATCGAGGCACGCAAGCGATCCTACTTGCAGATGTTCCCAGGTCGAGCGGGGGACTTCCAACTCCCGCCAAGCGACGACCGTCTCTGCAGGGCCAATCGTGACCATGAAGATCGGGCCACCTCGGCTGGGATGGATTGCTCGGATACCGGTCACGGTGACGACTGCGTGCGTGTCTCGCAGGGGGGGCAGGACGTGATTTAGCCAAATACCCAGTGCACCTCCATACAGAATCAGGGGAATGGCGACACTTACGACTGCTGCCTTTCGCTCGCGGACGGTCGGGTCGGCGATCAGCGCCCACGCGGTCGCGGCGATTCCGAGGACGACGGCCGGTGCGATTAGAGGAAATATGCTTGCGATGGCAAGCGTTTTCGCGGCGACGGCTGCCGGGGCGAGTGCTCCCATGACCAGTGCGGGCCACAGCGATATGCGGACATCGGAGCGCCTCGGCTCCTGAAGGGTAAGAAGCGTTGGCCGGACGCCTGCAAACCACAGGACTGCTAGCGGCAACAACAGGAATGCTGCAACAACCTGCTCAGCGTAGCGGGAGGCGTAGACCGCCCACAGTCCAGCGATGTAGACGCCCCATACAGCAAACTTGCCAAATCGTCGAGCCAGTGCCAGCGCACGCATTCGATCGCCCGGCAACACTCCAAGTCGGTCATCGGCAAGCACGCGTGCAAGAGCGGCCTGGCGACCATCCTCGTCCGCTGATCGCAAGCGACCGAGCCAGGCCGCCCATGGCACATCCGCCTTGAAGGTCAGCGCGATCTTCATCGATCGTCCGCGACCCTGGGTGGCTTGCAATCGAATGTGTTTGACGTATTGCGTGTCCAGGGTGCGCCAGGACTCGATGTCTTCGACCCTCATTTGGCGTGAGCCGAATATGCCGACCTGTTCGATCAGATCAACGCGAAGGACGAATCGGGCTCTGACGAGATCAACGGCCGCGATCAAGGAGAATAGAAGAAGTGCAGCAGGCACACCAACGTCCAGCCATTGGGTATTCCACAGCGATTTGCCCAGGAATATCCAAGCGCTCATGCCGGCAAAGATCGCAACCGCTACGGCTCCTAACACTATCCAGGCTGGACGTGGCCGGTAAGTCCTCGGGTAGCACGCCGGGTCGAATGCTGGTGGCGCCTGCGGATTCACATCTGGATCTTCGTTCGGGATGCTCGTCTTCAAAGACTTTCCCTTCATCTGATTGATCCGCCGGGAACTGAGTCGCCTGCCCCGACGCTGTCGAACCTGCTGTCGGGCGCTGTGGGTCAGGCGACAAGGGATGCGAATGCGCCGAGGTACGGTTTGACGGCGGCAACGATAGCGAAGCGCGCATCAGTTCGCGCAAGGCGAACCACGAGCTCGACGAGCTCGTTCGCCTTCAGTCCCAATGCATTTCCGATCTGGTTCGGAAGAGATTTTCGGTTGTAGAGGCTCAGCAACGCTCGGTAGTCAGTCGTGTTGATGACAGTCTGGAATTCTCCATCGAACTGTGCATACAGGGCAGCAACGTCGATGCCATGGGTCAGTTGTTGCAAGGCGGTGGACAGGGCGGGCACTCCCCTGGCCGATGCATCGAAGCAATTGAGCTTGAACTTCACTTCCGCGATTACGCGCAAGGAGACTTGGGTGTCGAGTTCGGTCTTCAACTGTTTGAAGACCTGAGTAACAGCTTGCTGGAAGTCGGCCTCAGGGTCGCGAACAAGACGGGCGCTGACAAGCGCCAGAACCTCTTGGGTGCAGAAGAGGTTTTCGACCTCCGCCACTTCAAGTGTGTAGATGTTGTCGGTCTGCAGCGCTGCGATCTCGGGCGCCATGCGCCGATCGCGATCGATGAGGCCGTAGACCTGCAGGTGGTGGAGCTGGGTGTTCGAGCGCAGAGCTCGAACTGCTTGGATAACCTGGTCGCAGCTGCCACGAGGAATGACCAGGAATTCGTTGAGGATCTCCCGATAGAGCGACACGTCGTGGCTGCCGTTCACTCCTTCGACGAAGACAACCGGCTTGCGGCTTCCCAGCACCTCAAGCAAGAGGTCATCCGGGAGGTTATTCTTGTCCTCGATGAGTTCCCAATCCCAGGACGTCCCATCGTATGACTTCAGCCAGACGCGTTGCGCGCCCTCTTGAGCCACGGCGAAGTCGACGTCGTGTGTGAGGTAGACGAATAGACAATCTGGGCGAAGTCGCTCAACCTCGGCCCAGAGTGGCGCCTGGACTGACTTATGAAGGTGCAGCTCGGGTTCGTCGATGACAATGATGCCGTTCTTGGGTGCTGCAAGGCATTGCCCGATGAGATAGAAGATGACTCGCTCGCCGTCGCTCATCTCCGACGAGTTGTAGATCATGCTCGCGTTGCCACGAACCTGGGTCTGAATGCGGAGTCCCCCAATTACGAGTTCGCGATGGGGGAGGATCCGCTCCCATGCTTGTTTGACCTTGTCCAGCCTAGTCAATGGCGGCTCGACCTTGGTGGTCGACTGTCGCTGGGCGACCTTGTACTTGGCGTTCTCTTCCGTCTCGTCCGAAAACAGGAAAACCATCAGCTTTTCGAAGTCGTTCAGTGCAAACGTAGCTGGCTTTCCGCCCCACTTGTGAGCATGCTTGTTGGCATGTTCGTTGGTATGTCCAAGAAGCAGGTTGCGTTCAGCTATTTCGATGGACATCGGAGTCGTTGAGTCGGGCATAGACAACGACTTCTGTGCGGAGATCCGGAACACGCGACTGTGTTCAGAATAATGCGTGTCCAACCAGGTTCCGAGGCGAGTCTTGCCTGAGCCGTTCGCGCCGACGAACAGGAGGTTCCGATTGGTCGTGATGGTTTGGTTCGGGGCCCCGCGGCGCGGAAGTGTGATGGATCGCGTGACTGGAATGGCTGACATTGAATATGCTGCGTTCGGTGGATCGCCCGGGGCGGGTCAGCGCGAATCGTGACCGCACCGCGGTTCATAACTCGCGGAGCGAAGACTTCCGCGAGCGTAACCTATGGTCCAAAGATGGTCGCCCCTAGGCATTGGATTGCTTAGCCCAAGGGAGTCGCAGGTCGCGTCAGCTACAGGGCACGAACCGCTCATTCTGGTCGTACATCCCATAGGCAAAGCGCACATGCCAAGCGGCCTGCACATCGTCCGCCAGCAACCCTACGGACATGGGCATGCCGCCGAACGGCTGCATGTGCTTGCTGCTCAGGTGAGCGATGAACATTTCGAACGTGATGAGTAAATGGGTACTGACATGCTCCATGAAGGAAGACGCGCGGCAACGTTCGATCGTACTGCCCCGAAACTCAAGCTCGATGGTCGGCACGCCAATCCGGCCGTCGGCCTCAGGTTCGAAGTCGCGCGTTGTCACGCCGGGCAGGTGATGCTCAAGGCAATCGCGCAGATTGCGTACGAGCTTCAACATGGGAACAGCTCCCTTTACCACCTCGCAAAACGGGTCGCCGTCGCCGTAAAGGTACTTCACTATCACCTGGAATTCGTCCCAGTTGATTTTCCTCCGTTCGGGATAGAACAGCCGCACGATGTCCATCAACTTCACCGCAAAGTGATCCGCCTTCTGCGCGAAGGTTTTGCACTGGCCCTGCACGTCGCCTACGGCTGGCACGGTCTGGCTTCCATCTTTCCCCGGGCCTGCTTCCAATGCGACAATGCCCGCCTGTTCCGAGGCAGCAAAGCTTTCGCAGACCACATGCAACGCCGCCAGTTCCGCCAGTGCGTCCAGCGTCAGCTGCATCGCCCTGGCGATGTCGATGGACAGGAACTCCTTGCGAAACAGAACCTTCGCCTGCATGAAGGTGCGTCTTAGGAGCTCCGAGTCCGTGCCGAGGTCAAAAAGCTTCTGCTGGAAGACACGCGCGAGTGCAGGATTCTTACGGTCAGGGTCTACCTGGTCGGCAAGCTGCGCGCGGTAAGTGCACTTTTCCGTAATGAGGTAGAGGAATTTTCCGAGCGTCAACATCTCCTTAATGGGCGTGCCGTCGTCGGGATTGTTCACCGAGAACGAACCTCCCATGTCTCTGCTGTGGCGGGGTGCTGACATGCTGCGTCTCGGCTGGTACATGCGCTTCACTTCATCCATACCCAGCGTCGGTCATGGTGACCGGTGACTGGTGGCGGGTGTGCTCTTGTGGTTGGCAAGGGTACCCGAAAGTGGATCACCGCGTCCGTCAGCAACTGGCTAACTTCGTCTTCAGTGCCGGCGACGAACTGTCGCACAATCTCCGGGTATGGCATCGAACTTTCCTTCGCGCGCTGTCGTCAAGCGCCATCTGCTCAAGGTCATTCTCGACAACGGTTCGCTGCCGATTCCCCGTGATTTTGAGAACTTTGTTCGAGGGATCACCTTTCCGATGAGCGATGCAGGCACATCGCCATCTGTCAGTCAGCGAGAACTGAATGAACGTCTGCAGCCGGTGGTTCGCTTCATGCAGATGCCTAGTTGCAATGGGCATGCGGAGAGGCTGGCAGCAGGCATCGAGTGGTTGATCGATTCGGTGACAGCGGAAAGCCAGATGATGGCGTTGGTGCAAGCGTGCATTGGTCTGGAGGCTGTCCTGGGCGACAGCTCGCCTGCCGGATTCGAGCTGGGAATCACTGCTCGCCTGGCAGAGCGATATGCGTATTTGATGGGGTGTAGCGCGAGCGAGCGAACTAAGCTGAAAGAGGACCTTCGTGCTGTGTTTGCCAAGCGAGGTGATCTCGTCCATGCCCGAAGACATCGGTTGCCGCCGTATGAGGCGGGCCTGATAAGAACTTCTCAGCAAATGCTTCAGGCGGTGCTGCGCAAGGAGATCGCGCTCTTGCTTGAGCTGTCTTCGGACAGCCTCAGCCAGATGGACATCGAGCGCATTCGACCGTTGCACAACTTCTAGCTTGCTGGGAATACGACAGGAACGCGGCGTAGCGATAGAGCTAGGACATCGCGGGGCCCCGGAGTTCGGAGCGATGCGGGTGGCTGCCAGGAGGACGTCGCCCGCTCAGTTGATCGTGAGCGGCACCCCGACGTGCGCACCCGCCGTCCACACCATGGCCCTGGACGCCCCGCTGGCCGCGGGATCGCTGTCGAAGACGTAGTAGCAGGCGCGCGCCCAGTCGTGCGACTGGAAGTCGATGCAGACCTTGTCGTTCGTGACGTGGAACGGGCCCGAGCTGCCGCTGCGCGAATTGTTGGCGGTGGCGATGCCGTTCGCGAACCGGATGCGGACGTCTCCGTAGCGTCCCGGGTCGCGCGGGTGGGGGAAGGTCCAGCTGCGTCCCTCGAGCATCGCGGCATCGAGATGGCGCGTGCGTGCGGGACGGTCGGCGGCATCCGCTCCCGGATCGCGCGCGGCCGCGGCGGCGGTCGCCGGCGGCGGGACGGACGAGCCCGTGACGACGGTGCCGGTCAGGCTCAGCGTCCGGATCTCGGCCATGGCCTTTTGAGGATCCTCGATGTCGAACGAGATGTGGCCCATCAGCACGCCGAAGCTGGGCGAGGTGCGCAGGTACTTGGTCTCGCCGACGGCGAGGTCGAAGGTCAGCGTCTTCTCGATCTCCGTCGCGGTGGCGGCGGTGTGCGAACCGGCGGGGCGGTCGACATAGAAGAAGCCGCCCGGCTTCGAGCTGCCGACCACCTCGCCGTCGAGGCGGATGTCGGGCTGCAGGGCCGCGCCCATCATGGAGCTCGATCGGAAGAAGTAGATCCGGCCCTCGGCGGCCGGGATCGGCAGGATCGAGCTCGAGACCTCGGAAAACTTGGGGCCGCTGGCGCAGCCGGCCAGGAAGGCGCCGGCCAGCACGAGGGCGGACAGCACGATGCGTCGGATCAATCGCGTCTCCAGTGCGCGGGAAATGGCCGCGAGTCTGCCCTAAGCCGCCGTGCCCTCGATGAACTCCCGCATGAATCGCGCCACGTCCAGCCCCGCATGCGGCAGCGCCAGGTCGGCACACACGCGCTCGCGCCGGTCGGCGCTCACCGACTCGGGCCGCTTCTGCAGGATCCACGCGCTGTAGTCCGGCACGAACTCCGGGTGCGGCTGGATGCAGAACACGCGGTCGTCGACGCTGTAGGCGGCGATGGGGCAGAACGCGCTGCGGGCCTGCAGCGTGGCGCCCACGGGCAGCGTCTGGACCTGGTCCTGGTGCGAGGCCAGCAGCGACAGCGTCGCGTCCGCCGCGTCCTGCTTCCAGGGCTTGGCGCCGACCCATTCGTAGTCCATGCGGCCCATGCCCCAGCCGTTGGGCGCGCGGCCCACCTGCGCGCCCAGGCAGTAGGCGATGAGCTGGTGGCCGAAGCAGATGCCCAGCAGCTTCTTGCGCTGCTTCAACAGTTCGGTGACGTGTCCGCGCAGCGTCTTCACCCAGGGTTCGTCGGAGAACGAGTCGGCCTTGCTGCCGGTGAGCAGCACGGCGTCGTACGGGTCGAAGGAGGCGGGGTACTCGCCGCGCGTGGTGTTGAAGCGTTCGAACTGCCAGGGCACGCCGGCGGCCGCGAACATCGTCTCGGTCATGGCGCCGTAGCTGACGTAGGTGTCGACGACCGCCGGGTCGAGGTTGTCGTTGTCGAGGATGCAGATCTTCAAGGGCGAATTCATGCGGGAATGGTAAGCCGGCTTCAAAAGCCCGATGCGGCGCTCTTGATCGGCGCCGTGGCATTGCGCTGCAGCCACGCGCGCTGCACCGGGTCGATCAGCACCCAGCCCCGGCCGTCGGTCCGGCGCTCCAGCATGCCCTTGGCCGCGAGCGCCTCCAGCGCGCGGCTGATGCTGGAGGGCGCGACCCTGGCGCCCAGTTGCGTGGCGGCCCAGGCGACGCTGTCGGCCGCGGTCGGCGGCTTGTCCTCGAACACCAGGCGCAACGCGACCTGTTGCAGGCCGGTGAGGCCGCGCCAGGTGGCCGACCACTTGTTGGGCGAATGCTGGCTGAGCATCTCGTCGATCGCGCGATCCAGCGTCCAGGACGGGTTGGCCATCACCAGGCTCACGGCATGCAGGAACGGCTCGGGCTGGGTGCCCAACTGCCTGAAGGTCTCTTGGGCCAGCACTTGGTTGAGGTCGCGCCGCGTCGCCTCGCGGAACTTGCGTGCCACGAAGCCGATGAAGTCCAGGCCCAGCGGCTCGTAGCCCTCGGTCTTCGCGAAGCCGTACAGCGGCGTGTTGGTGCGCGAGAACATGTCCAGCAGCTGCACGTCGGACGAGCCGGAGAAGATGGCGCCGATGCGCTTGTCGGCCTGCGTGAGCGCGGCGCGCAGCGAGGCCGAGATCTGCGGTCCGTTCTTCGCCGACGCGATGGACTGGAATTCGTCGAAGACCAGCACCACGTCATGCGTCGTCTCCTCCAGGATCTGGGTGAGCAGGCTGTCGAGAATCAGCGCGGGTCGGGCCGGCGTCTGGCGCCTCGGGGGATCGCCGAGGTCGATGCTGGCGCCCATCACGCCCAGCCGCTTCACCGGAGTGCTGCCGGTGCGCTTCACGCCCCGCGGCTGCACGCTGAGGCCTTCCAGCGCCTTCTGCAGCGCGTAGTTGATGCCTTGCAGCGGGTCGTCCATGTCCATCCAGCAGTCGATGTAGACGGCGACGGCGCCGCGCGACTGCACGTACGGGATGACCTCGTCGCGCAGCAGCGTGGTCTTGCCGGTCTGGCGCGGACCGAACATCGCGATGCGCTCGTGCGCGAGCAGACGCTTGCCCAGCGCGGTGGCCAGCGGCGCGCGGGCGTGGTGCCACGCCTGGGTCAGGTCGGACATGTGCTTTGCGCGAAGTGAATCGATAGCGAATCTTACGCATCGATGCGTAATTGCGCAAACACCGGGCGCCGTCGCGCGGGTTCGCGGGAAAAAGAGACGCCGGGTTCATGCCGAGGTCGAACTTCCCGGTGACCGCGGCCGCCACCTTCCTGAGGCCGCCCGGGCACCGCGTGTGCCGGCGATGGCATGATGCCCCGTGCCGACGGGCGCCTTCGAAGGCGCGCCGCCGGCATCGGCCCCTTGACCCTCCCGATTTACCCGCAGTCCGCCTGGTCGCCGTTTCGGTGTAACCACCCGTTCCATTCGTCAATTCGAGTGAACTGGCCGGTCCTGACGAACTCTACTTTGGACTGCGGGCCTCGGGTGCCTGCATACTGTGAGGATGAGCGAAGATTTCAAGCCCGGGACAAGACCGCTTCTGCGGCTGGCCGGGCTCGATGCCGTGCGAGCGTTCGTGTCGCGTGCAGAAGAGACGCACGTGATCTGGACCGCCGTCGTCGCATTGATGTTGCGGCTGTACCAGGAACCCGATGCCAAGGCCCGACGCGAGTCCGGGCCGACGGACTCGCAGGTGGTCACGGCCCTGCGCGTCGTTCTGAGCGAGAACTTCGGCAGCGAGGCGGCCGACTACACCTCCTGGGCGCTCGTGCGCTACGGCTGCCGCCAGAAGCCCACGATGAGCGCCCTGCATCCGTGGGAAGGCCTGATGTTCGAGTGGCAGCAGCGCCGCGCCAGCGCGCCGCGCATCGCGCTGATGCTGCGCGATGGCGGCCTCGAGAAGCCGATCAAGCCTTCCGCGCTCGAAGCCATCGATGGCTGGGTCACCGATCCCGTGAAGGCGCTCGGCGAGGCCACCGAGATCGTGGAGGCGCTGTTCGGCGAGCGCCTCGTCTCGTACAACCTGCACGACGACGGCACCACGCCGGCGCACGACACGCTGTTCGGCGGCCTGGTGGCCTCGCTGCTGCCGCAGGGCCGCCTGCAGCAGCTGCGCCAGGCGCTGGTGCGCACCGAGGACGGCACGGTCTGGCGCGTCGAGTACGTGTTCGAGGACGAGAGCGCCGTCTTCGAGGCTCCGGCCCGCGGCACCACGCTGGACGTCGACGCCGTGATGGCGGCCGTCGACGCCCTGATGGAGCGCCTCGGACGGCCCGAGCGCGTCTACCGCCTGGCCCCGGGCCGCTACAACAACGGCGAGATCGGCCTGTTCGTGCTCGCCGACGCCGGCAGGTTTCCCGAGATCGCCTGGCGCCTGCGCCTGCCGCTGCTGCGCAGCCCCAGCGTGGCCGACCTGCCGGCGGGTGTCGCCACGGCCGCGCCCGAGCCGCTGCGCGTGGGCGCGCGCCCCCTGGCGCCGCGCCCGCCCGCGGCGGTGGCCGCGGCCGCCCGCGAGGCCGCGCAGGACGACGTGGCCGTCGCCACGGGCCCGGGGGCCACGGCGCCGATGTCGCTGCTCGAATCGCAGTTCGTCACCACCCCGTTGCCCGCCCCGTCCGGCCCGGTGGAGCGGGCCGCCGACGCGACGATGAAGCAGCTGATCAACGCGCTGCGCCGCTCGTTCGGCGCCGGCCGGCTGCTGCAGGGCGGTCGCTGGATGAAGCAGGTGCGCACCGAGCCGCCGGCGTGGATGGCGGCCGGCGGCGACCCCGTGCGCATCTTCTACGAGAAGCAGGAGACGCTGTTCCGCAAGGGCCGCATCGGCTGGGGCGCGCTGGTGCAGGCCGACGACGGCGTGTTCGCGCGCGGCGAGGACGACCTGCCGGGCGTGCTGGTCTACAGCGAGGACGAATACTTCGACGCCCGCCCGATGGAGCTCGCCGCCATCGGCGCACGGCTGCTGGAGCTGAAGGCCGCCGGCGGCACGTCCGACCTGGCCCGCTTCGCCCAGGGCGTGCGCAACGACACCGGCCGTCCCCTGGGCCTGACGGTGCCCGCGGCGCTCAGCGCCAAGGAGCCGTTCCTGAGCAGCTTCGTGGCGATCCGCGCGCACCTGCCCGACGGCATCCTGGCCGGGGCCTGGTTCCCGGTGCTGATCCACTCGTCCAGCGTCGTGCCGATGATCGTGCCGTCCACGTTCTGGCCGCCCGCGCTGCTGCAGGCCTGGAACGAGCGGCGCATGGTGCTCGAGGCGTTCGTCCGGGCCTGAAAGCCGTCGTTCCGGCACGCTGTGCCAACTCCCGCCGCTTCCCGGGCCACTTCGGGCCTTTGCCCGACGGCGCGGCGCCTATGATCCGCGCATCATGAGCAGCACCTCTTTCGGAGCCGGTCGCCAAGCCCGCGTGGCCACGCGCTACCGCAAAGCCGCGCTCGTGCTGTGCCTGGCTGTCGCCCTGCTGGCCGCGACCGCCGTCTGGCTGGTGCTGCAGGCGCGCTATGAAGTCTGGGAAGACGCGCGGCGCAACCAGGAGGACGTCGCCCTGGCCGTGCAGTTGTCGATCAGCGGCCTGCTGGCGCAATCGGGCACGAGCCTCAACGGCATCGCGAGCGACCTTGCCGACGCTGTTTCCAGCGGAACGTCCACCGGCCGCGACGCGCAGCTGCGCATCCTTCGCGAAGCCCAGCGCTTCGATCCCACCTCGGCCTACCTGGGCGTGCGCGTCGGCGACTCGATGCTGCTCGTCGATGCGAGCGGCAACGTGCGCGACGACATCGCCCGGCAATCGCTGCCCCGCCTCGCCGCGGCCGATGCGCACGAGGCCTTCCGCTTCGGCGCCCTGCTCCAGCTGGACGGCGATGCGGCCTGGTACCTGCCGCTGGTCGTCGCGTCGCCGCGCTCGCTCGACCCCGGCGGCATCGTCTACGCCCTGGTGCCCGTGCAGCGGCTGCTGGGCGCGGGCTCGAGCCTGAAGATGCTCCCGGGCAGCCTGTTCACGCTGTTCACCCGCACCGGCCAGCGCCTGTTCCGCAACCTGATCGCCGACGACGTGCTGCAACCCAATGGCAAGCCGGTGCCGGCGGCGGTGCTGGCCAGGGTGACGGCGGCCTCCGCCGGCAACTTCGCCAGCGTCAGCACGGCGGACGGCCGGCCCACGCTCTATGCCTTCTCCAGTGCGGAGGCGCTGCCGCTGGTGGTCACCACCGGCGTGCCCGAGTCGGTGCTGCGGCACCAGTGGATCGCGCGGGCCACGGCGCCGGTGCTGATGCTGTTCCTCGGCCTCGTGGCCATCGCCGTCTTCGGGCTGCGCCTGCGCGGCGCGCTCGCCGAGCAGCGCGCCTACCTGGCCACGCAGGAGTATCTGGCCAGCCACGACCAGCTCACCGGCCTGCCCAACCGCTACGCCTTCCTGCAGCACGTGCAGCGACTCATCCGCGGCCGTGCCGCGCCGGGCGGCTTCTGCCTGCTGCTGCTGGACCTGAACCGCTTCAAGGACGTCAACGACACGCTCGGCCACGAGGCCGGCGACGCCGTGCTGCAGGCCCTTGGCGCGCGGCTGTCGCAGTCGCTCGCGAGCGATGCCGTGTTCGTGGCGAGGCTGGGCGGCGACGAGCTGGCCCTGTGCGCTTCGCAGCTCGATCCGTCCGACGCCGCCGCACTCGGCGCGCTGTGCGGGCGCGTGCACGCGACGCTGGGCGCGCCGCTGGTGTCCACCGGCATCGAGTTGTCGCTGACCGCGGGCATCGGCATCGCCACCTGGCCCGCCGACGCGCAGACGGCGCTGGAGCTGCTGCGCTGCGCCGACATCGCGATGTACCGCGCCAAGCAGGACCTGGCGCCCTATTGCCGCTTCACCGAGGGCCTGGACAACTTCACGTCGGGCGCGCTCGCGATGAAGGCCGACTTCGCCAAGGCGATCCGCGACGGCACGCTGAGCCTCGTCTACCAGCCCAAGCTGCGCGTGGGCGACCAGGCCCTGGTGGGCGTGGAAGCCCTGTCGCGCTGGAACCATCCGACGAAGGGCCCGATCGCCCCGTTCGAGTTCCTGCCGCTGGCCGAGACCACGGAGCTGATCCATCCGTTCACCGACCTGGTGCTGAAGAACGCCGTGGGCCAGATCGCAGCCTGGCTGGCCGCCGGCCATGCGGTGCCCGTCGCGGTGAACATCAGCGCCAACAACCTGCTCGATCCGCACTTCGCCGACAAGCTGCGCGCCCTGCTCGCGACCACCGGCGTGCCGGCGCGGCTGCTGGAGCTGGAGGTGACCGAGAGCGCGGTGATGCGCTATCCGGACATGATGCACAAGCGCCTGCAGGAGATCCGCGCGCTGGGGCTCAGGATGTCCATCGACGACTTCGGCACCGGCTACGCGTCGCTCGCCTACCTGAAGCACCTGCCGGTGGACACGCTCAAGATCGACAAGCTGTTCATCACGAACGTCGACACCGATGCCGGCGATCGCCTCATCGTGCGCAGCTCCATCCAGCTGGCCCACGGCTTCGGCATGAGCGTGGTCGCCGAGGGCGTGGAGAGCCAGGCGGTGGCCGACGTCCTCGCCGAGGAGGGCTGCGATTTCGCGCAGGGCTACCACTTCGCACGGCCGGCCAGCGCCGCGGTCATCGAGGCGGAGTGGCTGCCGCGCCTCGCCCGCGAGACCGCCGACGCGGCCTGAGATCCGTCGCGCGGCGGGCATGGGAGAATTTGGCGATGGCCCCCCTCTCCGGCGTGATCCTGCGGACGGCACGACTGACCCTGCGCGCCCCGGTGCCCGGCGACGCCGACGCCGTGTTCGCGATGCGTTCGGACCCGGTCGTCCAGCGCTACGGCAGCCATGCGCCGTGGACCGACCGTTCGGAGGCGAGCGCCTGGATAGCACGCAGCGAGCGCGGCATGGCGGCAGGCGAACATGCGCAGTTCGCCATCGAGCGGCGCGAGGACGGCGCCGTCGTCGGCACCTGCGTGCTGTACGGCCTCGACCGGCAATGCCGGCGCGCGGAAGTGGGCTATGCGCTGGCGGCGTCGGAATGGGGAAAGGGCTACGCCAACGAGGCCGTGACGGGCCTGCTGGACTGGGGCTTCGAGCACCTGGACCTGAACCGCGTGGAGGCCGACATCGACCCGCGCAACGTGCCGTCGGCGCGCGCGCTGGAACGGCTCGGCTTCGTGCGCGAAGGCCACCTGCGCGAGCGCTGGATCGTCGGCGGCGAGGTCAGCGACTCTTGGCTCTACGGGCTGTTGCGCGCGGACTGGACGGCGCGGCGCGCCAACGCGCCCTAGGGCCTGTTCACACTAAATGCGTGCCCGCGCCGGCCGCCTGCGAGGCCCCAGGCTAGGCGGACGCGACGCGGCGGGCTGGACGCCCGCAAGGAGCGGCCAACGACGCCTGGGGCCTCGCAGGCGGCCGGCCCTGCGGGTGATCCCCCAGAAAGCCCGCCTTCCGCGTTGCGATCGCTTGCCGTGGTGCCACCACGTCGGCGCGCTCGCGCCTTGAAGGCGGGCTTTCTGGGGGTCACGCGGGCACGCATTTAGTGTGAACAGGCCCTAGTTGGCGCGCGAGATGCTGCCCAGGCCGCCGCCGCGCGTGTACGCGACGAAGCGACGCTCAGGCGGTGGGCGACAGGAACGGCGTCATCAGTTGCGTGAGCCAGGCCATCACGGCCTGCACCCGCGGCGCGAGCTGGCGCCGGTGCGGCAGCATCAGCGACACGGGCATCGACGGCGCGACGAATCGCGGCAGCACCTCCACCAGCTGGCCGGATTCCACCAGCGCCTCGGTGCCGAAGGCCGGTGCCTGGATCAACCCGAGCCCGGCGAGCGCCGCGGCCTGGTAGGCGTCGGTGCCGTTGACGGTGACGTGGGCGCGCATCGGGACCGCGCGATGCTGGCCGTTGGCGTCGACGTAGTCCCACGCCGCGCCCTGCGCGTTGAGCGACGGCATGTAGTGCACGACGCGATGGCCTGCCAGGTCGGCCAGCGTGCGCGGCGTACCGTGCGCGCGCAGGTAGCCGGGGCTCGCCACGTTGCGCATGCGCAGGAATCCCAGCGGCCGCGCGACGAGCTCGGAGTCGACCAGCGCGCCCACGCGCAGCACGCAGTCGAAGCCCTCGTGCACGAGGTCGACGCGCCGGTCGCTGGTGCTGATGCCGATCTCCAGCAGCGGGTGCGCGGCGAGGAATTCGGGCAGGCGCGGCAGCACGATGTCGCGCGCCAGGCGGTTGGGCAAGTCGATGCGCAGCCGGCCGCTGAGGCCCGTCGACGCCGGCTGGAACATCGCCTGCAATTGCTCCGCCTCGGTGAGCAGCTCCTTGCAGCGATCGAGGAAGCGCTCGCCGTCGGGCGTCAGGCGCACGCTGCGCGTCGTACGTTGCAGCAGGCGCGTGCCGACCTGCTGCTCGAGTTGCTGCACCGAGGTCGAGACGCGCCCTTTCGCCAGGCCCAGCTGCTCTGCCGCCCGGCTGAAGCTGGTCAGCTCGGCGACCGTCGCGAAGATGCGCAGTTCGTGGAGATCCATGGCGGCCAGGGGGTGATTGTTCTGTTTGAGGGAACAGTGTGGCGTTGCATGCGGACTTTATCCCTTGAGGAGGAATTCTTAAAGTTGCTCCATCGACTTTTCGTTTTCACCCACAGGAGCCTTCCATGACCACGAACATCCCCCGCATCGCGCTCGTCACCGGCGGCAGCCGCGGCCTTGGCCGCAGCGCCGTGCTGAAGCTGGCCGAGCGCGGCGTCGACGCGATCCTCACGTACAAGAGCAACGAGGCCGAGGCGCACGCCGTCGTCCGCGAGGTGCAGGCGCTGGGCTGCCAGGCCGTCGCGCTGCAGCTGGACGCCGGCGACAGCAAGAGCTTCACGGCCTTCGCCGAGCGCGTGAAGGCGGCGCTGGCCGCCACCTGGCAGCGCGCGGACTTCGACTACCTCGTCAACAACGCCGGCATGGGCGGCGACCATGCGACGGTCGCCGAGACCACCGAGGAGCAGTTCGACCTGCTGTTCGACGTGCACCTGAAGGGCACGTTCTTCATCACGCAGAAGCTGCTTCCGCTGATCAAGGATGGCGGACGCATCCTCAACACGTCCAGCGGCCTGGCCCGCTTCGCCCTGCCCGGCTATGCGGCGTACGCGGCGATGAAGGGCGGCGTGGAGGTGCTCACGCGCTACATGGCCAAGGAGCTGGGCTCGCGCGGCATCTCGGTGAACACCGTGGCTCCGGGCGCGATCGCCACCGACTTCGGCGGCGGCCGCGTGCGCGACAACGCGCAGCTCAACGCGTTCGTGGCGTCGCAGACGGCGCTGGGACGCGTGGGCCTGCCCGACGACATCGGCGGCGCCGTGGCGTCGCTGCTCACCGACGCGAATCAGTGGATCAACGCGCAGCGAATCGAAGTGTCGGGCGGCATGTTCATCTGATCCGCCGACGAAGCCGCAGGATCCATGCGCGCGAAGCTCAATGCGGCCGGATGTGGCCGTGCTCGCCCATCTTCGGCGGCTTGCCGGTCACCGCGGCCTCGGCCATCTTGTACAGCTGCACGAGCTTGTTCTCCTTCACGTCCCAGTAGTCGGCGTGCGCTATCCGCACGCGCACCAGCGCGAGGTCGGGATCGTTGACGCCGCCCTTGAACCAGGCCTCGGCGCCCTTGTTCCACAGGGCCTGCTTCTTCACGGCGTCCTCGACCACCGACGCCACGCCGGACACCGAGACGTAGGTGTCGGAGCCGGGATTGGCGTATGACACGTTGACCTGGTCGTCGCCCTCGAACTCCGACACCGGGTCGCCCGAGCGCGACATGAAGAACCACAGCGCGTCGTCGTCGATGCGCTTGTTCTGCGTGGTCATCGGGCGCGAGTGCAGGTGGCCCTGGATCTTGTGCGTGGTGAACATCGCGAACTTGATGTCCTTGATCAGCTCGCCGAGCTTGTCCTGGCCCTGGGCCGTCTGGTCATGGGTGTCGTACATGGGTCGAACTCCTGTAAGGTGCGTGGTTCCTTCCACGGCGGCAAGGCCGGGGCCCGCGCGTCCGATGTCCGACACCTCTCCCAACACGCTCTCGCGCGCGCGCTGCGCGGCCTGCGACCTGCCCGTGCGCACGTGCGTGTGCGCGCTCGTCACGCCCGTGCGCAATGAGGTGGAGGTGCTGGTGCTGCAGCATCCCGACGAAGCCCGCGAGGCCAAGAACAGCGCGCGGCTGCTGCGGCTGGGTCTGGCGCGCTGCCGCGTCGTGGTGGGCGAGTCGTTCGAGCCCGCGGCGCTGGCCGTGCTGCTCGGCGGTGATGTATCAACGACCGCGCTGCTTTACCCGGCCGATACCGCGGGCGGTACCCCGATCGTGGGGGAGGCCGCTCCGCCGCGGCGCCTCGTGCTGCTCGACGGCACGTGGCGCAAGAGCCTGAAGATGCTGCACGCGAATCCTTTGCTGCAGTCCTTGCCGAGATGGCCCCTCGCGCCGGATGCGCCCGCGCGCTACCGGGCCTTGCGCAAGGCCCATCTGCCCGATCAGCTCAGCACGCTGGAGGCGGCCTGCGCCGCGCTGGCCGTCATCGAATCGGCGCCTTCGCGCTACGAGCCCCTGCTGGCCGCGTTCGATCGCTTCGTGGCGGATCGCGCGGCGCGCGCGCGCCGCGTGCAATGAAGATCGCCGCCGGCCCGGAAGGACGTGGCGGCGATCGCTCCGCGCTCCGAGGGCCCGTCCGTGCGGACGGGCAGGGAGCCCGGGTCACTCGGTGAAGGCCGCTCAGTTGCGGTCGCTGCGCGGCGCGGGCGTCGCGGGCGCGGCCGACGAGTCGGTCCTCGAGGTGTCGGTGGTCGTCGTGCTGTTGTTCGTCGTGGTCGACGTATCGGTCGGCGCGGTGCTGTTGAGCGTCGCGTTCGGATCAGTGGTGGTGGTGGCGGTGGTCGTGGCCGGCATGGCGCTGGTGTCGGCCGGCGTCGATTGCGTCGTGGTGGTGGTGTTCGACGTCGTCGAGGTCGAGTCGGTGGACTGGGCGACGGCGACTCCGATGCCAGCCAGCAGAGCGGCGGCGGCGGCGACGGCGGACAACTTCTTTTGATAGCTTTGCATGGAAATCTCCAGGGGGTTGATTGATGCGGCTCGGCGCTCGCCGAGCCTTCCGGCGAAACGAGGTGCAGCAAGCCGGGTGCCGTGTCGTGTAAGAAAACGCTGCTGCCGTAACCGGTGGGACCTGCCGTCGAGCTAGACCCCGCCGCCGCGTTGCGTTCGAAACTCTGCGAGCATGCGGGCTTCCCCGAAACCCTGGCGCCCGGCGCGGAGACACATCCATGGACATGACCCACGACCTGATCGTGATCGGCGGCGGCTCGGGCGGCGTCGCGGGCTCGCGGCGCGCGGCGGTGCACGGCGCCAGGGTCGCGATCGTCGAGGCCGACCGCTTCGGCGGCACCTGCGTGATCCGCGGCTGCGTGCCCAAGAAGCTGATGATGTACGCCGCAAGCTTCGCTCACCAGTTCAAGGACGCCGAGGGCTTCGGCTGGACCGATGTGCAGGCGCGCTTCGAGATGGCGCGCTGGGCCGACGCGAAGAAGCGCGAGATCGACCGGCTGGAAGGTGTCTACGACGACATGCTGGTCAATGGCGGCGTCGAACCCGTGCGCGGGCACGGGCGGATCGTGTCGGCGCACGAGGTGGACGTCGGCGGTCGGCGCCTGGCCGCCCCGCGCATCCTCGTGGCCACCGGCGGCGCGCCCGCGGCCGGCGCGTTCCCCGGCCTCGCGGCGGCGATGACCTCCAACGAGGTGCTCGACTTGCGCGAGGTGCCCGAGACGCTGCTGGTGATGGGCGGCGGCTACATCGCGGTGGAGTTCGCGAGCATCCTGTCCGCGCTCGGCAGCCGCGTCACGCTCGCCTATCGCGACAACCATCCTCTGCGCGGCTTCGACGCCGAGCTGCGCGGGCGCCTCGCGCTGGCGCTGCGCGAACGCGGCATCGCGCTGGCCTGCGGCGTGGCGCTGGAACGGCTCGAGCGCGACGGCGCGGGCTTCGCGCTGCACCGTGCCGACGGCAGCGTGCTGCGCGCCGCCGCCGCGCTCAACGCCACCGGCCGCAAGCCCAACACCGCCGGCCTGGGCCTGGCCGAGGTGGGCGTGAAGCTCGACGCGCGCGGTGCCATCGTCGTCGACGACGACAGCCGCAGCGCGGTGCCGTCGATCTGGGCCGTCGGCGACGTCACCGACCGCGTCAACCTCACGCCGGTGGCCATCGCCGAGGCGCGCGCCTTCGCCGACACCGAGTTCGCCAAGGATCCGCGCCGCGTCGACCACCGCGTGGTGGCCAGCGCCGTGTTCACCGATCCGCCGATCGGCACCGTGGGCCTGACCGAGCAGCAGGCCGCGCTGCGCGGTCCGGTGGACGTCTACGCCGCCGACTTCCGCCCGATGAAGGAGGCCTTCTTCGGCGGCTCGCAGCGCACGTTCATGAAGCTGGTGGTGGACGGCCTCGACCAGCGCGTGCTGGGCGTGCAGATGATCGGGCCCGACGCGCCCGAGATCGTGCAGAGCCTGGCCGTGGCCGTGACCTGCGGCGCGCGCAAGGCCGACTTCGACCGGACGATCGCGGTGCACCCCACCGTCGCCGAGGAGTTCATGCTGATGCGCACGCCGGTGCGGCGCGTGCCGCAGACCACCCTCAGTTAGTCGGGCCTGTTCGCCCTGAATGCGTGCCCGCGTGACCTCCGGAAAGCCTGCCTTCGAGGCGCGAGCGCGCCGACGTGGCGGGCTCATGGCAAGCGTTCCCTACGGTCACAACGCGGAAGGCAGGCAGCCGGCGCGGGCACGCATTCAGGGCAAACAGGCCCGCGGCGTGACCCAGCGCGAGAACAGCGCGAACAGGCCCTGCACCGCCAGCGCGAGCACCGCGGCCGGCACCGCGCCGGCCAGCAGCATCGCGTAGTCGTTGAGCGCCAGGCCCGTGACGATGCGCTCGCCGAGGCCGCCGGCGCCGACGAAAGCCGCGATCGTCGCCGTGCCCACCGTGATGACGGCGGCGGTGCCGATGCCGGCCATGAGCGTGGGCAAGGCCAGTCGCACGTCGACGGCCGTCCAGCGCTGCGCGGGCGTCAGGCCCAGCGCCGTGCCCGCCTCGCGCAGGCCCATGGGCACGCCCAGCAGCCCCGTGGCGGTGTTGCGCGCGATCGGCAGGAGCGCGTAGAGCGTCAGCGCCACCAGCGCCGGGCCGGTGCCGATGCGGCCCAGCAGCGGGATCAGCATCGCCAGCAGGGCCAGCGACGGGATGGTCTGCAGCACGCCCACCGTGGCCATGACCGGGCCCTCGGTGCGCGGGTACGCGGCCGCCGCGGCGCCCAGCGGCACGCCCAGCACGGTGGCGCACAGCACGGCCACGATCACCAGCAGCAGGTGCTGGCCCAGCAGGCGCGCGAGGTCGGCGGCGAACATGCGCTTCAGGAAGCGGGGGCCCAGCGCCTCGCGTTGCCCGGCGTCGTCGGCGGCCGTCTGCGCGGTCGCGTCGAAGCGGCCGCCGACGAATTCCTTCGCGATGTCGGCGAAGGGTTCGTGGCGCAGCTCGGCGCGGCCGTTCATCGCGATCATCGTGGCGGCCGGGATGCGGCCGGCGAGCGCCTGCAGCGCCTGCCATTGCTTCGGGTGGCGCGCGGGCGCGTCGAGCCGGTACAGCAGCACGGCGTCGTAGTGCGGGAAGTAGTCCTTGTCGTCGGCCAGCACGCGCAGGTGGCGGGGAGCGATCTGCGCGTCGGTGGTGTAGATGTCGGTGACGGCGATCTTGCCGCTGGCCAGCGCGTCGTACGACAGGCCGTGGTCGATGCCCACCGGGTGCGCGGCGAGGCCGTAGCGCTTGGAGAGTCCGGGCCAGCCGTCCATGCGGCCCATGAACTCGTGCGACAGGCCCAGCACGATGTCGGGGTGTTCGGCCAGGTCGCTGATGCGCGTGATGTGCAGCCGGTCGGCCTCGTCGGCCGGCATGGCCAGCGCGTAGCCGTTGGAAAAGCCCAGCGCCACGCCCAGGCCCAGGCCCTGCGCGGCCAGCTCCTGGACGACGGCTTCGCGCGTGACCGGCGTGCGGTGGCCCAGGATCTCCTCTTCGACGGTGCCCAGGTATTCCGGGTAGACGTCGATCGCGCCGGCCTTGAGCGCGGCGAGCACGACGGCGGTGTTGCCGAGGCCTTCGCGATGTTCGGCCGGGCCGGCGGCGGCGGCGGTCTGGCGCAGGATCTCGCCGAGGATGTACGACTCGGTGAAGCGCTTGGAGCCGACCACCAGCGCGCCGTTGGCGTTGGCCCAGGGCGCCGACGCGGGCGCCAGCGCGAGCGCGCGCGGGACGGCGTTGATCACGGGATCGGCGGCGTGGGCGGGGCTCGCGGCGGCGAGCAGGCCCGCGGCGA
>FTKT01457673.1_pt1 | contig 26960 bp, 21 predicted proteins | sample 1658271 | NCBI WGS metagenome assembly FTKT01 (sample SAMEA3914811, study PRJEB12502) | metagenome | biome: forest; material: soil | place: Canada | collected 2011-08-04 | depth 0.3 m | reverse complement strand
CCGCGGCCTACAACCACTCGCCGCAGGCGGTCTTCGACGACTCGGTTCTGCCCGACGGCGCCGCGCTGCTGGCCGAACTGGCCCTGCGCCGGCTCGCCCGCGACGCGCAGGCCCCGGCCGGATGACCGCGGCACCGCTCCCCGCCGCCACTGCGCCCGTCGGCACCACCACCGCCGACGGGCGGCAGCTGCGACGGACCCTCATCGTGCTGCTCCTCATCGAGCTACTCAGCGGCTTCCAGCAGAGCTACTTCACCCCGCTCTTCCACGCCCTGGGCGAGCAGTACCACGTGGGTGTCACCGCCCTGGCGTGGACGGTGACGGGCCCCGCACTGACAGCGGCCGTGGCCACCCCGCTGCTCACCGCGCTCGGCGACCGTTACGGACACCCGCGGGTCCTGCGCGCGACGACGATGGCGGTGGCGGCCGGCGCCGTGCTGATCGCGGTCGCCCCCGGCTACCCGCTGCTCGTGGCGGGGCGGGTGCTGCAGGGATGTCTCGCCGGATTCCTGCCGCTGATGTGCGGCCTGGTCCGCTACCGTCACGGGATCCAGGACACCCGCCGGGCCATCGCCTACCTGTCGGCGGCCCTGATGCTCGGTGTACTCCTGGGCAGCGCCTGCTCCTCCCTGCTGCTGCCCACGGCCGGCATCAGCGCGGTGCTGTGGATACCGGCCGTCGGCACAGTCGTGGGCCTCGGCCTGCTGTGGACGGGAGACAGCGACAGCTCCGCGCGCACACCGCCGGTCACTCGTCGCGTGGACTGGCCAGGTGCCGTGCTGCTGGCCGCAGCTCTGGTGCTCGCCGTACTGGCCCTGCACGACGGCGCGGCCTGGGGCTGGGGGTCACCCGGCACCGTCGGCTGCCTGGGCGCGGGCGCGCTGCTGCTCACCGCCTGGACGATGGTCCAACTACGCACCCCGGCACCGCTGATCGACGTGCGCCGACTGCTGCGGCCACGCCTGCTGCCGGTCTTCGCGGTAGGCGCTTGCGTCCACTACATCGTCCTCGGCGGGCAGATGTCCTACTCGACCTACCTCACCCTCCCGGGCGGGCTCGGGCTGCCGTCCTCCTCGGTCGGCCTGGTACTGCTGCCCGCCTTCTGCGGCATGACTCTCCTCAGCGCCTGCAGCAGCAGGCTCGGGCGCGCCATGGGCTACCGCAAGGTCGCGGTACTGGGCGCGGCACTCGTCGTCCTCGGCACGGCAGGACTGCTGCTGCGGCACTCGGCGGCGGTTGACCTCGCGGTCACGCTCGCCTTCTGCGGCGCCGGCATGGGGCTGATCTCCGGAGCAGCCCGCATCCTCGTGATCGACAGCGTACGGACCGAGGAGACAGCGGCCAGCGCAGGACTCTTCGAACTACTCGTCAGTCTCGGCACCGCGGTCGGCTCCGCAGCCACCGCCGCGATCCTGACCGCCCAGGGCAGCAGCCACCAGGCCTACCTGACAGCCTGGACGGTCAGCGCCGGGGTCGCCCTTCTCGGCCTCGCGGCCTCCCTGCTGCTGCCCGGCAACCCATCGGCCTTCTCATCTGTCGAACGCTGACCGGGGCGGGTGTACGAGCAACAACGCCAGGTGGCGCCCGGGTGCCGGCGGCGCACGTCATCGCCGGCAGCAGCCGAGAGTGCGGCCGAGGGCATCAAGTCCGCTGTTGCACCGTCAGCTTCCCGCGCAGCAGCGGCATGTAGGTACGGGTCGTGTCGGTCCTCGGACACGACCCATTGGCCAACATCGTTGGCCAGGGAATGCAGGTCAGGAGCAATCCTGACCTGCATTTTGCGTTGTGCGTGGTCGTATCGGCAGCGCAGGCCGAGGGCGGCGTAGGAGCGCTCCTGGAGACGGCGGGTCGCCGAGCTGAGCTCGCGCCGCAGAAGGCGCCGCCCGGCTCAGTCGCCGGTCACGAGGTCGCCTCCCGCCAGTGGCCGGCCGGCCGCCGGCAGGACCAGCTCATATCCGGGCTCGCGAAGGCAATCATGGCCGCACATGTACACCATGTTGCAATCTGTTGGATTCCGTTGATTCATATACCGTATATGTGATCCCGTATCCCTATGTCCACAAGGAACAGGGAAGTCCAGACAGATACCGGTCCCTCCCGCCGCAGCGTCCTCGCGGGCGTCGCCGCGGCCGCTTTGGCGGGGCTGGTCGCGGCCCCGGAGGCGTCCGCCGCACCGCGCGGCAACGGCCGGCGGCCGAACATCGTGCTGATCCTGCTCGACGATCTGGGGTGGGGCGAGCCTGGCTGCTACGGCCAGCGGGTGATCAGGACGCCGGTGATCGACGGCCTCGCCGCGCAGGGGCTGCGGTTCAGCCAGGCGTACGCGAACCCCTCCTGCGCTCCGACCCGGGCGTCGCTGGTGACCGGCCTGCACACCGGCCACTCACGGGTGAAGTCCAATGCGGACGCCGTCGGGGGACTCACCGCCGAGGACGTGACGGTGGGTGAGGTACTGCGTTCGGCCGGCTACACCACGGGCTTGGTCGGCAAGTGGGGCCTGGGGCCCGACACCGGCGACAATCCAAGTCACCCCAACCGCCAGGGCTTCGACTACTTCTTCGGCTACATCGATCAGGTCCAGGCCCACAACTACTGGCCGACCTACCTGTGGCGCAACGGCCAGAAGGTCCAGTACCCCGAGAACCAGGGCGCCAGGGCCACCTACGCCATCGACCTGTTCACACAGGAGGCGCTGGACTTCATCGATCGCAGCCAGGGGGAGCCGTTCTTCCTCAGCCTGGACTACAACACACCGCACGCCCCCAACGAGATCCCCAGTGACGCGCCGTACTCCGACGAGCCCTGGCCCCAGGGCGAGCGCAACCACGCCGCCCAGATCACCTACACCGACGGCCAGATCGGCAAGGTACTGGACCACCTCGCGCAGCGCGGTCTCGCGGACGACACCCTGATTCTGTTCGCCAGCGACAACGGCCCGCACGCCGCCGGGGCCGACTACCAGCACGTGGGCAGCACCCTGCCGCACGACCCCGCGTTCTTCGACAGCGCCGGCCCGCTGCGCGGTATCAAGTTCTCCGTCTACGAGGGCGGCATCAGGGTCCCGCTGATCGTCCGGCTCCCGGCGTCGCTGCGAACCGCCGGCGGGCCGCGACCCGGCTCGGTGCTGCGCGACCGGGTCGCGGTGTGGGACTTCCTGCCCACGCTGGCAGAGGTCGGCGGTGCCGCCACGCCCCCCGGCCTGGACGGCGTGTCGTTCCTACGGGCGCTGACGGGCCGCGGGCAGCCCCCGCGCCCGTACCTGTACTGGCGGGGCGACAGCGGGGTCGAGGCGGTGCGCTTCAACAGGTGGAAGGCCGTGCGCCCCAAGGGCGGCCAGGCCGAGCTCTACGACCTCTTCGCCGACATCGGCGAGAAGAACGATATCGCTGCCGCCCACCCCGACCTGGTCCTTCAGGCCGAGAGCCTGCTGGCCGACGCGGTCGCCGTCGCCGGCACGGTCGTGAGGAGCTGACGTCCGCTGCCGCTGCCCGGTACGCCCGGGCAGCGGCCCGCTCCCCCCTCGTGACCGCTCCCCCGCTCCCCCGCTCCCCCGCTCCCCCGCTGATCCTCCGTGATCGGCTCCGGCCCGTCCGGATCCCGACCGACCGTCCGCCGCGCGCCCGCGGCGGTACCAACTGGAGCCCGACCATGTCCTGCTGCACCCCTTCCGCCGACGGCCACAGCGATCGCTGCGGCCCGTCCGGCGCCGGCCTCCCGATGATCGGCACCCTGACGATCGGCCCGCCGGGGCCGTTTCGCCCCACAGCCGCCAAGCGCTCGACTCGGGGTCAAGTACGCCTGCCCGGCGGCACGTTCGCGATGGGTGACGCCTTCGACGAGGGGTACGCCGCCGACGGCGAGGGGCCCGTCCACGACGTGCGCCTCGATCCGTTCCTGGTCGACACCGTGACGGTGACCAACACCGCCTTCGCCGCGTTCGTCAAGGACACCGGCTACCGGACCGACGCCGAACGGCTCGGCGTCTCCGCGGTGTTCCACCTCGCGCTGGCGGCGGAGCCCGCCGACGTCCTCGGCCGTGCTCCGGGGACGCCCTGGTGGCTGATCGTCCGCGGCGCCGACTGGCGCCACCCGCACGGGCCGCTCTCCTCGGCCGCCGACCTTCCCAACCATCCTGTGGTCCAGGTGAGTTGGAACGACGCGCAGGCGTACTGCGGCTGGGCGGGCAAGCGCCTGCCCACCGAGGCGGAGTGGGAGTTCGCCTCCCGAGGCGGACTGGCGGGCAGCCGGTTCCCGTGGGGCGACGACCTCACCCCGCGCGACCGATGGATGTGCAAGATCTGGCAGGGCACCTTCCCCACCCACAGCACCGCCGAGGACGGCCGTCTCACCACCGCCCCGGCGAAGTCCTACCGGCCCAACGGCTACGGGCTGTGGAACACGGTGGGCAACGTCTGGGAGTGGTGCGCCGACACCTTCTCCGCCGACGCCTACGCCGCGCGCGCGGGCCAGCAGCCCGTGCACGACCCCCGAGGCCCCTGGCACGACCAGGGCCACGACGCCCCGCGCGTCATGCGCGGCGGCTCGTACCTGTGCCACGACTCGTACTGCTACCGCTACCGCGTCGCGGCCCGCTCCGGCAACACCGCCGACTCCGCAGCCGCCAACATCGGCTTCCGCTGCGCCAACGACTCCGCCTGACCACCGCATATCGCCGACCCACCACACCACCTCCCTACCAGCCGAAGAAGGACCAGATGCACAGGCGCCGCATTCTCTCGGGGCTGATCGCCCTGCCCGCCGCACTCGCGCTCACCGCCGCCGCCCGCCCGGCCCGAGCGGCCACCCCGTCGACGGCCCGCCCCGCCGGCGACCCGCAGGCGACCCGGCCGAACATCGTCTTCATCCTCGGTGACGACTTCGGCTGGACCGACGTCAGCACCCCCCGCACGAACCTGGGAAATCCCAGCGACTACTACGAGACCCCGGCGATCGAGCGGCTCGCCCAGGAGGGCACGGCCTTCGACAACGCCTACGCCTCCCCGAACTGCAGCCCCTCACGCGCCGCCCTGTTGACCGGGCTGTACGCCGTCCGCCCGGAGAACAACGTCTACACCGTCGGCGGCCTCAACCGCGGCGGCGACAACACCCTGCTGGTCGGCCCCGCCGAGGGCCGCGCCGACGGCGCCGACGTGCTGCCGACCAACGCGGTCACCATCGGCAACTCCCTCCAGCGGGCCGGATACCGGACGGGATACATCGGCAAGTTCCACGTCACCAGGACCTCGGCCGACATCACCACGGCGTTCGGCTTCGACGAGAACTTCGGCGGCTCCGGCGCCGGCGACCCGGGCTCGTACCACGCCGGCAACGGGCACTTCGGGCCGAACATCTCACCGGAACTGGACGCGTTCGCCGCCGACTACACGCAGAGCTACGTCGACCAGCACATCAAGCCCTACACCAGGAACATCGACCCGGCTGCCGTCGACGCACTCGTCGGCACCCCCAAGCACGTCACCGACGCCGTCGCGGACGCCACCATCGACTTCGTGGACCGGCACAAGAGCGGCCGGTTCTTCGCGTTCATGGCCCACTACGCCGTACACGAGCCCGTCGGCGATGTGCAGGCGCGCGCCGACCTGCTGGCCAAGTACCAGGCCAAGAAGCCCGGAACCGGCCCGTCCGTCCCCGCGTACGGCGCCCTCGGCGAAGGCCTCGACCAGAGCGTGGGCCGGGTGATCGACTACCTGCGGACCACCGCCGACCCGAACAACCCGGGCCACCCCCTGTCCGACAACACCATCGTGGTGATCACCGGCGACAACGGCGGCCTGGGCCTCTACACCGACAACGGACCGCTGCGCGGGCAGAAGGGCGAACTCCACGAGGGCGGAATCCGCGTACCGCTCATCGCCTGGAGCACCAACCCCGCACTGGTACAAGGCAATACCGTCAACCACACCCCGGTCTACGTCACCGACTACCACCCCACCTTCGCCGCACTGGCGGGCGCCGCCCTCCCGGCCGGCCGCCCACTCGACGGGGTGGACCTGAGCCGCCTGTTCGCCGACGCCACCGCCGGACTCGACCGCGACGCCCTCTACTGGCACCTCCCCGGCTACCTGGTCGACGGCCGCCGGGACCAGCGCCCGCAGTCGGTGATCCGCTCCGGCCAGTGGAAACTCCTCTACAGCTACGAGGACCTCTCCTGGGAGTTGTACGACCTGACCGCCGACATCGGCGAGACCCGCAACCTCGCCGCCGACCGTCCGGACCTCGTCCACCTGCTCGGCCACAAACTGATCCGCTGGCTCTCCGACGCCAACGCACCCCTGGCCACCCTCCGCGAAGGCCGCCCCCCACTGACGTTCACCGTCACCGGCACCACCTACGCCAACGGCCGCACCCGCCACCTCAACGCGGCCACCCTCGTCGTCCAGCCCGGCGAACAGCTGCCCCTGGTACTCCAGCGACACTGAGCCTTCGCCACCAGCACCCGCCCGCTCGCGAAGTCGCGGCTCAGCTGCTGTACGGCCGGTAAAGGCACCCGTCAGGAACGGACGGCTGCGGGTGATCAGCACGGATCCGGACAGCCTGCGGTGGTACCTGCCGGCACTCGTGGCCGGTACCACCGTCCGCTTCGCCGTCTCCCGCGAGGATCGGAAGCGGATGCGCCTGATCCGTCGTCATATCTGCCACCGCGGGCGCTACCTGCGCCCGCGTCCCGGTGGCGTGTGGTCAGTTCGTCTGCGTGAAGGTCGCGTTGAAGCCGAAGGCGAGGCAGAAGCCGGAGTCGGTGATGGCCTGGACGCTGATCGAGTAGGTGCCGGGGCCCGGGAAGTGGTGGGTGGCCAGGGGGGAGTAGGTGCCTGCGGGGCCGCCGGGGGTGTTGCCGCTGGAGGTGGTTCCGTCGCCCCAGGTGATGTTGCCGGTGAAGGTGCAGCCCTGGTCGCCGTTGCCGTGGTACCACTGCAACGCGGCGGTGGGGTTGTTGCTGCTGCACGCGGTCCGGTTGTAGTTGAGCACGCATTGCGGCCCGAGCTGCGGTGTGGGGGGCGGCGCCGGGGTGGTGGCCGGGGGTGCGGGCGGCGCGGGTGTGCTGCTCCGCGCGGGGGTGCTGCTTGCGGTTGTCCTGGTGCCGGGTGTCGTCTTCGCGGGGCCCGGTGACTGGGCGGGCACGCCGGGTGCTGCGACGGGCGGGGGCGGGTCGGCGCTCGCGCTCGGACTGGTGCTCGGGCCGACCACAGGTCCGCTTGCGGATGCCGAGGGGGTGACCGAGGAGACCGAGGGCGTGACCGAGGGCGTGGCGGAGGAGACCGAGGGGGCTGGGCCGGACGGTGTCGTGGTGGTCGAAGGGCTGGTACTGGAGGGACCTGCCGCGGCGTGCGACGGCGACTGGGACGGCATCAGCAGCAGGGTGGCTGCGCCACCGGTGGTCAGGATCAGCGGGACGATGATCGCCGTGAGCCGTCGCCGTCGCCGTCCCCAGCGGCGGCGGGAGGTGGTCGGGGTCGGGATGGGTGCCACGAGGGTCGGGGTGGGTACCGCGAGGGCCAGGGTGGCCTGCTCGGGCAGGCGTGGGACGGGGCGGTCGGTGAAGGCTTTCCGGGCCAGCAGCGGGCCCACGACCGGTTCGGGCCAGTCGGGCGTGTCGAGGGGGCAGTGCTCGCCGGCCGACTGGACGAGGCCGTCGGCGGTCGGGCGTGCGGTGGGGTCCTTGTCGAGGCAGGACGCGACGAGTTCGGCGAGGCCGGAGTCCAGGGCCTGCAGTGCGGTCAGGTCGGGTTCGGTGTGCACGATGCGGTAGAGCATGTCGATGCCCGAGCCCTCACCGAAGGGCGGGCGTCCGCAGGCGGCGTACGCGATCAGCGCGCCGAGGGCGAAGACGTCGGCTGCGGAGGTCACGTTCCCGGAGCCGTTGGCCTGTTCGGGGGCCATGTAGGCGGGAGTTCCCAGCACCACGCCGGTGCGGGTGAGGCGGCTCTGGTCGGCAGCGCGGGCGATGCCGAAGTCGATGAGGCTGACCCCGTCCGCGGTGAGCATCACATTGGAGGGCTTCAGGTCCCGGTGGACCATGCCCAGCGCGTGTACGGCCTGCAGCCCGGCGGCGGCCTCGCGCAGCAGCAGCCACAGCCGCGCCGCGTCCAGCGGGCCGCCGTTGACCGCGAGCACCTGATTCAGGGTCAGGCCGGGTATGTAGGCGGTCGCGAACCACGGCGGCCGGGCTTCGCGGTCGGCCAGCAGCAGCGGTGCGCTGACCTTCTCCGGCAGGCGGGCCAGGTTGTCCAGTTCGTGGCCGAAGTGCCGCTGGAAGTCCTCGTCCTCGACGAACTGCGGCAGCACCTGCTTCACCGCGGCGTACCGGCCCGCGACCGTGCCCAGGTACACCCGGCCCATGCCGCCCGATCCGAGCCGGCCGAGCAGCGGGATCGGTCCGATCATCCGCGGGTCGTCACTGTCCAGAGGTTCGGCGCCGCTGCCGGTCAGGTCGAACCTGGTCTCCCCCGGCCCCCCAAGTGGTTTCATGGAACCGAATGTTACTGATACTGATGTGCGATCAGCTGCCGGCAGGGGGTGGGATTTTCGGCCCCAGGAGGTCCCACCGGCCGAATTCGTGCCCGGGTTTGGTCGGCGACATCGCACCAGCCGGGTCCGCGGGCGGCGCCGTCCCCGTCGCGGATCAGGCATCGACGCGAGCCGGTCCAGCGGCTACCGAAGCGGCGTCATCACGACCGCGGTTCGGCCGACCATACCTTGCGCACCGGTGGGGGTGGGCAAGGGATCGTGGAGGATGCCGGCGCGACAGCATGCCGAGCAGCGGCGTGCCGACGGCGCCTCGGTCACGGTGGAGCCCACGAGCTACAAGGCGTCCCGCTTGATCAATGTGCCGTCGGGGCCCAGCACATAGGTACGCGGCGGGCCCATGGCAGCCACGGCTGCCCTGAGCGCGGCCTCCTTCGCTGCGGGATCCGGACCGTTTGGATCCCGCACAAGGAAGCCGTGAAGATCGATGGCGTCCGCGTCCACGTCGCCGGCCTCCGGGCGGCCCTCCACGGTGAACCCGCACAGCGTGCGCAGCGCATCCTCGCCCATCTCCAGCGGATGGAAGGACAGCGGATACGGCTGCTCCCGATCCGGCCACGGGACGACCTCGGCCGGGCGCTCCCCGGCCCAGTAGGGCAACTCGAAGGGAAGCGGCTCGCCGATGTTCTCGAGGATCCCGCTGTCCGGGGACAGACTCAGCGCCCGGACGAGACGCCCGTTCTCCCACACACCGAATGCCAGCCAGTCGACCACGCTGTGCATGGCGTGCAGAACCATCCGCCGCCCCGCGCTTGCCGCCACAAGCTCCTCGGGAAGTTGAGACGGATGATCGACCATCACGCGTCGATCGCAGACCAGCTCCACACCCGGCCAACTTCCCGCATAGGCCCGACCGTCTGGAGGGTAGACCCCGTCCCCCAGGTTCGATCCGGCGGCCGCTTCGATTGCCCAGCCCGGATACAGGCGTTGCATCATCGCGCTCGTCTGGTCCAGGTCCGCCGCACCGACCTGCTTCAGCAGGCCCGGTCCCTCGCCGTCGGCGTACACAAGCAGACCGGTCTTGGCTCCCAAAGATCCTCCCTACAGCGACAACCCACGTTGCTGTCGCACCCTACTCACCCGCCCCGACAAAGAAGCCCAGGAGGTGCGACGGTGGGCAGCCAGCCCATAGTCCGGATGATCGTCAGCCGTTGCTGCGAAGAACGCCACGTCCGGGCACCGCAGTATCCGAGTCGTCACCATGGCGGCGATGTGGGCATCGCGGGTCTGTGGGTGCGATTCCCTTCCGGGAGGAAGTTCCTCGAAAAGCTCGCTCAACGGATCAGCGGCCAGCTCTGAGCTGCAGTCGGCGGGGACATCTGACTCACAGTCGGCTGAGTATCCGGGAACGAAGCCCGGCTGTGCACGGCTCTCATAGCCGTTGTCCTTGCCTGTCGGTGGCAGCAGCCACAATCGCCACCGTCGTATTCACCTTCCCTGACGGAGGCCCCGTTGTCCCCGCTCCACAACTTCGCCACCTGGGAACCACTGCTGGGGCTCCTGCGGATGGTTCCGGCGCGCGGCGGCGTTACGGTACTCGTGGGTCGGTCCGCCGAGGACGTCATGGCACTGGAGTCCCGGGCGGGCGCGTGGAGCGCGCTGAAAGCCCATGCCGCGGAGCGCGCGCGGGGCCGAGCGGGGCTGACAAGGCGTCAGGCCGCCGCCCGAAAATCCGGTGCCGGCGGCCTGACGCGTTCAGGAATGGAAGCGGAGTCGGACCAGCAGCGCGTCCTCGGCCAGCGCGTCGAGGTAGCGGTCGGCGTAGTCGAAGTACGTGTGCCCGACCAGTGCTCCCGGTTCCAGGGCGTTGAGGGTGCCGTCGAGCCACTCACCGTCGAGGGTGAGCAGCACGTTCGTCGGCACCAGCCGGGAGGCCACCCGGCGGACGAACTGTTCACGGCCTCCGGCGAAGTGGGCGACCGGATCCTGCGCCCTGGTCCACTCCGGCGCTTGCGGGTCACTCTCCCGCCAGGCGATCAGCGCCCGGATGACTGGCTGGCCGACGAAGGCCGCATGGGCAGCGGGCCACTCGGCCGGGCCCGACTCGGAGATGGCGTATCGCGACAGCGCAGGTTCAAACCGGGCGCTGAACTCAGCCCAGCCGTCCCATTGGGCACCGGCCTGGGCAGCTGCCGGTGCACGGTCGGCGTCCAGGTCGAGCAGGCCGCGCGGCCCGCCGTCGCACCGGCCGGCCGACTGCGGCTTGCGCACGCTGCCGTCGGACCAGAGCGGGTTGCGCACCAACCGGGGATCGCTGTCGTAACCCGGCCGGACCGCGAGGCCGCTGTCACCGTCACCGCCGAAGACGTGCCACCAGTCCCATTCTCCCTGCCAGGTGCCGTCCGCCTGGGGCTGGGCGTCGTACCAGAACGGCGCCATCGCGGCGGCCAGTGCCGCCGTTACCTCGGACGCGTCGGTCGGGGGCAGGCAGACGGTGATCAGCTCCCGGGTCATCAGGGGTCACTCTCGTCACGCTTCAACGGGCAGGAACAAACGTCACACGCCGGGCGGCGGGCGGCGCCTCTCAATATCGCGGATCAGACCGGCGGTCCGCAGTACTGGTAGTTGCAGAGGTCATTCAACTCCTTCTCTGCCTGCCAGATCCACAGGATGGCACCGAGGACGCTGAAGCCGCCGAGCATCTTGCCGCTCATGCCCCCGGCTGCCGACGCCCCCGGTTTCCTCGGGATCGCCCACGCCCCCGCACGCACCCTGGCGTCGTACGTCTTCACCGCCTCCGCCCGTTCCGCAGCGGTCGGGGTGAGTGCGGAGTCGAAGTCGATCATCCCGGAAGGTCACCCTCTTCCGTGCGCTGTTCTCAGGCTGTCAGAACACTACGCGACACGGTGGGTGAGTTCGAAGAATGGCCGGACCGGATGGAGTCCAGCCGAGGAGGACCCTGCGGGTACCGATAGATCATCCGCGCTGGTCAAGCAGCACGGTGGTATTCGTGGAGGACTCCACCGAGTCGGCGTATCACGCCGCTGACCCGGCCGGATGGTTAATCGGCCCCCGCGGTGTCAGTAGCGATCCGGGTAGGGCGGAATGCTCGGCGCAAGCGTCGGAAGTGTGTCGCCACTGCACGGGTACTGCTGGGCGAGCGCCTTCGCCAGTTTGAGGACGATCCCTGCCTCCGCCTGTCGCACGTCGCTGGGGGGCGCGGGAGCACCGCTGATGTCGGGGGCCGCGTCCATCCGGACGCGGGCGTAGCCGTCAGACAGCTGTCCGGACGAGAGGTCCCGGATGGCGCACGGGATGGCCAGGTTGAGCGTGTCGATGGTGCCGACGGCCTGCCAGGCAACGTTCCCGGCGCCGAAGGACAGCGGCTGCACCTTCCCCAAGGCATCCAGCTCCTGGTCCTGGCGCAGCTCGCTCGCGGTGTAGAGATCGATCCTCGGACCGAAGGCCAGATAGTGCGCCACCTGGCCGCCATGCCAGGTCAGCTTGCAGAGGTACCCGTCCTTGGGGGCCTGGGTCGTGGGCTGGAGCGTGCTGGTGCTGGTCTCGGCGGTCATCGTGCCGCCGCCCTTCGCTGCCAGAGGGCGGAGGTCGTCAGCCGTCAACACCCCCCAGCACGCGTGCGCGGGCAGCTTGGTGACGGTCTGCCACGGCTGCCGAACTACCAGCGGAACGACGGCAGCAACCAGGACGGCCGCCGCGGCCATGCCCAGCAGCCGCCGGCGACGGCGCGCGGGAGGAACCTCCTCCATCGGGGACGAGGCGCTCACTTGCCCGCCTGGTGGTAGGAGCTGTCCAGGGAGACTCCGCCCTCGTAACCGGTCTGCGCCGCCTGCCCGACGTTGTAGGAGGTGTTCCCGTTCGGATCGAGGCTGGTTCCCTGGAGCGCGTTCTGCGTCGCGACCTGGGCCGCCTGTCCGGCTGCGGATTTGCCCGAGTTGATGATGTCGATGTTGGTGTTGACGCTCTGCGCCGTGCTGTCGTGGTGGTAGCTGTTGCCCATGTCCGTGATCATGCTGCTGACCTGGTCGTTCACCAGGGAACCGAGGACCGGGACCTTGTCGACCAAGGTACCCAACGACATGGCGTAGGCCGTGTTGGCGAGGCCGGTGTTGCTGTCGATCGCCTGGTTGTAGGCAGCGTCCGCCTGCCAGCCGTCCTGGGCGACCGTATTGGCGCGCGCGTTGCCGAGGATGCCGCTGATCTGGCTGCCCTGGTTCGCGACACGGCTGAGATTGGCGTTGACATCACCTGGCTGGTGCGCCGCGTTCTGCAGCTGAGCCGCCGTGTATCCGTTCTGAGCCTGCTGGAGGGTGCCGTAGGCATTCGGGTCCCGGCCCAGCGTGTCCAGCAGGTGGGCAGTGTTGTTCGGGTTGAGGTTCGCCGGGGTGCCGAACACGGTGAGCTGGTCGGCGGACGGAGCGTTGACTGCCCGGTCGACGTCACCGATGTACGAGGCGGTCATGTGCGCGAGGCTGCCGTTCATGCCGGTGAACGGGGCACCGCTGCCCTGGACGAGGCCGGGGTTGCCACCGAAGGTGTTCACCACCTGGTTCATCACGTCGTTCGTGGCGTCCGTATGCTGCGGGAGCGGTGTTCCGTTCGGAGCATCCCAGGCGACGCCAGTGGTTGCGGCCTGGAGTGCGTGGCCCAGCGCCGTCGGCTCGTAGTTCAGGGCTGCGGCGTGGTCGGGGTCCATGACGCTGGTGTCCGGCAAGAGCGGGTTCTTGTCACTGTCCGTGAGAAATCTCAGGTAGCCGTTGGGTGCCGTGTGGCCGGTCGGGGTGCCGTCGGCGTTGTAGAGGGTCTCCGGGTTGTGGAAGAAGTCCGTCGCCGCTGCCGGGCTGTGCCCCAGCCCCTCCATGACGCCCGTCATGGGGTTGAAGCCGGAGCCGTTGCCGAGGAAGTTGGTCTTGAGGGTGTCCGAGCCGTTGAGCGGAGGGCCGGCCTGCACCCACATATCGGGGTTCTGTGCCGTGAGCTGGGTGACGTGCTCCGCGATGGGGTCCAGGAAGTGCGGGTCGTAGTTCCCGGTATTCAGGATGCTGGCCAGGATCTGGTAGCCGTAGGGCTGGAACTTCAACGGGCCGGAACTGACCAGCGGAATCCGCTGGGTTCCCGCCGCGCGCAGCCCCGCCTCCCACTGGTCGGAGAGGTGCGGCCAGGTCTGGGTGTTGGTCGCACAGGCCAGCGACGTACCCAGCTGCCCCTGCATGTCCTTCAGGGTGGCCAGGCGCTCCTGGTCAACCGGCCTGGCGCGGGTCGACCCTACGGAGAGCTGCCCCCAGAAGTTCAGCGTCCCCTGCGGGCCGAGGTCGTTGTAGAAGGCCGTGGTGAACGCCGGATCGTTGGCATGCGCCTTGAGTATCGAGTCCAGCTGGGCAAGCTGGGTGTTGGTGAGGTTGTTTCCCTGGCGGGCCAGGGCTGCCGCCTGCGCGGCCTCCTCCTGCGGGATTCCGCCGACCGGCGTGGCGTTGAAGCTCTGCTGGTTGGTGCCGGTGTCCGCGGCCAGCGCCGCCGCCGCGGCCCGGTCGGCGTCGGTGGCCTGCTGCAGCACGGACGTGAGCCGCTGCGTGATGGCGCTCGCGACTTGGGCCATTCCCTGCCGGTAGTCCTCGTGGACCGCGGCATTGTGGGGAAGGTTCGCGGGCATGGTCCAAGTGACCTGACTGCCGTCGGTCGAGATCGTCAGCCCCTGGCTCTGCGCGTCCTGTTGGATCTGACGCAGCGTGTTCTGGCAGGTCACGAACTGGTCATGGGCGTCGCGCAGCACCTTGGCGATAGCACTGGTCTCGTCGAACGCCGCGTCGATCTGACTGCGCGCCTGCGTCAGCTGCCCGACAGCGGCCTGCGAGGCCGGGCCCGACCAGCCGCTGACCGACAGTGGGGTGACCACGTCGCTCTGGAAGTCCGAGGTGTACTCCCACCTGCGGACCACCTGCTCGAAGTCGGTGGCGACCGTATCCAGCGCGGAGAGATCGGTGTTGGCGAGCTCGTCGTACGTGACCATGGTGGCTGTCTGCCTCCCCGTCCCCGTTGATTCCTCAGTTCTCCAGCGCCCGCATGTGGCCGCGGTTGGCGTTCTCGGTGCTGGTGTATCCGCCGGCGCTGTCCTGCAGGTTCTGCCCGATGGTGATCAGGTCTCCACCCAGGGTGAGGAACTGCAGTTCCCAGGTATTGTGCGCGTTGGTGATCGCCCCGCCGATCGCCCAGCCGTTCATCGCCGTCGCCGCGGCGTACATGTCGTCTCCGACTGGATTCTGGCAGTCGGCGGTCATCTTGTTCCCCAGCTGGGAGGCGTTCTGCCCAGCGGTACGCAACGCGGCAGGCTGCACCACCAGTTGCTGCCCGCCGGCTCCCGCGGGCGCCGTCGCACTTCCGCCGGTCGCGATCGAACTCGGCGTCCCGGCAAGGTCCGGAAACTGTCGCTGCGCCTCAGGCGTGAGATTCCCGGACTTGTCGAACATCCATGGATTCAACGCACGATCAAGATCCAGATTCCCCATGGTTGTCTCGCCCCCTACCAGACACCGGGATCACGGCTGTCGAGAACTTACAGCCGCTACCCGCCTTGTGTCCACGGAACGATACCCGTCCCGTCTGCGGATCGGTCTCCAACTGCGGAAAACGCACGCCCCGCCGGCGAAGGACCGGTTCATGGCGCTGGACTGCCGGCTGACTGGGTACCGACCAGCACAGAGGACCTGCCCGCCTCACGTAGGTTCCGGGGCTCTTCTTCCGCCGGTTTCCCGGTCGGCTGTGCCACCCCAGTGGCCGTGACCTGCTTCCTCGCTCCGTTTCCAGTCCCCGCCGCATCGAACCGGACATTCAGTTCTCCCTCACCCGGCTCACCGACTCCGTTCACCGCCGGTATTCGGCCTGCGCCGCCAGTTCCGGAAGGCCTGGCGGCGACGACAGTTCGTTCTCCCCGCGCGCGGGGAGAACGATCGCGGAGGACTCGGGTTCCCGCCCGGGGCCTGCCGGCCCCCAACTCGGCGTCGCTACCGACCCGGTGGCTGAACCCACGGAGCGAACCGCCGGCCGGGGGCCCAATCCTCCCGCCAGTACCTCAAGACGGTCTCCTGCACGATGTCGAGCCGCTCTGCGGCGACAAGGCACGAGATGGGCTCCGACCCGCCGGCGTCCGCTTCGAAGGCGACCAGCACAGGCGGCCTTCCACCAAGCTGCCGTCCGGCCCTGAGCAACTCCTCGGGCGTGGGCGCACGGAAGACGGGATCGTGAAAGGCCGCCGGGCAGCTGACGAAGAGCGGGGCGGTGAAGACCAGTTCCAGCCCGTGGTGGTAGCTGAGGTCGTAGTCGGCTGCGAGCCGGAACCGGCCACTGTCCCAGGCGAGGACCTCCCAGTCCCACCAGGACCCTTCAGGGAGCTCGATCGCGGCATGCGGTCGTTCGACGTCCACCTTCGGATTCTCCATCAGTTCGAACGGACCGACAGGCGACACGGAGGCGTGGAGCGCCCGGCTTGACGAGTTGGACCCCTGAGGCGTCAATGCGTCTCAGAAGGAGACCTCGGCGCCCTACTACGAATCGCAGTCACCCCGGGCACGAATCCGCGCTCCCAGAGCATCCGTCAGCTTGTGCCGAACCTCCGCCGCGAGCGGAGCCGGCCACGTCTGGATCAGATGGAACTCCACCGGATCACCGTAGTTCTCCTCGAACTCCGCACCGTGATCCCGACCACGAGCATGAACCCGGACGCGGTAACTGCCCGCGCCGGCTGCCGAAATCATCGGCAGCGAGTCCAGAGGGTCATCCTGATACCCATGGCCCTCCAGCCCACCCTTGGTCGTCGCGAAGGCCATGCTGACCTCCACCACGTCGTCCCAGGAATCAAGAGACACTTCTGGCGCCGTTTCCAATTGCTCATATGTGAGGCCGATAAGGCCGAACCGGGTTCCCGTCATGATCGTCGCGTGGTTGTCGCCAGCACGAGTCTGGATGAGACCGCTGTACCCGTTGTACAGAGACTGGTCGATCGCGGTACCGGGCTCCCCGATCCAGTACTGGCCGTATCCCAGCTGAAAGGTGATGGACTTGGCAGTCATCAGGCGACCACGGAGAACGTGTCGCCGTCGAGTACCCGCTCAGCCGAATAGAAGCTCACCAAGTTCCCTTCCTGACTGTTGGCCTGCGCAGGCGTCCCGGCATTGAGGAGCGCCGTTGTGGCTATCAGCGCGGCCAGGCCGATGAGTCTCGTCAATGCCCTCTTGGGCTCTGACCGCAGTTGCGTGAATGATCTTCGGCCTGGCAGCGAGGACAGTGATCAGCCGGATCGACCGTGCTTGTGCAGCGCGGCGCTGGAGCGGAAGCGGAGTCGGCCGCACCGGTCCTTCTCGTCCTCGGTTGCGTCGACCGGGCAGCAGCAGTGCCGGGCCAGCCAGGCCAGATCGCTCGGGTCCAGCCAGAGCGGCACGCGGCCGCGGTCCGCCTCGGCCTGGGGGTTCGTCGGCTCGATCTCGGTCATGGCGAGAGGCTACTCGACCGCCGGGGAGCGTTCTCGAAGATCATTCACGGTGGTGCGGGCAGAGCCGCGTGCATCCGCAGGGTCGCCCGTCACCCCGCTGGTCGGTGGCTTGGGCATGGCGAGGGGCGTGGGTGAGGTCCCGCCCACCTCGAAGCGCGGGCCCGGGTGGTGGACGGTGGGTCAGACAGCGCCTCGGCGGCCCGGGTTGTGACCGGGCAGGGCGTGCCGTTCCCAGAGGTTGTCCAGATGCGTGTGCAGGACGTCCTGCGCCTCTTGGGAGGTGAGGCGGCCGATCAGGACGTGGGCGGTGAGGCCGTCGGCGAGGGCGAGGAGGGTGCGGGCCTCGCGTGGCGGGTCGAGGGGTGCGGCGGGCGTGGCACTCTCACCGGCTTCCCGGATGAGTTGGGTGAACGCCTCCTGCAGGGCTGTGTAGTTGGTTTTCAGCGTGTCGGCGAGCGGCTCGCTGACCACGGCCTGCGCGACGAAGGCGAGCCAGACGCGAGCCTCGGCGCGATGTTCTTCCCGGAGCAGCGCGATTTCGGTGACGGCGTGGCCGAGGGCGGTGGCGGCCGACTGGGCCGGGCTCTGGACCAGGCGGGCGCGGACGCGTTCGGTGATCCGGTCGCCGATGTTCCCGAGGGTGAACACGAGCATCTCTTCCTTGGTGCGGAAGCAGCGTTGCACGGCGCCCATCGACACCTGCGCGCGGGCGGCGACGTCGCGCAGGGTCACGCCCTCCAGTCCGTGCTCGTCGGCGATGAGGCAGACGGCCTCGGCGATGCGGCGGCGCCGGTCCTCGTGGTCAACCTGCCTGGGCATGTCCGGTCTCCTCCGTTGGTCGGCGCATTATTCGATGCGCTCGTATCGGTTCCCAGGGTACAGTTCCGATGCAAGCGCATCGGAACGTGGATTGGGAAGGATGAGAGTCATGGGAGATGCCCTGTGGAAGCTGTCGGCAGCCGCGCAGGCGAAGGCGGTACGTGACGGGGAGATCTGCGCCGTCGAGCTGGTGGAGAGCCACCTGGAGCGCATCACCGAGGTCAACCCGCAGGTGAACGCGATCACCCAGCTCCTGGCGGAACGCGCCCGCCGGGCCGCCGAGCTGACGGACCGGCGGCGGGCCGCGGGCGCGGAGCTGGGTCCGCTCGCGGGGGTGCCGTTCACGGTGAAGGAGTCCACGGCCATCGAGGGGGTGCCGACCACGTTCGGCACGCCGCGCTTCCGCGATCTGGTGGCGCCGGCGGATGCGCCCCCGGTGGCGCGGCTGCGTGCGGCCGGGGCGATCCCGATCGGGCACAGCAACATGCCCACCCTGATCCTGGCCGGGATGCACACGCGCAGCGAGCTGTTCGGGGACACGGTCAACCCCTGGGACCGCAGCCGCACTCCCGGCGGAACGAGCGGGGGCGACGCGGTGGCCGTCGCCACCGGCATGGCCGCGCTCGGGCTCGGCAACGACTCCGGCGGATCGGTGCGAATCCCGGCCCAGTTCTGCGGTGTGGCCGGGCTGAAGCCGACCACCGGCCGCTTTCCCGCGGACCATCGGATCCTCGGTCCGGACGACCCCGGCCCCGCCTCCCAGCTGCTGGTCACCGACGGCCCGTTCGCCAGGAGTGTCGGCGATCTGCGCCTCGCGTACGAGGTGCTGGCCGGCACCGATCCGCGCGACCCGCGGGCCGTACCGGTGCCCGCGTACGGCGAGCCGCTGCCCGGGCCGGTGAAGGTCGCGGTCGTGGCGGACCCCGGCGGGCACGGCGTCCACCCCACCGTGCGCGCGGGCATCGCCACCGCCGCCGAAGCGCTGCGGGACGCCGGCTACGACGTGCGCGAGGTGCCGGACGTGCCCCGGCTGGACGAAGCACTCGACGCCTACCGCCGGATCGCCATGACCGAGTTCGCCCCGACCTGGCCGGTGGTGCGCGGACTGCTCGGCGAGGGCGGCCACCGCTACATCGAGATGACGATGGAGCGGACCCCGCCCGCGAACGCGGACGAATTCATGAAGCTCATGGGCACCTGGATGAACATCCGCCGCTCCTGGGCCGAGTTCCTCCACGAGTACCCGCTCCTGCTCGGCCCCTCGTTCACCGAACCGCCCGTCGAACCCGGACTGGAGTCGCGCGACCGGGCCGGATGGGACCGCGTCGCGTCGGGAATGCGCCTGTGCACCGTGACCAGCTTCGTGGGCGTACCCGGCGTGGCCGTGCCGACCGGAACGGCCGACGGACTGCCCTCCGGAGTGCAGCTCATCGGCCGCGCCTTCCGCGAGGACCTCTGTCTGACAGCGGCCGAGGCGATCGAGGACCGGCTCGGAGTTCTCACACCGGTCGACCCGCACTGAGGAGTTCGGGCTGACTGAGCGTCTGAGCCGCAGCGCCCCCCAGGCCGGCCACCAGCTCGTACCGCTCCCGGGGCGTGCGGCGCGGTCCTCGACGGTGGCCGGTCAGGAGGGTGGCCGGGTCGGGCGGTAGTGCTGGAGGTTGCTGTCGACCTGGTTCAGGTAGGGCCGGATGGCGGCGAGTCTGGCCTGGTCCTGGGTCTGTACCACCCAGGTGGCGGTGCGGTAGGCGGCGGCGAGGTTGAGGGCCCGGTCGCCCGGGACGCCCTGGAGGTCCGGGGCGATGGCACAGAGCATCCGGCCAACGGCGAGGATCGAGTCCTCGGGGGTGAACGGCGGGATGGGGACGGCGTCCTGACGGTCCGGCGGCAGGTAGTAGCGGAGTACCCGGGGCGTCCAGCGGGCGATGCCGTACTCGTCCTTGACCGGGTCGCTCAGGTTCGGGTCGAAGCCGCTCTCGGCCTTGAGCATGGCCGCGATCAGGGCCGGGGTGACCTCCGCCTCGGGGCAGCTGGTGCCGGCCTCGATGATCAGGTCCCGGTACTGCGCGGGAATGTCGGTGCCGGGGCGCAGCCACCGTGCGGTGCCCTGGAGCGGGGCCCGGGCGGTGGGGGCGGCCAAGGCGCCGGACGCGGCGGAGTCGCCCGGGACGCAGGCGCCGAAGGCGAGGGCCAGCGCCACCGCGACCAGCGGACGGAGCACGTGGCGCGGCGCCGCCGACCGCAGCCGGTCGTCGAGGCGGCCGTCGGGGCGGCCGTCGAGGCCGCGCGGTTGGGCCGTGCCGCCGACGGGCGGCGCCGCTGGTGGTGCTGACGGCGCGTCGGTCGCTGACGCCGCCGAGCGCTGCGCGCCCGCTACCCCCGCGAGCGCCACCGGCGGCCGGGTGATCAGCTGGTGCGTGCGCACTCGGCGGCGCTCCCACTCCAGCACGTCGCCATCGCACGCGGTCACGAAGGCGGCCAGCACCGCCTCGCTCGGCAGCCGGCGGCCGGCGGCTGCCTCGGCGAGGGTGGAGGCGGAGTAGTTGATGCGGGCGGCGAGTCGGCGGTAGGGCGGGCTGCCGGCTTGGCGTCGCAGCTCGCGCAGTTCCAGCGCGAAGAGCGCCAGCGGGCCTTCCTCGGCGTCGAGCGGCTGTTCCTGGCGTCCCACCTGCTGGTCCTCTCCGTCTGTCGAGCTCTGTCTGTCGCAGTTGGTCGGTCGACCTGTCCGGATCGTCGGGTTGTCGGGTTGTCGGGTTCGTCGAGGAGGCGGCTGATCTGCGCACGGTACGTGTCCGAGCCGGCGGGCGTCCCGGGCCAAGCCGCTGCCGGAGATTGTCCGGCGGTTGTCCAGCTTCGCCCCGCCTCGCCCGGACGCGTCCGGTCTTTGTCCGGCCTTTGTCCGAGCAGGCCATCAGGGCGTGACGGCGCGGCCCGGGCCGGGTTTCATGGGGCGCGGCACCCTCGCTTCGCACCAGTCATGACAACATCCAACCGCTTCGTGGGTGCCGCGACCCCGCTTTCCACCGGATCCACCGTGTGCGGTAGTTCACACACAGTCAGCGGGCGCCCGCTCTCAGCGCACTCCGCCTCCGGGCTCCCGCCTGCCGTGCCTCGCCGCTCATCGGTGGCCGCACCCCACCCTCTGGAGGATCACTCGATGTCCCACCCCTCCCAGCCGGACGCCGGCGAGGTCACCCGCCGCTCGCTGCTCCGCGCCGGCGCCGGCCTGACCCTGGGCGCGGGCCTGCTCGGCGCCACCGCCGGCTCCGCCTTCGCCGGCGCAGCCACTCCCGCCACTCCCGCCACTCCCCGCGCGCCCCTCGCGCCGATGGCCCAGAGCGGCGCCGCGCTGTGCGACACGCCCGGCGACTCGGCGAGCGCACAGGGTTTGGGCTCCGGAGACCTCGGCATCCCCTACTTCCGGGAGCACGACGGCAGCTGGGGCTACGTCTTCGGTGACTCCTGGGCCAACACCGCCCAGCACGACCCCTACCTCGGCTCGCCGGTGATGCTCGCCCAGTCGAACTTCGACAGCAGCGGCGGCTCGCCGATCTCGTTCACCTGGGCGATGCCCACCGGCGGCCAGGCCAACCAGCTGTTCAACTACGCGCACCAGACGGACAACGGGTACGGCTGGGAGTTCAGCCGGATCCCCAACGACTGCATCGAGTTCGGCGGCCGCACCTACATCCAGTACACCTCGGTGGCGGTCTGGGGCCCGCCGGCCGGCTACGACGGCTCGCTGATGTCCGGGGTGGCGTACTCCGACGACTACGGCGTGACCTGGCAGGACTACCCCTACCACTGGGCCGGCGACACCCAGGGCAACAACCAGTCCATGTACGGCATGTGGTCCTTCGCCGGCATCGACCCGGACGGCTGGCTCTACATCTTCTCCAAGCGCTGGAACGGCACCCACCGCAACACCGCCGACGGCGGCGCGATCCAGCTCTTCCGGATCCAGCCGGGCGACTTCCGGGACGGCAACTTCGGCGCCCAGCAGAACTGGGCCTACCTGAACGGCTCCTGGCAGTGGACCCAGGCGGCCCCGCCCTCGGTCATCCTCTCCGGCAACAACATCGGGGAGTTCTCCGTCAAGCGGATCAACGGCACCTACTGCATGAGCTACTTCGACGTCGCCGACTACTCGATCTGCACCCGCACCGCGCCCCGCCCCGACGCCGTCTGGACGGCGCCCAAGCCGCAGATCGTCGGCAGCAACGCCCTGCCGCCGAGCCACTGGGGCCGTCCGCAGCTCCCCTACCTCTACGGCGGCTACATCCACCCGGGCAGCGCGAACGCGAACTCGCTGACGCTGATCGTCTCGCAGTGGAGCGGGCAGCAGGGGACGTCGCCGTACCGGGTGCTCCAGTACGACGGGATCAACCCGTAACCACGCCCGCCTCATCCGGTCCGGCCCCCGGCCCCCGGCCCCCGGCTCCAGCAGCCGGGTGACGGACCGTCAGTTCCCGGGCTCCCAGTCGCACCATCCGATCAGAGGAGACGGCGCATGCGCAGCGCCACCGCACGACTCACCACCCTGCTGGCCGGCGCCCTGCTGGCCGCCTTCTGCGCGGCCCCGCCCGCGAGTGCCTCCAGCCCCGACGGGACGATCGGTCGGGGTGAGGTCCTCGACCGGGCGCAGTCCTGGATCGACCAGCAGGTGCCGTACAACAACTCCGGCTGCTACAACAACCAGTTCGGCTGCTACCGCCCGGACTGCTCGGGCTTCGTCTCCATGGCCTGGCACCTGAGCGCCGCGCTCGACACCTGGTCGCTGTGGAACGTCACCGCCGACATCGCGGCGGCCGACCTGCAACCCGGCGACGCGCTGCTGCGCGACTCCGGCGGCACCGACCACGTGGCGCTGTTCGTCCGCTGGGCCGACGCCGCCCACACCCAGCCGGTGGTCCGCGAGGAGATCGACTACGGCTACGTGGCCGAGGAGGACACCTGGACCAACGGGCTGCGCGGCTTCTCGGCCCGCCGCTACAACCAGTTGGACGACCTGATCCCGTACGGCACGATCGGCGCCGAGTACACCGCGATGGGCGGCGCGAGCAGCGTCCTCGGGGCGCCGATCACGGGGGAACGCGACTCCTCGCTGGGCGGGCGGTTCCAGCAGTTCCAGAACGGGATCATCCTCTGGCACCCCGACGAGGCCCACCCCGTCTACGGCGACATCCTCACCGCCTTCTGGGCCACCGACGCCGAACGCCACTGGGGCTTCCCCACCACCGACGAAGCCGACGCCGCCCAAGCCCCCAACGGCACCCGAGGCCGCTACCAGTACTTCGAACACGGCCTCTTCCTCTGGTCCCCCCAGACCGGCACCCACGAAGTCCACGACGCCGTCTACAACGCCTTCGCCGCGGGCGGCCGCGAAGCCACCCTCGGCTACCCCACCACCGACGAAGTCACCGAAAACACCGGCACCGCCCAACACTTCCAGAACGCCACCATCCACTGGAACCCCACCCAGGGCACCTGGATCACCACGCCCTGACCGTCCCGGCCAGGCTGTGCGGCGCCGTTTCGCGACGGCGCCGCGCGGTGCCGTGCCTGCATACCGATGGCATTCCCGGCAGGCGCGAGGCCGGGCCCAAGCGGGTTACCGAGGCGGCCACTCGGAGCCCGGCCGCCCCGGCGGGCTGTCCGGTGCCGGTGTGCGGAAGCCCGCGAGGATCCGCTCCGCGGCGAGCGTGGCGGTCAACGTGCCTTCGCGGACCTGGTGTTCGAGGTCCGGGGCGATCCGCCGCACCTCGGGGTGCTCGCGCAGTTGGGCGAGCAGTTGGTCGTGGACCATCGCCCAGGTCCAGTGGACCTGCTGGTCACGGCGTTTGGCGCTCAGCGCGCCGGTGGTGTCCAGGATCTGGCGGTGCTGCTGGAGGCGCTCCCAGAGCGTGTCAAGGCCGCCGCCGTCGCGGCCGCTGCAGGTGAGCACGGGCGGGGTCCAGGCCGCGTCCGGGGCCTGCAGGAGGCGCAGGGCGCCGGCCAGTTCGCGGGCGGCGGCGCGGGCGTCCGGCTCGTGCGGGCCGTCCGCCTTGTTGACGGCGACGATGTCGGCCAGCTCCAGCACGCCCTTCTTGATGCCCTGGAGCTGGTCGCCGGTGCGGGCCAGGGTGAGCAGCAGGAAGGAGTCGACCATCTCGGCGACCGTGGTCTCCGACTGGCCGACGCCCACCGTCTCGATCAGGACGACGTCGTAGCCGGCCGCCTCCATCACCACCATGCTCTCGCGGGTGGCCCGCGCCACGCCGCCGAGCGTGCCGGAGGTGGGCGAGGGCCGGACGAAGGCGGCCGGGTCGACGGCGAGCTTCTCCATCCGGGTCTTGTCGCCCAGGATGCTGCCGCCGGTCCGGCTGGAGGACGGGTCGACGGCAAGGACCGCGACCCGGTGCCCGAGGCCGGTGAGCATGGTGCCCAGGCCCTCGATGAAGGTGGACTTGCCGACGCCGGGCACACCGGTGATGCCGACCCGGACGGCCTTGCCCGAGTGCGGCAGCAGCTCGACCAGCAACCGCTGGGCGAGCTCGCGGTGGTCGGGCCGGGTGGACTCCACGAGCGTGACGGCCCGCGCGATGTACGCGCGCGAGCCGTCGAGCACGCCCTGGACGTAACTGTCGAGGTCGATCGTGCGGGCCATCGGCTCAGCGGCTCACAGCTCGTGGCCGAGCGACGCGGCCAGCGTCCTCAGCAGGTCCTGTGCGGCCTCCGGGATCACCGTGCCCGGAGGGAAGACGGCGGCGGCGCCGGCCTCGTACAGGGCGTCGAAGTCCTGCGGGGGGATCACCCCGCCGACCACGATGGTGATGTCCTCCCGCCCGGCCGCGGCGAGTTCGGCGCGCAGCGCGGGGACCAGGGTCAGGTGCCCGGCGGCGAGCGAGGAGACGCCGACGATGTGCACGTCGGCCTCCACCGCCTGCCGGGCGACCTCGGCCGGAGTCTGGAAGAGCGGACCCACGTCGACCACGAAGCCGAGGTCGGCGAAGGCGGTGGCGATCACCTTCTGCCCCCGGTCGTGCCCGTCCTGGCCCATCTTGGCGACCAGGATGCGCGGACGGCGTCCCTCGGCCCGCTCGAAGGTCTCGACCAGGTCGCGGGTGCTCTGCACGGCGGTGGAGGGGCCTGCCTCGTCTCGGTACACCCCGGTGATGGTACGGATCTGGCCGGAGTGGCGCCCGTACACCTTCTCCAGGGCGTCGGAGATCTCGCCGACCGTGGCCATGGCGCGCGCCGCGTTCACGGCGAGGGCCAGCAGGTTGCCGTCCAGCGTGCCGTCGCCCAGCGGTCCGGCCTCGGCGGAGGCGGTCAGCGCGCGCAGCGCGTCCTGACACGCCGCCTCGTCGCGCTCGGCCCGCAGCCGGCGCAGCTTCTCGACCTGCTGGGCGCGGACCGAGGAGTTGTCGACCGCGCGCACCTCGATCTGCTCGTCGGTGGCGACCCGGTACTTGTTGACGCCGATCACCGGCTGGCGCCCGGAGTCGATCCGCGCCTGGGTGCGGGCCGCGGCCTCCTCGATCCGCAGCTTGGGGATGCCCGCGTCGATGGCCTTGGCCATGCCGCCGGCCGCCTCGACCTCCTGGATGTGCTGCCAGGCGCGCTCGGCCAGGTCGTGGGTGAGCTTCTCGACGTACGCGCTGCCGCCCCAGGGGTCGATCACCCGGCAGGTGCCGGACTCCTGCTGGAGCAGCAGCTGGGTGTTGCGGGCGATCCGGGCGGAGAAGTCGGTCGGCAGCGCCAGCGCCTCGTCGAGCGCGTTGGTGTGCAGCGACTGGGTGTGGCCCTGGGTCGCGGCCATCGCCTCCACGCAGGTACGGGTGACGTTGTTGAAGACGTCCTGCGCGGTGAGCGACCAGCCGGAGGTCTGCGAATGGGTGCGCAGCGACAGGGACTTGGCGTTCTTCGGGTCGAACTCCTTGACCAGCTTGGCCCAGAGCAGCCGGGCCGCGCGCAGCTTGGCGATCTCCATGAAGAAGTTCATGCCGATCGCCCAGAAGAACGACAGCCGGGGCGCGAAGGCGTCCACGTCCATGCCGGCGCCGATCCCGGCGCGCAGGTACTCCACGCCGTCGGCCAGGGTGTAGGCCAGCTCCAGGTCGGCCGTGGCTCCGGCCTCCTGGATGTGGTAGCCGGAGATGGAGATGGAGTTGTAGCGCGGCATCTTCTGCGAGGTGTACGCGAAGATGTCGGAGATGATCCGCATGGATGGCTGCGGCGGGTAGATGTAGGTGTTGCGGACCATGAACTCCTTGAGGATGTCGTTCTGGATGGTCCCGGCCAGCTTCTCGGGCGCCACCCCCTGCTCCTCGGCCGCCACGATGTAGAGCGCCAGCACCGGCAGCACGGCGCCGTTCATGGTCATCGACACCGACATCTTGTCCAGCGGGATGCCGTCGAAGAGCTGGCGCATGTCGTAGATGGAGTCGATCGCCACGCCCGCCATGCCGACGTCGCCGGTCACCCGGGGGTGGTCGCTGTCGTAGCCGCGGTGGGTCGGCAGGTCGAAGGCGACCGAGAGGCCCTTCTGACCGGCCGCCAGGTTGCGGCGGTAGAAGGCGTTGGACTCCTCCGCGGTGGAGAAGCCGGCGTACTGACGGACCGTCCACGGCTGGTTCACGTACATCGTGGGGTAGGGGCCGCGCAGGTACGGCGCGATGCCCGGGTAGGTGGCGAGGAAGTCCACCCCGGCCAGGTCCTCAGCCGTGTACAGCGCCATGACGCCGATGCCCTCGGGGGTCTCCCAGGCCAGTTCCTCGACGCTCTTGCCGGCGGCCTGCTCCCAGGCGGCCCGCCACTGCTCGTTGGTGGCCCCGGCGCCGTCGGCGCCGTCGAACCCGATCTGCGTGAAGTCGGGAATCACTGCGCCGCTCCGATCTCGTCGAGGACCGAGGTGAGGACGGCGACGGCGTCGCCGCCCGCGAAGACGAACTCGTCCACCCCGGCCCGCTGGTAGGCCTCCCGCTGCTCCCCCGGCCGGCCGGCCAGCAGGACCCGTCTGGCGCCGGCGCTCTTCAGCGCTGCGGCGAGCGCCTCGGCGTGCTCCGCGTAGAGCGGGTCGCTGGAGCACAGGCACGCCACGGCGGCCCCGCCCGCCACGAACCGCTCGGTCAGCTCGGCGATGTCCGAGGAGGCCGCGAGCACGGTCTCGATGC
>FTKT01457702.1_pt1 | contig 27004 bp, 20 predicted proteins | sample 1658271 | NCBI WGS metagenome assembly FTKT01 (sample SAMEA3914811, study PRJEB12502) | metagenome | biome: forest; material: soil | place: Canada | collected 2011-08-04 | depth 0.3 m | reverse complement strand
GGGCTGGGCCTGCCCACCTGGAGCGCGGTGCTGCCGCTGGCCCTGTCGGTACTCGCCGGACGGGCGTTCCTGCGCCGCCAGGCCGGCCACCCGCACCCGCTGATCGACCTCGACCTGCTCCGCGGCGGCCCGGTCGGACCAGGTCTGCTCGGCGGTCTCTGCGGCTACCTGATCCTCTTCGGTCCGCTCGTCCTGATCCCGGACGTCCTTGCCCGCCAAGGCAGTTCACCCCTGGCCACCGGCCTGGTCCTGACCGCCCTACCGGTCGGCTTCGCCCTGGCCGCCACCACCGCCGAACGCCTGCTGCCGCACGACTGGACCGACCTGCGACGCGGGCGGGCCGGCGCCGCCGGCTGCGTCGCCGCGCTCACCCTGCTCGCCCTGCTGCCGCCGCGCCCGACCCTGCTCCCCGGCGCCCTGGCCCTGCTCGGTCTCGCCCTCGGCGTCTTCGTCCCGGCCAACAACACCCTGGTCATGAAGGCGATCCCGACCACCTCGGCCGGCACCGGCGGCGGCATGGTCAACATGACCCGCGGCCTGGGCACCGCCATCGGCGTCGCCGTCGTCACCCTCTCCCTCCACCTCGCCCCCGGCAACCTCGGCCCCCACTACGCAACCGCCGCCCTGACCACCTTCGCCCTCCTGGCCCTGGCCACCACCCTCCGCCGCTCGGGCCCACCAGCCACCACGAGCTGACCTTCGGCACACACAACGGCTCGGCAGGGAACGGAGACCTGCGGAACAGCATGATCATCTGGGGGATAGCCAGGAGATCATCTCGTCTGGGGGGCCTGTAATCAGAGCAATATCGAACGGTTGTCCGGTTTTGGGCAACGCGAAAGCCCAGCCCCGGACCATGGTCCTGAGCTGGGCTTTCTTACCCAAACCGCTTGATCAACTCTGTGCCCCAGGCAGGATTCGAACCTGCGACACCAGCTTTAGGAGAGCTGTGCTCTATCCCCTGAGCTACTGGGGCATGGGCTGTCCGGATCCTCGCCGGGGCCCGCTGGCGGGTCTCCTGCTTGGCTGGACGAACGCCCAGGTCAGGCGGGGTGCAGGTGGATCGGGGACACCTGGTGGGGTGTACCGGGCCGAGCCTGCGGTGGGATGACCGACTGACCGATGACAGACTAGCGGATCGCACCAGCGAGGATCGCGGCAGTTCCCGGACGTGGCTCCGCCGTCTCTCAGCCGCTCATCCGGCCGGCTGCGCCCCGGGATCGGCCTGATCGCGGACTGGAGCCGTACCGCCGAGCCGCGCGGGCGTCGCGTCCGCGGCAACGTCGTGCCGACCGTCGCCTGACGGCGCGTCGTGTTCCAGCCCCGGGTGGCGCTGACGCGGCGTCACCCGCATGGCTCATCCGGACTGCCGAACTCCCGAAACCGACCGAGCCTCGGGGTGGGTGCAGGCTAATGGGAGGGACTGACGCGGGTATGGACGAGACACAACCGCCGCAGACGCTCCGACAGGTCCTGACTGCTCCCGGGACGTTGCGGCTGCTTCTGCTGTCCGCGCTCGTCGGGATTCCGGTCTCCCTGGTGGCGTTCGGCTTCGTCAGCCTGGAACACGAGTTGCAGCACTGGGTCTGGGAGTCGGCGCCGAAGGCGCTGGGCTTCGCGCGGGCCCCCTGGTGGTGGGGGCTGCCGACGCTCACGCTGGCCGGGTTGCTGGTCGCGCCGATCATCACCCGGATGCCCGGCGGCGGGGGGCACGTCCCCGTCTACGGGCTCGGCGGGCCGACGCCGAAGCCGCGTGAGATCCCGAGTGTGGTGCTGGCGGCGCTCGCCTGCCTTCCGCTCGGCGTGATGCTCGGTCCCGAGGCCCCGCTGATGGCGCTGGGCGGCGGTCTGGCCCTGCTCGCGCTGCGCTCCGCCCAGCGCGAGGCGCAGCCGCGGGCGGTCGCGGTGCTCGGTACCGCCGGGTCCACCGCCGCGATCAGCACCATCTTCGGCGGCCCGCTGGTGCCGGCGGTCATGGTCCTGGAGGGCGCGGGGCTCGGTGGCCCGCAGCTGCTGGTGCTGATCATGCCGTGCCTGCTCGCCAGCGGGGTGGGGGCGCTGGTCTTCACCGGGTTCGGCCACTGGACCGGCCTGGCGGTCGGCGCGCTGGCCCTCCCCCGGGAACCCGCCGCCGGGCTGCCGGACGCGGGCGACTTCCTGTGGGGCGTCCCGATGGCCGTGCTGGTCGCGCTGCTCGTCGTCGCCGGCAAGTCTCTCGGGCTGCGCACCCATCGCTGGGTCGGCTCCTCCGGTCTGCGGATCGGCCTGTGCGCGGTGGCCGTCGGCGTCTGCATCACGGTCTACGCCCTGGTCACCGGGCGGTCCCCGGAGGAGGCCGCGCTGTCCGGCCAGGCGACGGTCGGTCAGCTGGCCGGCGATCCTCGGGCCTGGGCGGTGGGCGCGCTGGTGGCCCTCACCGTGGTGAAGCTGGTGGGGTGGGGCATCGCACTGGGCAGCCTCCGCGGCGGCCCGATCTTTCCGGCCATCATGATCGGGACCACGGTCGGGGCCGCCTGCGGCGCCCTGCCGGGCTTCGGGATGGCCCCCGGGCTGGCGGCCGGCATCTGCGCCTCCGGGGTGGCCGCCACCCGGCTGCCGGTGACGGGTGTGGTGCTGGCGGCCGCGCTGCTCGGCAAGGAGGCGAACGCCTTGATGCCGTTGCTGGTGGTCACCTCGGTGACCGCGCTGCTGACGGTGGTGCTGGCCGAGCGCCGGCTGAACCCCGCCGAGGCCCCGCAGTCGGCTCCGCAGCCCGCGCCGCAGTCCGGCTGACGTACGCACCGGCACGTCAGCCCGTCACCGGTCCGGCAGGTGTGAGCGCATCAGCTCCGAGGTGATGCCGAAGGCCGCGGCGGTGAGGGGCACCGCGAGCAGGGTGCCGACCAGCCCGTCGACGGCGGCGCCGGCGGTGACCGCGAGCAGGACGACGGCGGGGTGCAGGGCGACGGTCCGGCTCTGGATGGCGGGCTGCAGGACCGCGCCCTCGATCACCTGGACCGCCAGGACGACGGCGAGCGCTGCCAGGGCCTTGCCGAAGCCGCCGTCGGCGAACGCCACCACGACCGCCGCCAGGCCGGACAGGAAGGCGCCCGCGTAGGGCACATAGGCGCCGACGAAGACCAGGGCGCCGAGCCCGAGCGCGTGCGGGACGCCGATCAGGGTGAGTCCGACCGTGATGAAGGTGGCGTCGATGCCGGCGATGATCGTGGTCCCGCGCATGAACCCGCCCATGGCCTGGTAGCCGATCCGCACGGTCCGCACGGCGCGGTCGCGGTAGTCGGGGGGAGTGATCCGGCGTACCAGCGCGAGCACCCTGGCCCGGTCGCGCAGCAGGAAGAAGGCGAGGGCGACGGTCAGCACGCCGGCCGCCAGCAGTTGCGCGGCGAGCCCGAGGCCGGTGAGCACGCCGCGCGCCAGGCCCTCGGCGATCGCGCCACCGAGCTGACCGAGGCCCTGGGCGGCGGTGCGGACCGCCTGGGCGGCCGGGTCGGCCCCCGAGGCCCGCTGCTGGGCCTGCTCCAGCGAGGCGGCCAACTGGCCGGCGGCGTCGGCGATCAGCCTCACCAGCACCCAGATCGCCGTGTCGACCACCGCCACCAGCGCCAGGCAGCTCAGGCCCGCGGCCAGACCCGGCCGGACCCCGCGCCGCCGCAGCCAGTGGTGCAGCGGGTCCAGCAGCGCGGTGATCAGCAGGGCGATCAGCAGCGGCACCACCGCGGCCCGGAACAGTACGCAGAGCGCGATGAACAGCGCGGCGACCGCCGCCAGCACCAGCAGCGTCAGGCCCCAGCCGGCCGCGGGCGGCATCGGGCGGGGCTCTTCACGGTCGTCCATCAGGCTCTCCCGCCTCTCCGCCGCGTGGGACGGGCCGGTGGTGTCGTGGCGGCCTCGCGGGTCACGGTTGCCCGACCGGGTCCGGGGCCAGGGCCAGATCCGGGGCCGGGGCCAGGGCCAGGGCCAGGGCCAGGGCCAGGGCCAGGGCCAGGGCCAGGGCCAGGGCAAAGGCCAAGGCCAAGGCCCGTCACGGTTGCCCGACCGGATCCGGGCCCGGCCCGGCGGTGTGCCGGGCCGCGGGCGTCGCCGGGCTGAGCAGGATGTGCAGCCCCTGGGCGGACTCGTCCATCCGGGGGCGGTCGGGGGTGGGGGTGAGGGTGCCCTCGGGTCCGACGGTGAAGAGCAGGTCGTGGCCGGGCGGGACCGGGGAGCCGACGGGCCGGGCGGCGATCCGGGCGCCGTCCTGGAACCGTCGGGTGAGGGTGGCGCCGGTCAGTTCGGGAGTGAAGAGCAGGCCGCTGCTGAGGCCGTGTTCCAGGGGTTCGGCGGGGGTGAGGCGGTGGACCGCCCGGCCTTCGCCGTCCTGCAGGAGGGCCGAGACCAGGGCGTTGAAGTCGTCGTCGGCGGTGAGCAGGTAGACGGCGGTGACGCTCTCCCGCTCGGCCCCCTCGCCGCTCGCGCACTCGATCAGGTCTCCGGTCGCCAGTTCCAGGCCCGCCGCGGTGATCTGCTCGCGCTGGGCGGTGCGTCCGGCCCAGAGGAGCGAGTCCAGCCCCGCCGATCGCAGGGTGCGGGCGAGTTCGATCACCCAGGGTTCGCCGCCGACCAGCAGTGGCCGGGAGCGGGCGGGACGGATGACCTTCAGGCGTCGGGCCACCGGTGCGGCGGTGAGTCCGTAGAGGGTGACGGTTGCGACGATGATCAGGAAGGTGGCGGGCAGGATCTTGGCGGCGCCGTCGATGCCGGCGGTGGCGAGTTCGCCGGAGAAGGTGGCGGCGGTGGAGGCGGCGACGATCCCGCGTGGCGCCATCCAGCCCAGGAAGGCGCGTTCACCGCGGGTCAGATCGGTGCCGAGGGTGGCGCAGAAGGCCACCAGCGGGCGGGCGAGCAGGACCAGCACCGCGACCAGGGCGAGCCCGGGCAGCAGGACCGGACGCAGCGAGGCCCAGCTGACGGTCGCGGAGATGGAGACGAACAGGACGCCGACCACCAGCGAGACCAGTGACTCGAAGAACGGCCGCCGGATGGAGAGTTGGAAGGCGGGCAGGGTGGCGACCGCGACGCCCATGACGATCGCGGAGATCAGCCCGGTGTCGTCGCGGATCGCGTCGCAGACGGCGGCGACGCCGATCACGGCGGCCAGCTGGCTGGTCGTGCCGAGGATCTCGCCGAGCCGCATCCGGACCAGCAGCCACCAGAGCAGCCCGATGCCGACCGCCCCGCCGAGCAGGCCGATGCCGGTGCTGGCCAGGAACTGCAGGGTGCCGCTGCCGAGCCCGTGCCGGTGGTCGTTGACCAGTGCGTGGAAGACCAGCGCGCCCGCGATGCCGCCGACCGCGTCGATCAGCGAGCCCTCCCAGAGCAGGATCCGCTGGAGCCGTTCGGTGGGCCGGACGAAGTTCAGCAGCGGTCCGACGACGGTCGGCCCGGAGACCACCACGATCACGCCGAGCATGGCCGCCGCCGCGCCCGAGATGCCCAGCAGGGGGGCCGCCGCGAAGGCCGCGATCGGGGCCGTCAGCAGCGCGCCGACCCACACCAGCCGGTTCACCACCCGGGTGTCGCCGCGCAGTTGGCGAAGGTCCAGCCCCAGGCCCGCGTCGTAGAGGATCACCGCGACGGCCAGCGAGACGAGGGGGGAGAAGGCCGGTCCGAGGATCCGGTCCGGGTGGACGTTGTCGGTGATCGCGCCCGCCGCGAACCCCAGCGGCAGCAGCACGATGATCGCCGGGATCCGCAGCCGGGTCGCGAGGACCTGCCCGCCCACGGCGAGCATCACCAGCAGCCCCGACCCGACGAGAATCTGCTCCGACGTCATATCCGCCTGTCCTTCGGTCAGTTGTCGCAGCGGGAGAGTGCGGAGCGCCGGGCGCGGGCCGCGCGCACGGACGGGGAGCGCAACGGCCGCCCTGGGGTGGGGCGGCCGTTGCGGCGGTACGCGGAAGCGGTACTGCGGGTGGTTCAGGAGTCGAGGACGCGCGCCTTCTCGCGGGCGAACTCCTCGTCAGTGAGCAGGCCGGCGGCCTTCAGGTCGGCGAGTTTGCCGAGCTTGTCGATCCGGTCGTCGCCACCCGCCGCGGCGGGGGCGGCCTGGGCCGGCCGGCCGGCCATCTGCGCCGCCGCCTGGGCGGCGGCCTGGTCGACCATGGCCTGCTGCTGGGCCATCTCGGCCTGCTCCTGCTGGGCGGAGCGCTGGGCCGAGCTGCGCTGCATGCTTCCGGAGACGGCGGTCGCCGTGCCCGCCACCACGGCGGTGCGGGCCATCGTGCCGAGCAGGCCGGGCCTGCCGAAACGTCGACGCAGCATGGTGATCAGTCCTCTGTCTCTAGAGCGGCGATGGCCAGCGCGACTTCCTCGCGCGGGATGCGCTCCAGGAGGAGCACCTTGCCGTCGGATTCGCGCAGCGCCGCCGCCAGCCGGGCGGCCCAGGTGTTCTCCCAGACCACGACCAGTGCCGAGGACTCCGGTTCGAGCCCGGCCGCGACCTCGTCGAGGTCCTGGGCGCTCAGCAGGTCGAACTCCACCTGGGTGACCCGTTCGAACGCGGCGGCCACCTCGGAGTCGGCCACCTCCACCACGGACACCGAGCCGTCGCCGTCCTTGCGGATGAAGGTGAGGTCGAGGATGCGGACCGTGCCGCTCTCCTGGAGCTCCAGCAACGCCGGAGCCACCTCGCCGTGGAACCGATTGCCGTCGAACGCGACCACGGCCACGTCCACCGGACCGACCGTATCGACCGTCAGACCTCTGGGCACGCCCTCACCTATCCCTCTGATCGACTACCACCAAGTCGCGAAAGTGAACATATAGGACAAACGGCTCACCGGGCGGGAGCTGCCACGCGCGTGTCGCCCGCCACAGGCGGGCGACACAAAGGACCACCGAAGGCGGACTGCCGTCTGGCTGAGTCGACGTCAGATCACCAATCCCCGGAGCCTGTTCGGGACACGGGACCCAGTTGCGCCCAGAGCCCGGCAAATGCCCTAGTCCGACATAATCCAACATTCCACTCGCAGCGAAGTGGCCTCATCCATCAGACGCCCCCATGCGGGGACCAGGCCGCCCGGGCCCCCTGGCAAGCAACCGCTGGCAGGTAAGAGCAGCCCAAATCGCAGGGGAAAGCAGGCGAGAACCCCGAGATTCTCCGGTCGGCCCGCAACAAGGCGGCGTTCAGTGCAATGTTACAAGCACATATCAAGCCGCCGGATCGGATCCAATTCTCTTGACGAGTCCTCATGGCAGGCGGTGTCATGTGTCCCATCGCGTTGAGATGTGTTGGCTTTTGAGTGGTTGTTGATCACTCAATCTCAGGGGCCCTCGCAATGCGCCACCCACCCCACCAAGCCGGACACCGCCCGGTCGGCGAGCCACCCCTCGCCGCCCTCGCACCCGGCCACCCGTAACGCGCGCGCCAGCGGACCGGCGTCCGCGAAGGAGCCACCCATGTTCACTGCACGCAGCAGCAGCCGTCGCACCGCAGCCGCCGTCGGCCTGCTCGTCACCCTCGGACTGACCGCCTGCTCCACGGGGCAGGACGGCGGCTCGGGCAACGACGTCGCCAAGGTGTCCGGGAAGATCTCGATCACCTACCTGCAGAAGCAGGGCGACCAGGAGTACTTCATCGGCGAGGCCGCCGGCGCCAAGGCGAAGGCCGCGCAGCTCGGTGTCGACCTCAAGGTCGTCAACCTCGGCAGCGACGCGAACAAGACGGTCAGCGAGGTGCAGTCCGCGGTCGCGCAGAAGAGCAACGGCCTGATCATCGTGGTCCCGGACCCGGCCGTCGGCCCGCAGGTCGTGCAGACCGCCAAGGACGCCAAGGTCGCCCTGCTCACCTCGGACGACCAGATCTGCACCACCGGCCCGGCCCCGGCCACCTGCGCCCACCAGAACCTGGTGCCCCGGATCGGCTTCAGCGGCGAGCAGATGGGCGCCGAGGTCGGCAAGCGCGCCGCCGCCGAGTACACGAAGGCCGGCTGGAGTGCCGCCGACACCCGCGTCATCTCCGCCTGGAAGCAGGACGTCACGGTCTGCGGCGACCGCGTCAAGGCCGCCGACGAGGCGTTCGCGCAGTCCGCCGAGCAGGTGAAGAACATCGAGGTGGCCACCGACAACACCCCGACGGACGCGCAGGACAAGATCGCGGCGACCATCACCGCCAACCCGGGCGTCAAGCACTGGGTGATCTGGGGCTGCAACGACGAGAACGTCCAGGGCGGCGTCACCGCGATGCAGAACGCGGGCATCAGCGCCGAGAACGTCATCGGCGTGGGCCTCGGCGCCTACCTGGCCTGCAAGGACTGGGGCAGCGGCAAGCCGTCCGGCATGAAGGCCGCGCTCTTCATCAACGGCAGCGACGTGGGCGCCCTCGCGGTCCAGACGATGTACGACAAGCTCAAGAACGGCAAGGACTTCCCCGCCGAGGCCTTCGCCCCCACCACCATGGTCGACTCCACCAACTGGCAGGCCACCGGCGTCAAGTGCAGCTGACCGTCCGTCAGCACAGCAGTGTGCCGCCCGGTACCGGGGTCCGGACGGCACACTGCGGCAGGCGCTGGTCAGGGCAGCTGGCCGGCGTTCGCCTCCAGCTTCACCCACTGCGCGACGCTCGGCACCCCGGCCGCGTCGAGCAGGAAGAGCATGTAGTACCCGGGCGGCGCGGCGGCCGCCAGCGGCGGTGTCTGGAGGGTGAGTTGGCTGCCGCTGCGGCCGCTGATCTGCACCTCGATGTGGCGCTGGCTGGTGTCCACCGAGTGGGTCGAGGTGATCGGTGAGAGCAGCACCGCGCGGGTGACCTTGTCGGGGGTCGAGGTGGAGACGGTGAAGCTCTTGTTGTACTTGAGCCCGCCGGCGGGCACCGAGTCGAGCGCGGGCCGGCTGCCGCTGTGCAGGTACCAGGGCTCGTAGATCTCGATGGTGCCGTTCATCCCCGAGGTGATGTCGGTGTTGTTGGCGATCTGCTGCAACTCGTCGCCGGTGACCATGATCCGGCCGTCCGGGAGGATCACCGCGTTGGAGTGGTAGCCGCGCGGCAGGCGCTGGACCGGGCCGAGCTTCCAGTTGCCCTGGGCGTCGCGCATCTCGGTCTGACGGTACTTCAGGTCGCCGTTCGGGTTGTACGGGCCGTTGCCGTAGTCCCGGATGTCGTAGGCGCCGTTGACGGTGAAGAGCGAGCCGTCGGGCAGGATCAGCGTGTCGTCCTGGGTGCGGCCGAACGCCCGGGGCTTCTCCATGCTCCACTGGCCGCCGGAGAACAGGTAGGTGTTCGGGTTGTCCCGGTTGCCGCCGAGCAGCAGCACCGAGTCGGGGCCCTTGAAACCGCCCGGCAGCGCGACCGCGGAGCCGTAGTTGCGCTGGGCGGTGTCGGGGCGCGGCGGCAGGTCGGTGCGGGTCTCCAGCTTGGGGTCGAACTTCCACTGCTCGGCGGCGGTCCGGCCGAAGCCGTAGACCTTGCCGTCGTTGAGCGAGAAGAGCTGCGGATAGTCGGTGCTGTACGGCGCGTCGGCGCCGAAGCGGTCCACCGGGGCGCGCGGCACCACGGCGGGGTCCTTCTGGACGGCGACCGACTTGGCGGGGAAGCGCTCCACCACCGGGGTCGGCCAGCCCCAGCCGAGTTCCACCTGCCCGGACATGATCAGCTGCCGGCCGTCCTCACCGGTGACCACCGAGGGGTACCAGCGCCCGACCGACATGTCCGAGTTCCGCGTCCACTCCTCCTTCACCGGGTCGAAGATCAGCGAGAGCTTGGCGCCCGCACCGAAGTTGCCGCCCAGGTTGCCGCCGAAGACGCCCAGCATGCCGTTGGGCAGGAAGGCGTGTCCGGCGCAGAAGAACGGCGCCGGACGCGAGGCGCCGGTCCCGTCGTCGAGGACCACGTCGGGCGGCGGGACGGCCTTGAACGCGTCGGGTCCGGTGCCCTTGGCCGGGTCCCAGACGTAGGCGCGGCCGGCGTTGTCCTTGCCGATCGTCTGGGTGGGCGCGGGCTCCTGGGTCGGGTCGGTCTGGATCGCCTCGAAGGAGAAGATCAGCACCCGGCCGGTGGGCAGCAGCGCGATGTGGTCGCCGTAGTCGGGCGACGGGAAGTAGTCCGTGAACTTGCCGAAGACCCGGGCGTCGAAGGCCTTGTTGAGCGTCTCCTGAGTACTCTTCAGCAGGTTGTAGCGCGCGGTGCGCATCGCCTGCGGGTAGGGCGCGGAGGCCCGGTCCCGCGGCTGGGCGCCGCGGGTCTCCAGCCGGATCCAGGCGCGGTACTCGGCCTCGTCGCGGCCGAGGGCGGCCACTTCCGCGGGGCGGACCTCGGCCTTGACCTGGTCGACCGTGAAGACGTCCGAGGCGTCCGGGGAGACCGGGCTCCCGGAGCGCGCGTCGGCGGAGAGCGGGGTGACGAGCACCGTCGTGGTCGCCAGCGCGGAGACGATCGCGCACGCGGAGAACACGGCGGACCTCCTGAGGCGTCCGGGCGGGGTGGTGCGGGGCATGGGACTCCTTCGGCGTTGCGGTGGTGCGTACCGCGGCACGAGGCACCGCCCACGGGTCGGCGCACGGTCGGCGGTGGCGGGGACGGGCCGCGCGGGGGTACGCGGGGATCCACCTGGCGGCGGGGGCGGCAGACACGGAGAGTGAATGGAGCGCCGGATCGGATCGGCCGGCCCCGAGCGGGTGCCGAGCACCCCGGAGCGGATCGGCGGGGCCTGCCCGCAATGCCGGTGGACGGTGTTCAGTCTCACGAGCAGGGCGAGTTGTTGTCGCGTCAGACCCGGCGGACGGGTGACGGAGCGTTGCCGACCGCGACGCGCGGGCTGCCCTGGCAGACCCGTTCGAGTACGTACCGTAGAGTTTGCGTGACACTCCGCAATCACGGTGTACTCATGGCTGGAGCCTCCATGGCAACAGAAGTGCCTGCGACCGACCTGTCCGCCATCGGTCCGCCCGCGACCGACCTGCCCCTGCGCGAGAGCGACGAGATCCAGGGGGACGTGCTCGCCGGGTTCAAGAAGGACCAGATGGTCCTGCTCTTCCTCAGATTCGAGGACGGGGTGAGAGCCCGCACCTGGCTGAAGAAGCTCGCCCCCCGGATCGCCACCACCCGTCAGGTGGCCACCTTCAACAAGGCGTTCAGCGAGGCGCGGCAGCGCTCCGGCGGGGACCCGACCGGCATGAAGGCGACCTGGCTCGGGGTCGGCTTCAGCTACAAGGGCCTGGCCACGCTGACCGGCAAGGCGCCCTATCCGGACGCCCCCGCGAACACCGCGCTCGGCGCCTTCCAGCAGGGCCCGGTGGACCGGGCCGATCAGCTCGGTGACCGGGAGGCGAGCCACCCCTCGCGGTGGGTCTTCGGCAACAACAAGACCGAGGACACCATCCACGCGGTGCTCACCGTCGCCGCCGACACCCCGGCCGACCTGCAGGCCGCCGTGATCGAACAGCGCGAGGCCGCCGCCCAGTTCAGGATCTCGGTGGTCTTCCAGCAGAACTGCGGGACACTGCCGGGCAGTCGGCGCGGCAAGGAGCACTTCGGCTTCAAGGACGGCGTCAGCGAGCCGGGGGTGCGCGGCTTCGACGAACCGGACCCGCTCCAGCCGCAGTGGGTCAAGGGGCATCCCGGGACCCGGCTGATCCCGGCCGGCGAGTTCGTCGCCGGCTACCCGCAGATCGACCGCGGGGACATCGGCGGGCAGGTCAAGCTCCCCGACTGGGCGTTCAACGGCTCCTTCCAGGTGATCCGCCGGCTCGCCCAGGACGTGCCCGGCTGGTGGGCGCAGGTGTCGCGCCAGCTGACCGTCCTGAAGGAGGCCAAGGCGGTACCCGACGACACCACGGTGGAGTGGCTGGCCGCCCGGATGGTGGGCCGCTGGCGCTCGGGCACCCCGGTCGCCAAGTGCCCCAACGCCGACACCCCCTTCAACACGGTCGCGGCGAACGACAACGACATCAGGTTCGGCAACGACCTGCGGGGCGAGACCACCCCGCTCTGGTCGCACCTGCGCAAGACCAACCCCCGCGACGGGCTGCAGGAGAAGCCCAGCGACGCGAAGACCCTGCCGGAGGACCCGGTGATGGACCGCCGCCGGATCATGCGCCGCGGCAGCCCGTACGGGCACCCCTTCGACCCCACGGTGGAGGGGCCGGGCGGACCGGACTCGCCGCGCGGACTGCTCTTCGTCTCCTACCAGCTCGACATCGCCAACCAGTTCGAGTTCATCCAGAAGGCCTGGATCGACGCCCCGGGCTTCCCGCTGAACCGCGCGACCCCGCCCGGCGCGGACGCGATGGTCGGCGCCGCCGGCACCGTCAACTGGGACCAGGACGGGCGGCCGGTCCCGCTCGGCTTCCAGCAGTTCGTCCAGACCGAGGGCGCCGTCTACGCCTTCGCCCCCTCGATCAGCACGCTGAACAAGCTCGCCGAGGGCCTGCTCCCCGACAAGGGCGGCGAGCCCGAGATCGGCCAGCCGATCGACGCCTTCCTGGCGGTGGCCGACCGGCAGCCGCAGGGCGGCAAGAGCTGGTACTGGGTCTACCGCACGGTCAACGGCAAGCAGGTCTTCCGGCCGATCTCGATCGCCGAGAGCAATGAGCACACCGACCTCAAGGAGGGCCCGGACGAGCCGGTCTCGCAGTGGTCGGCGCTCAGCGGCGTCACGGCGGTCGACGTCGTCTGGCCGTACCCGGACGCGAAGCCGAGCGAGAGCAAGAGCCTGTACTGGGTCTTCCACACCAACGCCAACGGCGAGCAGATCTACCGGGTGATCTCGCTCGCCAACCGCGACGACCACGACGACAACCTGGAGCGCGCCGACGGCCCGCTCAGCCGCTGGCAGTCGCTGCGCGGCGTCACGAAGATCGACTTCGTGCTGCCGATCCCGGACCAGCAGAACCAGGGCGGCAAGAGCCGGTTCTGGGTGTTCCACAGCGTGGCCGGCGAGCAGCTCTTCCGGGTGGTCTCGATCGCCCACGAGATGCGGCACACCGACGTCCAGGAGCAGCCGGACGCCAGGATCGCCCAGTGGGGCAGCCTGGCCCAGATCGCCCGGGTGACCGCGATCCTGCCGATGCGCGACCGGCAGCGGATCAACGGCCTGAGCACGTACTGGGTCTTCCACCGCGACCAGTACCGGATCGTCACCATCGCGGACGGACCGGCGCACGAGAACCGCATCGTGGTGCCGGACCGCTCGGTGACCCTGTGGAAGTCGCTCTCCTGAGGCGGCGCAGCCCCCGGCCGACCGGTGACCACCGGTCGGCCGGGGGCGCCCGGTGCCTGCGGCGCCCGCCGGTTCACGCGTTCGGCGGCGCCCGCGCGCCCGCCGGTGGCGCGGCGCCGATTCGCACACGGAAGGTAGAGGCAGGCCACCGGCCGGACCGCCGTCATGACCACCAAGGGGACCACCGATGCGGATCACCGTCTGCGCCAGCCAGGACCTGCCCTCCTGCCTCGCCCTCAACCGCCTGATCCCCGCGCTCTCCGGGCACCGGGTGCAGCTCCTGCTCTCGCGCACCGCCCGGGTGCGCGGCTCCGACGGCGGACCGCTGGCCCAGCTGGAGGCCTTCGAGCACGGCGTGCCGAACGACGTGCTCTTCCCCGCCATCGACCGCCAACCCGAGCCGCCCGGACGGTTTCTGACCTTCCGTCACCTCGGGGCGCGGCACGGGTTCCCGGTCCACCCGGTGCGCCGGATCAACGAGGGCGACGGGCTGGGGCTGCTCCAGTCCTTCTCCCCCGACCTGGTGGTCTCGGTACGGTTCGGCCACCCGTTCCGGGAGCCGGCGCTGCGCGTCCCGCGGCGCGGCACCGTCCAGCTGCACGCCGGCGAACTGCCGCGCCACGCGGGCCCGTACGGGCCGTTCTACGCGCTGCTGGAGGGCGCCGGGTCGATCGGCTGCCCGGTGCACCTGATCGACGGCCAGCGCGGGGACGGCGGGCCGCTGCTCGCCCTGCCGCAACTGGCCGTGGACCCGCGCCGCTCGCTGGCCTGGCACGTGACACAGGTCTACCCGCTGGGCGTGCAGGCGCTGTTGGAGTGCCTGGGCCGGATCGAGGCCGGCGACCTGCCGCAACTGCGGCCGCAGAGCCCCGGGGTGCGCCGTCACCGCGCGCGGCCCGGCCCGGCGGAGCTGGCCTCCTTCACCGCCCGGGGCCTGCGCCTGGTGGACCACGCGGACTACGCCGAGTTCCTGCGCCCGTTCACCTCGCAGAGCCCGGAGCCGCACACCGAACCGGCCCTGCTGGCAGGGTGATCGGCGATACTTATCCGTTGTTGATCGGCGCGCAGTAACGTCGCCGTATGAACGACAGCATCCAGCCGCCGCCGGAGTGGTGCGAGGGCAATGACCTGGACAACTTCGTCCTGCTCCTGCAGGGCCTGAAGGACTCCCTCGCCGACGAGGACACGGGCGAGAGCACGGGCGAGGACACCGGAGCGGACGCCGGACGCCCGTGCGTTCCCCGGCCCGCCGAAGCGGCCGGGGAGCGCACGGGCGACTAGCCGCACGGCTCGACGAGTCGTCAGACCAGCTCCGCCAGCACCTCCTTGGCCGCCCGCTCGCCCTGCTCGGCGCCGCCGTTCATGAAGCCCTGGAAGTTCACCGAGGTGTGCTCGCCGCTGAGGTGGATGTTGCCCTGCTGGGTGCCCTCGTATCCGGCGTACCGGTGCAGGTAGTTGACGGGGTAGTAGGAGTACGCGCCGAGCGAGTACGGGTTGCGGTGCCAGGCCGAGAGCTGGGCCTTGCCGTTCCACTGCGCCCGGGTGCCGGGGTACGCCTGGTCCACCTGGCCGAGCACCCGGCCCACCAGGCCGCGCACGTACGGGTCCTGCTGGGCCGTGTTGAACGGGCCGGCGGGGTTGAGCGAGTGCGCCAGCGAGCCGCCGCCGTACTGCAGCAGGATGCCGGAGGTGCCGGGCTGCGGCTTGGTGGTGTCCCAGGTCTGCTGGAAGTCCAGATCGCTGAAGAGGTCACCGGCCGCGACCCCCGGCCAGGGGCCCTTGCCCTGCCAGGTGCGCTGGTTGAACTGCATGTTGAGCTTGGTGCAGTAGCCCATCCGGGCGTCCCGCAGCAGGTTGGTCATCCGGCTGTCGAAGCAGGCCCGGCTGAGGTCGATCCGCTGCAGGATCGCGAGCGGCACGGTGATGATCGTGTGGTCGGCGGTGACGGTCTTCGTGGTGCCGCCCACCGAGAAGGTCAGCGTCTGGGTACCGTCCGCGTTGGCCCGCACCGCGACCAGCTCGTGGCCCAGGCGCACGGTGCCGGACGGCAGGGTGGCCGCGATCGCGTGCGGGACCTGGTCGTTGCCGCCGATGACGTGGAAGCGCTCGTCGCTGGCGCCCCACAGGTTGAAGTGCGCCGGGTCGGCCTGGCCGCCGAGCTGCTGGATGATCGAGAGCGCCGACTGGTTGGTGGTGTCGGCGCCGTACTCGACGTTGTAGCCGACGTCCAGCCAGCGGCCGAGCTGGGAGTTCAGCCCGCCCGGGACCCGGGACTGGATCCACTCACGGGTCGTCATGGCGTCGAAGGCCCGGCCGGCCGCGGTGCTGGAGTCCCAGGCGACGTTGCCGGCGGCGGCCACATCGGCCTGCAGGCGGCGCCAGACCGGGGCGAAGTCCAGGTCGGCCTGGTCGCGCGGGTAGTAGCGGCCGTCCATCCAGAGCACCTCGCGGGCGCCGGCCGGGCCGGCCGCGGCGAAGTCCACCAGCGGGAGCGAGAAGCGCTTGCAGAGGTCGAGCAGGGTGGTGTGGTCGGTGTCGATCAGCTCGCCGCCGACCTCGCTGGTCTGGCCGTTGTCCCAGTAGCTGGTCTGGGAGTACATCCGGCCGCCGATCCGGTCCGGATTCGCCTCGTAGACCGTGCAGTTGACGCCCGCGTCGGCGAGGGTGAGGGCCGCGTTGAGGCCGGCGATGCCGGCCCCGACGACCACCACCCGGGTGTTCTTGCCGACCTGCGGGCGGCGGGCGGCGGCGGGGGTCGCGGCCCGGGCCCGGCCCGCACCGGCCGCCAGCATCGTCCCGGACGCGGCCAGCGCGACGCCGGAGAGCGAGGCGGCCCGCAGCAGCTCCCGCCGGCCGAGGCCGGCGGGCCGGGCGGCGGCGTCCGCGCGCAGCTCGCGCAGTTCGCCGACGGGCAGCCGCAGGCGGTCCGCGACGGCGTGCTCGCCGGCCAGTCGGCGCAGGGCGTGCATGGGGTTGGTGCGAGGCATGGGGGAAGTCCTCTCGGGAAGACGGGTGGCAGGGGTGGGGGCAGGGACGGGGCGGGGCAGGACGGGCCGCAGGGACGAGCGTGGCCGCAGACGGTCGGGGTCAGAGTTCGGCCGGGACGGCCTGGACCGGCGCGGCGGGGCGCTCGGCAGCCTCTTCGAGGATGATCCGGCCCATCTGCGCGTACCGCTGCGGGCTGCGGTGCTTCATGTAGAGCGCGAGGCCGATGCCGCCCAGGAAGGTGCCGATGACGAGGTAGGGGATCAGCTTGAAGAGCAGCGTGGAGGCGGCCGGACCGGCGGCCGTGTTCATGTTCAGCACCAGCAGGACCACGACGCAGGCCATCGCCACCCCACCGACCAGCGGCGCGGTCAGGGTGCGGAACCAGTGCCTGGTCTCCGGGTGCTTGCCCTGCTTGTGGAAGTAGCCGATCACCGCGAACGAGCAGAGCGTCTGGACGATCAGGATGGCCATCGTGCCGAGCAGCGCGAGCAGCCCGTACAGGTGGACGTACGGGTCCAGGCCGGCCAGCAGGAAGGCGCCGACCAGCAGCAGCGCGATGACCGACTGGACGGCCGAGGCGACGTACGGGGAGCCGTGCTTGGGGTGGGTGCGGCCGAGCGCGGGGTGGATGAAGCCCTCGCGGCCGATCGCGTACAGGTAGCGGGAGGCGCACTGGTGGAAGGCCATCGCACAGGCGAAGGACCCGGTGACCACCAGCCACTGGAAGACCTTCACCGCCCAGGCGCCGAAGTGCGCGCCCAGCGGGTCGAAGAAGAGGTTGTTGCCGTCCTTGCCCGGGACCAGGCCGTTGGCGATGTGGATCGCGTTCTCCACCCCGTTGCCGGAGACGATCATCCAGGAGACGAAGACGTAGAAGAGGCCGACGCCGACCACCGAGATCAGGGTCGCCCGCGGCACCACCTTCTTCGGGTCGCGCGACTCCTCGCCGTACATCGCGGTCGACTCGAAGCCGACCCAGGACCAGAAGGCGAAGAAGAGGCCGAGGCCGGCCGCGGCCGTCCCGGAGCCGCCGACGCCCTTGAAGGCGTTCAGCGGGTTGACCGCCTGCATCGGAATGCCGTCCGGACCGCCACCGCTGAGCAGCACCGCGAAGGAGGCCGCGCCGAGCACCGCGATCTCCAGCACCAGCGCGACGCCGAGCACCTTGGCGGTCAGGTGGATGTCGAAGAAGGCCATGCCCGCGATCACCAGCAGGCCGAACACCGCGAACCAGCCCCAGCCGATGCTCAGCCCCAGCTGGGACTGGACCAGGCCGCGCAGCGAATAGGCGAAGAATCCGATGATCGAGGCCTCGAAGACCATGTACGCCAGGACGGCGAGCAGCCCGGAGGCCATCCCCATCACCCGGCCCAGGCCGTGCGAGATAAAGCCGTAGAAAGCGCCCGCCGCCGTGATGTGCTTGGCCATCGCGACATAGCCGACCGAGAAGACCGTGAGGACCAGGGTGGCGAAGATATAGGCCGCCGGAGCACCGATGCCGTTGCCCTGACCGACGATGATCGGCAGGTTCCCGGTCATCGCCGTGATCGGGGCCGCGGTGGCGACGGACATGAAGACCACACCGACCAGGCCGACCGAATTGGCCTTCAACCGGTTGACCTCGCCCCCCGTGCCGTCTCTGCCGGGATCTGCGGACATGCGACCTCCCTGAACATCGTGCGCTGCGGTTCGTGTTCCGATGAACCGCAAGCTTCGACGCGGCGTCACCCCCCTCGCAAGCAACAACAAGTCAGGTGTTTCCCTCGGTGAATTGACGAAGTGTCCGGGAAACGGTCCGCAGAACGCTTGAGGAAACATGCGGGAAACCGCTACGAGACCGCCTCGTCGTCCGTGGCCGCGATGCTGGTCCCGACGGCGGGTCCGGGGGTCCCTGGGAGCGGTCCCGGCGCGGCACGGTCCAGCACGCGCGCGGACGGCGGCCGGGGCCCGGCAAGGCGTCTGACTAACACACCCCGGCCCGGGGTCGTTACCATCGGCTCTGGTGACGACCCGCACCCGACTCCCCGGCGATCCAGGCCCGGGCACGCGCACGGCCTCCACCCCCGCCGGGACCCCGGCGGTCGGCAGGCCAAGGGTGTCGCCACCGGTGCCAGCGCACCGGCGGGGGAGAGACAGAGACGCGATGCCGTGTCCGAACGGACATGGTGCAACCCGAAAGGCTCGTACGTGACTGCGCCCCAGGAGCACTCCTTCGCCGATCTCGGCAAGGTGCTGGTCATCATTCCGACCTACAACGAGGCCGAGAACGTCGAACGGATCGTCTCCCGGGTCCGGGCCGCGCTCCCGGAGGTGCACGTCCTAGTCGCCGACGACAACAGCCCCGACGGCACCGGCGAGATGGCCGACAAGATCGCGGATGCCGACGCGCAGGTCCACGTCCTGCACCGCAAGGGCAAGGAGGGCCTCGGCGCCGCCTACCTGGCCGGGTTCCGCTGGGGCATCGACGCCGGCTACGACGTGCTGGTCGAGATGGACGCGGACGGCTCGCACCAGCCCGAGGAGCTGCACCGCCTGCTGACCGCGCTGCGCGGCGCCGACCTGGTGCTGGGCTCGCGCTGGGTGCCCGGCGGCAAGGTGGTCAACTGGCCGAAGTCCCGCCTGCTGCTCTCCCGCGGCGGCTCCACGTACTCGCGCCTGATGCTGGACGTCCCGCTCAAGGACGTCACCGGCGGCTACCGGGCCTTCCGCAAGGAGACCCTGCTGGGCCTGGGGATGGACGAGGTCGCCTCGGCCGGGTACTGCTTCCAGGTCGACCTCGCCTGGCGGACCGTCAAGGCCGGCTTCAAGGTCGCCGAGGTGCCGATCACCTTCGTGGAGCGCGAGCACGGGGCCTCCAAGATGAGCCGCAACATCGTCTTCGAGGCGCTCTGGCGGGTCACCGCCTGGGGCGTCTCCGCCCGGGTGGAGAAGCTGACGGGCGCCAAGAAGTAGCGCCCACCAGGACTGCCGGCGGGGCCCGTACGTTCGCGTGCGGGCCCTTTCGCGTGTGCGGGTCCCGTTCGCTTCGCGTGCGCGGGTCCCGTTCGCGGGCACCGGGCGGGCGTCGGGGTGCGGGGCACCGGTGTGCGGGTGATCATGGACCGGAGACTGCGGCCGTGGCACTGGAGGGGACTCGTGGGGCTTTGGTCCAGGACGCGGGAACGGGCGGCGGCCCTCAGCGCCAAGTCACGCGCACGGACTCAGGCGCTCAGCGCCACCGCGCAGGAGCTGCCCGGCCGGATCCCGCTGGTCGGGCACGCGGTCGACCAGCTGATCCGGGTCAACCTGCTGGACAACGCCACCCGGCTGGCCGCGCAGGCCTTCCTGAGCGCGATGCCGGCCCTCTTCGTGGTCGCGGCCTTCGCCCCGGCCAGTGTCCGCGAAGGACTGCTCAGCACCCTGCGCGACCAGCTCGGGCTCCAGGGCCCGACGGCCGATCAGGTGCGGCAGGTGATGCAGTCCGGGCACGACGCGGAGGCGCAGACCTTCGGCGCGATCGGGGTGCTGGTCACCCTGATCTCCGCGACGGCGCTGAGCCGGGCCATGCAGCGGGTCTGCGAGCGCTGCTGGGCGCTGCCGAGGGCGGCCACCCGGCTGGCCGCCTGGCGCTGGCTGGTCTGGCTGGGGGTCTGGCTGGCCTACCTGGTCTTCGAGGGGCCGATCCGCAAGGGCTTCGGTGCGGGCTGGTGGCTGGGCGCGCCGCTCACCTTCCTGATCCTGACCGCGCTCTGGTGGTGGAGCCAGCACCTGCTGCTCGGCGCCCGGGTCCGCTGGCAGCCGCTGCTGCCCGGCGCACTGCTCTGCGGGGTCGCGCTGACCGGGGTGACCGTCGCCTCGCAGATCTACCTGCCGCGCGCGATGTCGCAGAGCGTCCAGCAGTTCGGACCGTACGGGGTGGTCTTCACCTTCCTGTCCTGGCTGATCGTGATCTTCGCCGCCGTGACCCTGGCGATCTCGCTGGGGCGGGTGGTGGCCGAGGACGAGAAGGTGGCCCGGGTGCTGGGCCCTGTCAGAAGGCCGGCACCCGGGCCACCGCAGGAGTAGCTCGGCGGGGCGGGGACTCAGAGAGCGCGGAGGCTCAGAGGGTGCGGGGGGCTCAGAGGGTGCGGGTGAGCCGGGACATGATGGACGGGGGCGCCAGGTCGTGCTGGAGGGCCACCGGGATCTCGGTGCGGCTCGCGCCCTGGCCCACCGTGATGGTGCCGACCGGGGTGCCGGCCTTGGCGCTGTGGCCGATGCCGCCGGGGATCTGGGTCAGCGTCACACCGGCGTTCACGCCGGTCCAGCCGGCCACCGTGACGTCCTTGGTGGCGACCACCGGCGCCCGGCCGCCGAGCCCGTCGTCGACGTAGCCGACCACCTCGCCCTGCTTGGCCAGGGTGTGGCCCGTCAGCGCGGCCTGACCAGCCGTGATGATCTTGGAGCTGACGGTCTGGGCGGCCTTCAGGAGGGTGTCCGTGGCGGTCGCGGGCTGACCCAGGGTCACCCCGACGATCAGTTGGGTGGTGCCGCCGATCTCCTTGGTGGCGGCCCACATCAGGCAGCTGCCGGCCGGGGTGCTGGAGCCGGTCTTGACACCGATCACGCCGTTCTTCGGGCTGAGCAGGTAGTTGGTGTTGAAGATCTTCGTGGTGCCGATGGTCGCGTCGGGCTCGGCGACGATCTGCCGGAAGATCTCACTGCCCATCACCTGCTCGGCCAGCTTGATCTGGTCCTTCGCGGTGCTCTTGGTACTGGCGTTGTAGCCGGCCGCGTCCGCGTAGGTGGTGTTGGTCATGCCGAAGCCGGCCGCCTGGTCGTTCATCTTCTTGACGAACGCGTCCTCGGAGCCGGCGTCCCAGCGGGCCAGCAGCCGGGCGATGTTGTTGGCGGAGGGCAGCATCAGCATCTCCAGCGCCTCGTACTCGCTGATCTGCTGGCCTTCGGTGACCTTGGCGGTGGACTGGTCGGCGTCGCCGGACTCCTGCGCCGCGGCCTTGTCGACGGTGATCGCCGGGCCGCTCTCGCCCTTCTTGAGCGGGTGGCCCTGGAGGATCAGGTAGGCGTTCATCACCTTGGTGACACTGGCGATCGGCACCGGGGTGTCCGGGCCCTTGCTGCCCAGACTGCCCAGGCCCACCACCTCGGCGGCGGCCTGGCCCTTGGCCGGCCAGGGCAGCGCGAGCGGATCGCCGGTGAAGCTGAAGGAAGTCGGCATGGTGATCTTCGCCTTCGGCCCGGGCAGCGGCCGCAGCAGCTGGGCCACCACCACGGCGCCGACCAGGAAGCCGACGAAGAGGGTCCAGATGGTGATCCGCTTGAGGGCCCGGCGCAGCGGGGAGACCGGGCGGGCGCTCAGGGCCGCCAGGACGTCCATCGCCTCGTTGGTGTTCTCCGGCAGGCCCGCGGAGGCCGGCTCCGGCGCGGACGGTGCCTGCGGCAGCGGGTGGGGCAGCGGGGTCGCCACGACGGCCGGCGGCGCGGGCTGGGCGGCCTCGTACGGCTGCGCGGGCGCGGCCGTACGGGCCGGGGTCGGCGGCGGGCCGGCGGGCGCGTCGGAGGGGCCGCCCAGGGGCTCCACGGGGGCCGGCATGGGGAGCGTCGCGGGGAGCTTCGCGGGGACGGCCGTGGGGACCGTGGCGGCGAGGGCGGCGGGCACGGCCGCGGCGGGGGGCGCTGCGGGCTCCGGCGCGGGGGGCGCTGCGGTGGGGCGGGCCTCCAGGATGGCCAGCCTCGGGTCGACCGGCGGGAGCGGCTTCGGTGCGGGCTCGGGCTCTCGTGCGGGCTCGGGCTCTGGTGCGGGCTCGGGCTTGGGCTCCTCGATGGGCGCGTCCACGGTCTCGACGGCCTCGGCGGCAGCGACGGCAGCGGCAGGGCCGGCGGCCTCGGCGGTGGCCCGGTCCGCGGCTGAGGCCGCGTCAGCCACCGCCGCCGCCTTGGCCTCGTCCTTGCTCGGCATCCGCAGGAAGGTCGTGGCCCGGGACTCGTCCTGGTCCGGCGCCCGCAGGAAGGTGGTCACGTTGTCGGTGTCCCGCACGCGCAGCTGGACGGTCGACGACCCGCCCGTCCCCTCCTTCTCCTCGTCCGCCGGCGGCTCCGGCTCCCCGTCGTGCCGCACCTGGTCCGAGGACTCGCGCACGTATCCCAACCTCCTCATGTGCCCGGCGGACGCGCCCGCGCTCCGCTCGTTTGCTCAACAGTCTCCGCCACCGGGGGTCGTTCCCCGTGGTCCACACCCCGTCCGACCGGCGGTTATTCCGGGCCGGTGGCCCATCCCCGGCACAGACGCCCGGCCCGTGGCCACCGGTTCCCCCACACGGTCCACCGTCCGTCACCCACTCGCCGGAGTTCCCGTCCCAAGGTCACGATTCGGAGGCGTACTCGACAAGTCCGTGTGAGAGGCGTCACGCTGTCATTCATCCACGCGGGGAGGCTTGGATGGGCAAGAGCCGTAGAACAATTCCCGAGGAACTTTTGCTGCTCGCCCTGGACCCGACCACGGGCACCACGGCGCAGCCGCAGACCCTCGACCTCGGACTCGCCGGGGCACAGCTCGTCGAGCTGTCCCTGGCCGGACGGATAGTCCCGGACGGAGACCGGATCGCCGTGGTGCTGCCACGACCGACCGGTGATCCGACCCTGGACCACGCCCTGGAGCTGCTGCGCCGTCGCGGCAGCCCGGTGCGTGCCGCGCACTGGATCGGCGGGCCCCGACTGGGGCTGCGGCAGACCTACCTGGCGCACCTTGAACGGTGCGGCATGGTGGCCGCCGTGCCGGGCCAGGTGTGCGGGGTTCTGCCGACTACGCGGTACCAGGCGTCGGACGACTGTACGAACGCTGCCATCAAGCAGCGTCTCGACTCGGCCATCCGCACCGGCGTCCCGCCGGACCCCAGAACGGCCGCACTGGCCGCGCTGGCGCACGCGGTCGGCCTGGGCAAGCATCTCTACCCCGGCAACGAGGGCAGGTCCTCACGGTCGCGCCTGCGCGACCTGATCCGTTACGACCCGCTCGGCGGGATGGTCGCGCACGCCGTGATGGACGTGCAGAACGGCCTTCCGGCCCAGCAGGGTCGTGGTGGGCCGGGTGGTCGGGCGCCGGCCGCACGGACCGGCTCCGAGCCGGTCGACCGGTCCCGTCCGACGAGCAGTCACGGGCGGGTCAGCGTCCGCTGATCCGCAGCAGCAGCGCTCGGCACAGTGCAGCACCGCAGCACCGCAGCACCGCAGCACCGCAGCACCGCAGCACCAACGTCGCGGCTCCACCGCAGGTCACCGGGGAGTACCGCGTTCGCGCAAGGAGATCCGCACCCTGCACGCCCACGGCCCGCCAGGGCTCGCCATGGGGTGCGCGCCACGGCGCGCGCGCCGGGCGGGCCCCAGGAGCCCCGGGGCGGTCGCACCGGCCCGCGCCGGAGCGGCCGCCCCGCCGTCACACCCGGCCCAGGGGCAGCGGTGCGCATACGTACTGGACTTCGCGGTCGAGGCAGCCGCCGAGGCCCGCCGAGGTGTTGGCACGATTCCCCGGCGGCGACCAGACCCGAGGTGACATGCTGCTGAGGATCAGGGGGTTCGGTACGAACACCGAAGAAGTCCGAAGCTCACCAGAGGTTCCGCCGGAGGTCGATGTGTCCGCCAGCATCAATCCCACCGTCCGCCGCAGGCGGCTCGGCGCGGAGTTGCGCCGCCTGCGCGAGGCCAGGGGCATGACGGCCGAAGAGGTGGCGAGCCAACTGCTGGTCTCCCAGTCGAAGATCAGCAGGCTGGAGAACGGCCGGCGCAGCATCAGCCCGCGTGACGTCCGCGATCTCTGCGACCTGTACGAGATGGACGACGTCAAGATGCGCAACAGCCTGATGGAACTGGCCCGGGAGTCCAAACTGCGCGGCTGGTGGAACGACTTCGCGGACATCCCGTACAGCGTCTACATCGGCCTGGAGGCGGAGGCCTGCTCGATCCGCGCCTACGAGTCCTCGTTCATCCCCGGCCTGCTGCAGACCCCGCAGTACGCGGAGGCGGTCGTGCTGGGCACCCAGCCCGACACCGGTCCGGACGCCATACGCAGCCGGGTGGCGGTGCGGCTCAAGCGGCAGGAGCGGATCTCGGGCACGGACGAGATCACCAACTTCTGGGCCGTCATAGACGAGGCGACGCTGGCCCGGCAGGTGGGCGGCCCGGCGGTGATGGCCGATCAGATGCGCCGGCTCCTGGAGGTCAGCGAGCAGACCAACATCGCGCTGCAGGTGATCCCGTTCGTCCGGGGCGCTCACCCCGGCATGACCGGGACATTCTCCCTGCTGGAGTTCCCGGATTCAGCTGATTCCACAGTTGTGTACTTCGAAGGGGTGACGAGCGACCTCTATCTCGAGAAGGAGGAGGACGTCCGCCGCTATACCGGTCTGTACGACCACTTGAGGGCCGCGGCTCTCAGTATCGCGGATTCACGGATGTTGCTTACCGACTACGCGGAGGAGTACGAGAAATGTCCACCCACACCCTGAGTGTCAATCCTGCCTGGTACAAGAGCAGTCACAGTGGTGGCGCCGGCGCCTGCCTGGAGGTAGCGGTCCCCGCACCCGTCACGGTGGCCGTACGTGATTCCAAGGACCCGTCCGGGCCCCAGTTGCACTTCTCCCCCGACGCCTGGGCCGCCTTCGCGACCGCCGCCGGGACCGGGGAGTTCGGCACCGTCTGAGCCCGCTCCGGTCGGCGGGCGGGTGCCCTGGCCGTGCGCCCGCCCGCCGATCACACCGGATAGCGCTGCTGCCAGCCGCCGCTGACGCCCGGACCGTGCAACTCCGGTCCGTGGCTGAGTTCCAGGACCAGGTCGTCGGCCAGTTGCAGGATCGTCCCGCGCCCCTCCAGATCGGCCAGCCAGCCGGCCGGCAGCGCCGTCTCGCCGTGCAGCGCGCCCAGCAGGCTGCCGCAGACGGTACCGGTCGAGTCGCTGTCCCCGGAGTGGTTGACCGCCAGCAGCAGGCCGGACCGGACGTCCTCGGCCACCAGCGCGCAGTAGACGCCGATCGCCAGCGCCTCCTCGGCCACCCAGCCCTCCCCCAGCGCGGCCACCCGCTGCGCCGAGGGTTCGCCCGCCCGGACCGCGTCGAGGGCGGCGCGCAGGGCCGCCGAGGTCTCCTCGTGGCCCGGCCGCTCCGCCAGCAGGGTGAGCGCCGACTGGACGCCCTCCTCCAGGGTGCCGCCGCGCACCACGGTGTGCACGATCACCGCGAGCGAGCCGGCCGAGAGGTAACCGGTGGGGTGACCATGCGTCAGCACCGAGCATTCAATGGCCAGTTGGAAGACCAGCGCGGGCTCCCAGCCCATCAGCAGGCCGAACGGCGCGGCCCGCATCACCGTGCCGCACCCCTTGGAGTGCGGGTTCTTCGGGGCGTCCAGGGTGCCGAGCCGGGCGGCGTCCGGGCCGGAGAGTCCGGAGAGGCAGGCCGAGCCGGGTGCCCGCTGCGCGTACAGCCACTCCTCGCGGCCCAACCAGCCCAGGTCGGTGCGGCGTTCGTCCGGGCCCCAGTCGCGCTGGGTGTCGGCCCAGCGCAGGTAGGCGAGGTGCACGTCGGTCGGCGGGTGCCAGCCGCCGCTGTCGCGCCGCAGGTGGGCGCGGATCAGGCCGTCGACGGTGAAGAGGGTCATCTGCGTGTCGTCGGTGACCGCACCGCGCCGCCCATAGGCCGGGACGTAGTCCGTCACGCCCAGCGGTCCGTGCGCGGCCCGGATCTTCTCCAGTGAGTCGAACTCGATGCCGGCGCCGAGCGCGTCGCCGATCGCGCCGCCGAGCAGGCAGCCGCGCACCCGGCTGCGGTAGTCCTGCTGCTGGGCACGGGACCACAGGGGCTTCACGGGGGGCGGACCTTTCGCCGGCGGACACGACAGCGCCCGGGAGCCGATCGAGCGCCCCCGCACTGTATTCGAACAGCACGGCGGGGGGACGGGTTCCCTTGAACATGTGCTCTTCAACGGACCGTTCCCGGCACGCCATGAGCCGCACGGCGGCCGGTCACCGCCCCGGTGACCGGCCGCACGAGGGTCAGCTGACCGGCTGACGACGCTCAGACCACCTCGGCCAGTTCGCGCAGCAGCTTGGCCTTGGCCCGGGCGCCGACCATGGACTTCACCGGCTCGCCGCCCTTGAAGACGATCAGCGTCGGCATCGAGAGCACTCCGTAGGCGGTCTGCGTCTCGGGGTTGTGGTCCACGTCCAGCTTGACCACCCGCAGCCGGTGCGCCTCCTCGGCCGCGACCGCGTCCAGCACCGGCGCGATCATCCGGCACGGGGGGCACCAGTCGGCGGTGAACTCCACCAGGACCGGGAGCTCGGATCCCAGCACCTCGGTCGCGAAGGTCGCGTCCGTCACCTCTGTCACACTTCCGGTCAGGTTTCCTGCCGTGTTTCCCACCGTGTTTCCCGCCATGTCAGTCCCCTTGGGTCGGTTCGAGTCCCGGATCGGGTGCCCACTCGCAACGCGGCGCGGTGGCGGCCGCGCGCGACTCCAGCTCCGCACGGGCCAGCTGCGCCGCCACCTGCTCGCGCACCTCGCCCAGCCGGGCCAGGCAGTCGTCCAGCTCGGCGAGCTTGCGCCGGTAGACGTCGAGCGAGGCCGGGCAGGTGTCGCCGGCCGGATGGCCGGCCTGCAGGCACTCCACGAACGGACGGGTGTCCTCCAGCTCGAAGCCGAAGTCCTGCAGCAGGCGGATCTGGCGTACGAGGTGGAGGTCCTCCTCCCCGTACGCCCGATAGCCGTTGCCGGCCCGGCGCGCGGTCAGCAGGCCGCGCGCCTCGTAGTACCGCAGGGTCCGGGTGGTGGTGCCCGCCCGCTGCGCCAGCTCGCCGA